>Ga0209319_1000560_pt1 | contig 44794 bp, 57 predicted proteins | sample RifGroE2_FD_184000 | JGI IMG/M metagenome (GOLD analysis project Ga0209319, IMG submission 184000) | Groundwater microbial communities from Rifle, Colorado - Groundwater E2 (SPAdes) (version 2) | ecosystem: Environmental > Aquatic > Deep subsurface > Groundwater | place: Rifle, Colorado, United...
GTTCTTTGACGTAATATCCAGGTGGGGAAGTTTGGCAGAGGAACAGCTTGCGAGTAAGAAGAAAACAGAAGTGGTCAACTACTGTGAATATTGGGATGATGAAATTCACGCGGTATGGATTGACGGACAGAAAGAACCATTGGCGTTTAAGCCGCATGAATTACCCGTGATTCCCATTGCCAGCGCGATCATTGAAGGTGGGGAATTGTTTGAAGAACCAGAATACCAGCGACAACCATTCCTTTATACCATGCTGAAATCACACTTACATGAAAGACAATCGCTCATGCTGACACTGATGTACTCGAATGTATTCAGCACAGGCGCGAACCCGACACAGGTATATAAGACTAATGACATAAGCAAGAGCCTTGATGTTGATTACGAAGTACCCGGAGGACTTGTAAAGATATTACCAAACGAGGACTTAAGACCAATGGAGAAGCAGGTCATTGATCCAGCATTACGCGAGTTGTACCAGGTTGCAGAGAATAAAGCGGATGAAAGCACGATGTATAGCCAGACATTAGGTGAACCGTTAGGCGGTAATGCTCCCTTCTCAATGGTCAGTTTACTATCACAGGCAGGACGATTGCCATTAGTACCATACCAGAGAATGTTATCAGCGGTAATCAGTGATGCAATGATTACAGGGTTGGACTTACTACGACATAACGGCGGTGGTAAGTTTGCCGTTGGTCCAGCAGATACAGGAATTGAACTGGATTTATCCGAAGTACCAGAGGACATTGAGATTACAGCTTCACTAGAGATTGACTTACCACAGGATGAATTTACACAGGCCAGAATTGCAATGGAAGTTGTAAAGAGTGGACTTGTCAGCAAGGAAAGAGCAAGAGATAAGTATTTGGGTATCGGTCAATCGGATGACGAAGATCGACAGATATGGAATGAAAGATACATGGACACCTTATCACAGGCAGAGTTCCAGAAACAGGTAATGCAAATGCAGATGCAGGCACAACAACAGCAACAACAAGCAGCAATGCAACCGGGTCAACCAGGTATGCAACAACCAGGAATGGAAGGGCAGATGACACCTGAAATGATGGCGCAATTACAGCAAATGCAGGGTCAACAGATGGGACAACAACAGGGTATGCCGCCAGAAATGATGGCAGGTATGCAGTCGGCACAGGAAGGATTACCCATGCAAATGCCAATGCAACCAGGTATGAACCCCGAAGAAGGACTACCGCCAGAGATGCAAGGAGGTATGTAGATGCTCAACATCCTTGACCTTGATGACGTAATGATGAACGGTAAAGCAAAACTTGACAGTTACAAGCGTGACTTTGAGAAGCAATACTACGCGCCACTTGTTGAAATGCAGATGGCTGAAATGTGGCAGAACATGCCGGATGAAATAAAACTCCAATTACGCCAGGAAAACAAACAGGCGTTCAACCGATTAGACAAGAAGTTAGGAGGTACATAATGGCAATACTACTTGATGGATTACAGAAGGTTACATACAAAGCGCCAAAAGCAGCGACAACTCCGGTACGGTACAAATCCGCAACGTCAATGCTGAATAAGACACAGCAGGCCAGCGCGAACAGATACCAGGCGCAGGCAGATCAGGCGAAACAATCAAAGCAGGTACAAAGACCGCCAACACCAACAGCAGCACAGAAAGAAATGCAAAGCTGGTATGGTCAGGGAGTGAACGCGCAGAACGCTTATGCACAGAGTTTACAGGCGCAGGCGAATATGTACAAGCAGGGCAATACAAAACCAACAACGCAACAGCAGGGAGGAACTACGCCAGGTGGAGCAAGTTGGTCAATGGGATTACCAAACTACAAACCCGCGCCAGATTACCGAGAGAAGTATGCAGATATTCTTATGTCGCAGGATGAGTATATCAAGCGTATGAATACATGGAATAAGATGTACCAATCAGGGTACAAGAGTTGGATTGATCGAGCAGCGCAAACACCTAACCAGGCACATGATGTATTCAGCCAATGGTATCAGAACAACCCGAAGCCAGCAGGTTTCCTTGCAACCTATGACGAATGGGCTAAACGAAATGCAGCAGCACCAGCAGGGTATATGTGGCAGCCATTCGGAACAGGGTATGCAAAGCTGAATACAGCACCAACACCAACAAACACGCCAACCGATTATAGTGGTGGTGGATATGCAAGTAATTATCCTAACTACTCCGGTGGTGGCGGTGGTGGTGGTGGATATACACCTAAACCCCCTGAATGGTGGGTTGAAATGGTGCAATGGAGAATCTAATCAAACTAAACCTATAAGGCGGTAACATGGCATACGACCCGAATAAACTTATCCCGAACTCACCAGAGCCGGAACCTGATCGTTGGGCTTCTGACCTGATACAACCAACCGAACCAACAGTAAAGACAAATGTTGTGCAGCGTTCACCTACCGCACAATTACAGGAACTATCTAATGGTAGATGGATACCGAACGCAACGCCACAACTTGACAAGGCAGCAGGTACAGCGCCATCCTATTGGAGTGATCCGCGCAGGATTGGCCGATACTATCACGCAATCCAGGCATTACCGGATGATTCCTTTATACCTGAATGGATTGACAGACAGGGAATTGAATCCGCATTTAACTACCTGAAAGAAACAAGAGAGGGATCATGGGAAACATGGGATAACGTGACCGATGATGACCCGTTGAATATCATCATCAAAGATATGCCAGTACCCCCACCTAACTTCATGCCATTATGGGAGCAGGAGTTATTACGCAAGCGCAGCGAACAGAACAAACTATATAAGGGCGATCAATTAACCGGATACCAACCCGATCCGACAGTACGCGACACGGAAGCAATTGGAATAGGTCAGGATGTATGGGAACAATTACCAGCATGGAAGAAGGCAGCCAATCAGATCATGCCAGTTATCAGCACAGCAATGCCAGGATTAGGCGGCGCGATCATTGGTGGAACAATTGGCGGTCCCGTTGGTGCAATACTTGGCGCAGGTGGAATGATAGGCGGTGCAAAATACGCAGAGAAAAACCCCGATAGTATTGTAGCAAAATTATTCCTTGCGTTGAATTGGCCAGCGGAACAGGTTGAAAAGGTTGCAGGACTTGAAGCACAGATAATCTATTCATTGGTTGACCCGGATAAGTACGGCGAGGTAAAAGATTTATTTGGATCATGGGAAAACTTTGTTGCAACTTATAAAGCAGGCGCGTTATTCTATGAATCACTTGCAGCAGGACAACAGATTGTAGATGATCGCAACGTACGCGAGGAAGCAAGGGTATTCGGTGGCACGCTCAATGAATATATGTCAACTTGGATTGACTCACCAGGCGAAGTAGAACCAAACCGCGTAATTGTTGGTCACGACATTACCAGCACAGAAGATATTATTACCGAAGTACCGGATCAGAAACTTGCAAACGCATGGGTAATGCAGGAAGCAAGAAGCAGAATACTCAAAGGCGAAAGTCCGAAAGAAGTTTACTTTAGCCTTGCTCAAAACTTTGGATTCTTGGGAAGCACGAAAGAACTTGTTGGCAATGTATTGCTTGATCCGCTTGACCTTATTGGACCCGTTGGTAATGTTGCAATGGGGAAGGTTGGCAAGGTAACAGGTAACACAGCAATGCTTGATGCTTTCGGATTCGATAACGCAGGTAAGAGTATCTTAGAGAATACACAGGCATATAAAACAATGGTGCGCACAATGCCAGCAGAACAGGCAGCGCAATTATCATCGTTCGGTCAATGGGTTGCAGGAATTACCAAAGAGGGTATGCCGAAAGAACTTGTTACAAAGCCAGGCAAGAACCCGTTCAACTATCTATTCGGATTGACTCCAACCTCACGCGCGAACTATACACTATCAACAATGGTTGATGGATTGAATAACCTTATCGCGCATGAATGGGACATACCAACCATTGAAGCCTTGATTGACAGGGTTGCGAGTTTATCACCACAGGACGCGATCAAAGCAGCGGAAACACCAACCATGAAATTGAATGTTGGTGGAGTAGAAACAACCGTACCCGTACCAAAATACTATATGAGCGCAGAGGCACAGGTAATGCCAGCAGCAATTAAGGATTCATTACCAGCGGTAAAAGAAAAATTTGATGCGTATAAAGTTGCAGAACCACAACGACAGATCATTAATAAGATTGCTGAATATATGGGGTATGAGAAACCAGAACAGCTTATCAGGAAATTGCACAATGCAAAGGCAAAAGAAGCAGATCAGATATTCACGCAATTTGTATTTAGATTACAGGCAGCCGCCAAAGCAGGGGACACAAGCGCAGCACGGATACTTGATACATTGGGGAAGGCTGATGAGTTCAAAACATTATCAGGCAGCAAGCTAAAGAAGATGGCTGATGAGTTTGTCGGAACCAATGGTATTGCTTTCAATGAAGCAATCCTAAAGTATCAAATCCTTGACACGCTTGAAAGACAGATAAGTAAATGGGCGGTTGATTGGTTTGGAGTAAAGCCGGATAAACTGCTATTCCGTATGGGAAATGTAATCAAAAGAGCGCAAGGCGTGTTATTACTGGGGTTGAATCCGGCTTACTTTTTTAACAATACGATTGATAACCTTGTTAAGATGTCATGGGATGGGTTGATTCGCATGGGGAATATCCTTGATAAGAAAGCGATCCTTGCGGATTTAGGATATACACCTACCCGATGGATGCAGGCAGCAGGCGCGTATGATGTTGGCGGTATTGAATCCGGCACATTGAAGATGATGGGCGTTGATGCAGATAAAGTTATTGGGGAAGATATTCGCGCAGCAACAAGAGCGAAAGATGCAATTCAGGGAGTCGATGACTTCTTTAAGAAGGGTGATAAATTCCAGGTAATGCAGCAGGCCAGCCAATTGAACGAACGATGGTCAAGCTCAACAGCTATGGCCAGAGGAATAGAGGAATATCTTAACCGCGCATTTCAACCAGGAAAAGGATTCGATAAAGTTCCCGATGACTTGAAGCTCATGCTTGAAGCAATTGAACCAGGACTATCAAAGAAATTTGAGAAAGCAATTGCCGGACGATGGAGCAAGAAGAAGATTGAGAACTATGTCTTTGGCAAGATGGGACGAAAGACTTCGATCAAAGATGTGCTTGATCCTGATGCTGCTGATATGCTCGATCATTTAGGATTGACCAAAGAATTTGACAGACGATTAGCAACAGCCAAAACAGATGATGATATTTTCAACGTGTTCAAGGATATGACCAAGACAATCCAGGATAATATTACGCAACAGATTATCCGCAACATGAAGAAGATTACGAATGATGCCTTGATGAAAACCAGCGTTGAAGGGTTGCAAGGCGTATTGGATATGATGGACAACCTCGAACAGATGAACGCTGATTTCTGGTTGCTACACATGGACAATATGCACAACGTTGCAGATGAAGCAGCAAAACGCAAGGGCGCATACAGGGCAGCAACATGGGAAACAGGCAGAACACAGGCAAGCCGCAACTGGAACAATCAGAATAATATCTATGGATCAAAGACATTGGGTATCTTCGAGGGATTAGGGATGGATAACGCAAGTCCTGAATACCTGAATGTTGGCAAGCTGATTATCGGTAAGAACAATAACTGGAATGACTTCTATAAATTGACCGATGAATTATATAGCGCGTTTGCTGATAGCGTGAATGATGTAACCGATGCAGAGCGCATGACCAAATGGAATGACCTGAATGTACAACTCAACCAGGCATACCTTGATGCAATCCTATCAGAGGATGCAATCATCAACAGCTTGAATGATATGTTTATTGTCCAGTATGCAAAGCAGTTCGAGAATAAAGGACAGCTTGCAATCCTTGAAGCGCGTAATTGGCGATCATCCATAATGACAGAACGCCGGAAGATGATGCAGGCACAGTTACTATGGCGCAATGGAACCATACCAGAGGATGCCTTAAAGTGGGGCGACTTACTTCCACAGGCAACCAAAGATGCGATCACCAAACTCAATCAGGGAAAACCAATTCATACATTCAACCGGGCGACAAGGGATAAGATCAGTCCTAAATTTTGGAATGTGATATACCGCCAGTTCGTGAGAGATATGTCTATGGCCAGCGCAAACAACGCGCCAGGTATGGTAAAGAGTGCCAACCTACCGAAAGACTTACAGGCAGACTTGCCAGAGATACCAAAGCCAGAAGTTGAAGCGAAACCGAAACGACCCGCAGCCGTTGAGAAACACGAAACCGATGTATGGAAAGTTATCTCCGAGAAGAAACCAGAGCTTGCAGGTATTGATGAAAATGGAATGATTGTACCGGAAGGGAAGCTGAATGTAATCAAGTACGTGTTGAAGTGGAGTCCAGAAGCACGCGCAAAGATGCGATTGAACGCAGATAAGAAGCTACACTTCACCGACATAATGCCATCAGACATTGAGCAGGCAATCGGACTTGAAGCAGATTGGATGAAACGCCAGATGGAATTACCGCTTGACGATCCGAAAAGGATTGTTGACGAGAGCGGTAATATCGTAAAGGCAAAGCCAGAACCGGAGAAGGTTGACGATCCGTTCAAGGCAGAGAGAGAACGCAGCAGACGGACGACAGAAGAACAAGCGGCAGCAATCGCAGAACAGCAACCCGAACAGGTTACAGCAGAACCCGTAATTTCCGAACAAGAGCGTATTCAGAAATACGTTGACGAACAGAACGCCAAACGACAGGAGTCCATTGACAACCAGCTTGCAGAATTACAGCAGCAGATTGACGAGAACAATAGACTGTATGAGATTGAAACAGACCAGGCGAAGCGCGAAGAATTACGCACAGAAGCAGCGCGATTAGACAAACAACGCAAGAAAATTACACAGACATTTGAAGAAATGGCAGGCGAATCAACAACGCAGCCAAAGCAATACTTGGGTATTCCTGAAACAAGTAAGGTTGCAGATATTCAGGATGAGTTTATCCGCAGTTCTGTTACGTTGAGCCTACAACAAATGCTTGATGATGTTGGTTTGACCGTTGAAGTATTGCCAGACAACACAAGAGTTGTTGAAGCAGGTGGACTTGGATGGTACAAGGATTGGTATTACGGACAGAAGCGATCCGGTAAAGACTCCGGCACATGGAACGCCAGCATTAACCGCAGAACACGAAGCGCATTAGAACATTTGATCAAAGGAACAGATAGCAAGAGTGACGACATACTTGCATACCAACAGCAGATATTCAATGACGCGTTCCGAATGGCAGGCGAGAGCGATATTTACACCGCATGGAAATCAGGCGATTATGATAACGCGATCCGGTTATACGATCAGGTTGCAGACACGATGGACAATGCAGCAATCCTTGACTTGCTTCATGGGGACGAGGGATTACTTGATGATATTTCAACCGCATGGATCAAGTCACTGGAAGAAAACGATTTGCTGAATATATCTGATGAGTGGAGTGTACCTGGTGGAGAGATTGAACCAGCACCACGCTTCACGCCAGAACAGCAGGCCTTGATTGACGCACGTAAACAATACAAGGATGTGCTTGACACGTATGACATGTTACGCAGTAATGCCGATGAAATGCAGAGAAACTTACCGCCAATGAAAGTTGGAAGGGAAGCAACACATCGGGCGTTATTCGATTACCTGAATGAAACCGCACGAGGGCAGGAATACGACAGCGTTATAGCCGTATGGGAAGGACTATCGAAAAACTACGCAAGGAATAATCCAGGTAAAACGCCGGAAGATTGGTACGAAACATGGGCGTTCAATTATGGTGGGGATGAGATTGATATTGTTGGACTATCACAGTTATATCAAGAAGCCGTTGCTTCTCCTAACAAAATCCATGTACCGGACAACATAAAGAACTTTGCGCGTATGCTACTACGTTCAGACGACAAGCAGATATTGTTTGAATTGCAATGGGCTGATTCGATTGACCAGAAGAAACAACTACTTACAGCATTACACCAGCAAGACCCGGTAAGAGCAAAGAATATCTTTGACCAGGCTATGCAGAATAAGGAAAAGTATTTGTGGCAGGAAGGAATGTCGCCAGAACAACGGCAGGCGAACCTGAATAAATTCATGGAAGGCAGTAAGGTTGTCGATGAGAATGGTAAACCAAAGTGGCTTTATCATGGAGCAAACAGAATAGACAGGATTGCAAAGGCTGAAAAGTTTGACAAGACAAAAGCCACAAGCGGACCAATGGCATTCTTTACTGATGATCCTGAAATAGCAACCGGATATTCAACTAACAAAGCAGACAACAGTTTGTATTATGAATCTACACCAGGTGATTATTATAAAAAAGTATTCAAGGTTACTGACAACGGAAAAGAATATTCGCTAATAGAATCGTACAACAAATTGCCAGCAGCAAAGCGGAGAGAGATAGCCGACAAATTGAAGGATGTTACGGCTTATGATCCTATCACGGGTGATGAGTTAGAATTTCCTACTTACATAAAAGGCAGTGGTGGACCAGGTGGATTAGGCCACTGGAATTATATATTGAGACAAGAAGCAAAAAATAATCCTATTGATGCAGCAATAAATATATGGCTTGAATCTGGTAATCTGTATAACAACGAAGCTGATTTTGTAAAGGTATTACGCCAAGCAGGATGGGATAAAGGGATCATTGAACTTGTTGAAACAAGACCAGGTATTATTCCTGTTGTTGCAAACATAAAAAATCCGCTTGACACAATGAATATCCCGAACGAACTCAAAGCAGCACTTCAAGAACGTGCAACCATTGAGGAACCAAAGTTTGTAAGAGAACCAGGCGGCGCAGATTTTTGGGATAAGAATACGATCAGTCCGCTTGAATGGATTGATTACTTCAACAAGAACATGGAAACAGGCGACACAACAGTATGGACAAGAATACCTGATTGGGCTACTGATACAATAAAAAGCTATGGGTATGATGGTATCAAGGATTATGGTGGAAAATATAGTAGCAACAAACACACTGTATGGATTCCATTTGATGAAACACAGGTAAAATCTATTTTCAATCAGGGAACATTCAACCCTGATGATCCAAGAATGTTACACCAACAAAAGCGCGGCTTCACTCACTGGACAGATGACGGCGTTGCAATCGTTCATGCGTTGAAAAGCGGGGATGTATCGACATTAGTACATGAAACAATACACGTGTACACAAGGCAAATGGGCGCAGAACATAGCAAGGTTGTAACTGATTGGCTACGCAAGGATCACAAACTTGAATTAGCTGATGAATGGTATCTCGATCCTATCGCAAACAGAGAAGCAAGCGAACTACTTGCGAAGGGATTCGAGAAATACCTTGCAGAAGGCAAAGCACCAACCCCGAAATTACAGCAGGTATTCGAGAACTTCAAACGCTGGATGGTTGATATTTACAAGAGTATCACGGGTAGTGATATTGATATTACTTTAAGTGATGATGTTCGGAAAGTGTTTGATGAATGGGTGAGCGGTGAGAAGGTTGCGGAAGCAGAGCAGGCAGGTGGCACATCGTTACTTGATGGACAGAAAGAATGGTGGCAATTAACCAAAGAAGAAATCAAACCAATTGCTGATGAAATCAATAGCGTATTGAATGATAAGAAATACAACAATGATAATTTGCATATTGGCAGACTTCAAAGAAAATTAGAAACAGAACAAAAGGAACTAAAGAAGCTAAAAGATTTTCAAGCAGAAAATGACTTTACAAAATCAGACAAAAAATTAGTAAACAAAATTAAGAAACAATTAGAGATTGTCAAAGATACTGAAATAAAATTACAGGAAGCAAGGGATAAATTCTACAAGATAGGTAGAGAACTTGCCGACACAATGTTAGAAAAGTTTCCTGATTATGTTACTCCGTTAGACGAGTACCCATATTTTGTAGGAAATAAAAATTGGAGTACGGCGTTATTAAAAGACGGTCATTTAGACGCAGTTAGAAAAGCTATTAGAGAAGGCAAACAAGTACCTCCCGAAGTTCTTGCAGACTATCCAGAACTTGCGAGATTACAACCCGAACCGCAATCCAACATCTTCACGCCGAAAGCACAGACAAACCTATTCGGTGAAGATATGCCAGCATGGGGATTGAAACCAGAGCAGGCAGAAGCACAGACATTCAAACCGCAAGACGAATCGTTGCAGCCAAAGATGTTTGATACCCGCGAATATTTGCCAGAGATAAAAGCAAAGCAAGGCGGTGATGTAAAACCGATTGAAGGTGGTTTATTCCAGGACGCACCAAGCGCACCGAAAGAGAACTACGCACAGGGCGCGCCATTCGGTACAGCAGATCAATTGATTGAAGCACCAATGGATGAAATGTTATACGAGGGATTTCTTAAGAATATCCAACCAACCCTTGATAAAGCAATGAATGACCTGATGAGTTCAAAGGTTGCAGAGCAGGGCAGTATCGCCAGCAGATTGCCGGAAGAAGCACAGCCATTACTCCGCAAGTATTTGGGCAAGGTGTATTCAGACTTATCCAGCACCAACATGGGCGCAATCAAATATGCAGAAGGACGCAGAAAATTCTCATTGCTTGACTACTCCGCACGTACTGGATTCGATTCAGTTGCCGGAATGTTCATGCCGTATCAATTCTGGTACACAAGATCAGCTATCAATTGGTTGATTCGTATTGCAGCAGACCCGAAGATACTTGCAGACTATTTGAGATTACAGAACTTTGCACAGGACGCGGAAGATCGGGAAGGATTTCCAACCAGGCTAAAGGGTAAAGTTGGAATACCAGCACCGTTCTTACCTGATTGGATGGGTGACACCATCTACATTGACCCGATGCGTAAGATATTCAACTTTCAAGATATGGCAAGACCCTTCACGCAGCTTGCAGAGGAAAATAATCTTGTCAATCAAAAGACAATGAGCGCAATTCAGCGCATGTTGGAAGAAGATCAGATCACAGAGGAACAGGCACAGGAAGCAATCGAGTCACGATCCGGTAAGATATGGGAAGATGCCAAGATACAGGCGAAAGCAGAAGCGGACACTGAATTGAATAACCCGCTTGACTTTGCATTTGCCTTATCAAGTCCGAGCTTACCCTTATCACTTGCAAGAGAATACTTTGGTATTGCAGGTGGAGATAAAAGCAGGATCAGCCAGCTTCCCATTACCAGGACAATACAGTCCGTTACTTCCATGATGGGCATTGGCAAGAATCCACGTGGAGTAAACGTTGAGGAACCATTTAGAAAAGGATTTGGATTGCCGGAGATTGACCGCTTTGAAGCCTATCGAATTGACAGGGAACTATCCAACATGGTTGCGGATGGATTGATTGACAAGGACACCGCAATAATGTCAATGATAAACCGGACGGGTCCGGATTTTGAGGATGCACAGCGCAGGGTTGCAACACAGATGAATATAAAAATGTTTCTTTCCAGTGTTGGGGTTGACTTCTTCCCGGAAGGTGAGGAAGAAATGAGAGCAATCCAGAGCGAGTATTACAAGGCAATGGAAGCAAGATACGAGCAGGGTGATGAGCAGGCGTTCACGAAGTTTTGGGATGAGTTCCCGGAGTATGAAGCGCGACAGGCAGCAGTCAATGATGACCCCGAAGAAATGATGCGCCACTTTTTACGCTCACGTATTTGGCAGGCATGGAATGAGAAGAACGGATATGAGAAAGGGCAGGTTGCAAAGGCGTTCGGTGATGTATTCGAGGATTCTTTCCTGAATAAAGAGACCAGGAATTATGACGATATATCAACCGAAACATACGCAGCATGGGCGAAAACATTGGGCGCGACAATGCCAGACAAACTGGAAGGTACACCAGAGATTGCAAACGCTTCAATCCCGGATGAGATCAACAACCAGCTTAACCAATACTTAAGCGAACGTAACTCAAACTTTCCAGGTATCAGCGAAACATTAGAACAATTGTACGCATTACCAGAAGCACAACAGCAGGCGTTCAGAAATTCACACCCGATGATCGAGGACTATCAATCATGGCGTAACAAATTCATTACACAAAATCCATCCGTTGTTTCTTATCTTACAGGTGAGAGTTCAGAATTGTACGGATTACCGGAGCCAGTACAGCTTGCGGTATATAACTATCGCCAGGAAGTGAATGACAACTTCCCGAACATTTACGATACACAATCCGCATACTTCAACATTGCCAACACCAACGCGAAAAAGAATTACCTGAAACAACATCCTGAATTGCCAGCGTATTGGGATTTCAGGCGCGAGTATTCAGCAGCTTACCCACAGGCGGCACCGTACATATTGAGTGATGAAAGCCTTGCAAAATCCATTCTTGGAGAGGACAGGTACATTAACTCAACCGTTCAGGAAGTTGACCGCACACAGTTTGATGATGCACTTCTCCGATTGCTTGCCAGTTATTATTACGGCGGCAGACCATTGACCAGTGGAGCAAGAGCAGAACTTACAAGACTATGGGATAACGCAGGTAAACCAGCAGGAACAATGGAGAATTGGCTGAACGCATACGTGTGGCCAACAATCAAAAAATAAGGATTGTACCTATTGACATTTACTGTATAATAGAATTGTCGTAAGGTAATAAATAAATTGACTAGAATCAATTAAAAGTGCCTTACAGTTTCGGCGAATGACCGCTTGACAAATTGTTGAGCGGTTTTTTATTTTACCAGGAGGTAGATTGATGAGCGATACAAACCCTGTAAAGTTTCAAGCGCAACCGGAAGGCCAGCCGGAAGGTATTCCAACAGTGGATACCAACGCGCAGGGGAACGAACAGGCAGACAACAGTCAGAGACAACCGTTCGATATTCGCGAACTAGAGTCGATTGTTGAAAAAACTGTCTCAAAATCTTTGGAGAGTTTCTCACGGGAACAACAGAGCCAGAGAGACAGGATGGAAGCAAGGATTAAAGGTGAGGTTCAAAAGCAATTGAATGTGTACCAAAAAGCAGGCTATGAAGTAACTGACGACATGAAAGAAAAAGTTGAATCAGTTATCCGCAATGACATTGCAAATGAATCTCGTAACAATGGTTCACTCCCAGCGGAAGGCCAACCGACAGGGAAGCAGGATCAAAGTACAGGTAATCCATCGGAGCAATTGGTTAATGCTGAACTTGAAGAACTTGACAAGCAATACGGCGTATCACTGAACAGGGATGATCCCGAAGCGCAGGAGATAAAAGATAATCTCAAACCGTTTCAATTTATACGCGCGTACGAGCAAGCACTGAAAGCGAAAGCAGAACGCCTTGCATTGCCAGACCAGACCACACGCACACCATTCCAGCAAGTACATACAAGCGGTGGCGCTGGAACTCCCGGTAATCCATTAGCAAACATGACCAGTCCTGATGACATTTGGGGCGAAGTTAGAAAAACCATGAGGAGATAATCAATGGCAGGAATTACTTTAGCACAACTCGCGCAAGTGACCAAAGACCCGATTAAGAAATATGTCGGTATGCAGTTAATTCGCGAGAGCAAAATTTTAGAGATGTTACCGTTCGAGAATGTGAACGGGTTGAACGTCAAGGCGTATTGGTGGGAAGTACTTCCCACAGGTGGCGCGTTCCGTTCTTTGAATGAGGGCTACACCTCGTATGAAGATGGACAATTAGGTGATGGTTCCGAATCTGTTTACGGGTTCGGCGGCGACATTACCTACGACACTGTATTGGAAAAGATCAAAGATGTAATCGGCGATCCCATTCAACTCCAGATTGATGCCCGTATCAAATCAATGGGTATCACATGGAATGACTATTTTATTAACGGTGATGTTGCAACTGACCCGAAAGGTTTCAACGGATTAAAGAAACGTGTTGCGAGCATGGACACCCGCCAGACCATTTATGCAGCCGGATCAACCGCTGCACCAATGGACCCGACAGGTTCAGCCGCATTAGCACGTGGATTTATCAACAAGTTCAATCGCGGTATCCGATACTGTAATGCTGGTGGATGCAACGCCATAATCATGAATGAAAACATGATTGTTGGATTCTCACAGGTATTGAGTTACATTCAAGGACAGGGGAACTACCTTTCCGTAACACAAGATCAATACGGACGGGAAGAGGTTTCATTCAGGGGCGTGAAGTTTGTTGATCCTGGATTGAAAAAAGATCAATCAACCGAAATCATTACTGAAACCGAAGTTGCCGGAGACGCAGGCGCGGACAGCACATCCATTTATTTCGTTGCTTTCAACAAAGACAACGGCGTACATGGTATTCAATTGAGCGACTTCAACGCATACCAGGTTGGCAGCGGGGAATTGGAAGATTCACCAGCAAAGAAATGGCGTGTTGATTGGTGGAACGGTTTAGCCAGTTTCGGACGGCACGGTATTGTGCGCATGCGCAACATCGAAGCATTTGCTGACTGGACAGAAGGAGCATAATCATGACTCACCCATTTGATGATGAATTAATGTTTGCAACCGGAGCGGATTTAACCGCCAGTGTTTCACAAGGTCCATTGACTGTATATGGACAGATTGAAAAAGGGTTAGCCGTACGTGTTGTGGTAGAGGATGCCTTTGGCGCAAACGACACCATGTTACCAAAAGTGTACTTATCCGCAGATAACAGCACTTACAACCTTGTCGCGCAATCACATCTTGGCGCAACATTGGTTGACGGCGGTTACGAGTTCATGGTTCCATTCCCTGTACCAGCAGGTAAATGGTACGTAAAACTTGAACTTGTCTTAACTGCTGCTTCAACAACCTCGACTTTCACTGATGTGTACGCGGGCATTGTACCGAATGTCGGTCAACCATTTGACCGTACAAGTAATTGGGCATAAGCAAGTAGTACAACGATAGGGGTGGGGAAACTCACCCCTATTTCAAAAAGGGAATAAGATGGTTAAGGTTTTACTTGGCGCACCAACCACGCGGGATTTACCGATACCTTATGTCAGATCATTATGGATGACACAGCTAAAGGGAACGATCGCATGGGATACTATCTATGGACAGGCCGTTGATGTTGGCAGGAATAACCTTGTAAAACGATTCCTTGAAAAGTACAAGGAATATGATTACTTATTGATGCACGATACCGATGCAACTTGGGATGGTACAGCCGTACAGCGGTTGGTTGACAGGCAGTTACCCATTGTAACCGGGATCATATTCAAGCGATCCATACCAACAGTGCCAACAATCGGAAAGTTTGTGAATATCAGCCCGGAAGGGAATCACATGTATTCATACAAGGATGCAGTAAACAACATCCTTGATGTGGTTGAACGGGAAAAGATTGACCATAAGACGATAAATGAATTAGTGCTTGCTGAACAACCAGGACAGGTGAAAGAGATTGATGCAGCAGGCGCACATTTTATGTTGATACACAGGGACGTATTTACCGCCATTGGTGACAACTGGTATGAATGTACCCGGATGAACGCAGGCGAGGACTTCGCATTTTGCAGGAAGGCACAACGGGCAGGGTTCAAACTTCATGCAGATTTCAGCGTATTCACCGGACATCATTTGGGCGGCACAATGGAAATTGGATTGCGCGAGTTCGTGTTGTATCACGACAACGAAAAAGTTGAAACAGAGTGGATAGCATAACGTGGAAGCACATATTTATTTTATTCATGTACGCGTTATTCATTTTGTTAATTTGGATGGAATGGGAGATTAGGGAAAAAAGAAAATGATAGAGATATTATATGCAATCCTGATTGGTTGGGCGTTTGACAGAGCGCAGATGATGATTAGCGCACCAAACTATTCAGCCTATTTCAACGGTTTTGGAGCCATTGACCTTACTGTAAAGAAACAGGTTAAAGCACCAATGGCATACAGGGTATTGGTTCCATTCCTTGTTTCATGGATAGAACAAACATTCAAGGTTGAAGCAAAGTACAGAGTATTCATTTACCAGAACTTGAAAGCGTTCTTCGTGATCCTGGCGGCGTATTCTGTTATTCATGTATTTGGGATTGTTACCGCTTTACTTACATTCCTGATTCTATTATTGACCATCCAGTTTGATTATTGGGATTGGCCGATTGAACTTGCGGCAGTTGTATTTGCAAGTGGGGGACATTTTGTACCCGCCTTGCTATTGGGAATATTATTTGCGTTCTCACGGGAAACCGCTCCAATAACCGGATTCATTTACTGGATTGCAAGCGGTGATATTGCAGGTGGAATCATCATAAGCGGATTTACTGTATTGCTTATGTTAGGCGTGAGAATATTTGTTGGTCAGCGTGAACTATATTGCAAACGCGTTATGTGGAAAGACAACCTTATATTATTCAAGAACTTTTTGAAGTGGAAGCCGTTCGCATACAGTCCGTTATTCGTAACAAGTGCAATAACAGCAGGATCATTAATCAGTGTAATTGTGAATCCACAGTATTGGTATTCACTTATTTTTATTATCGCGGGATGGGTACTTGCAAAGGCAGACGAGCCACGAGTATTCTCCGCAGTCGTCCCATTTATTTCGTTAATGATTGGAGGTAGCCTATGACATATATCTATGGATGCAGTGACAAAAATCACCCGATAGTTGAAGTTTCTCATTCATGGAAGGAGGTGGTCTCTCTCTCTTGTGATGTATGCGGACAGCCTATGAAACGCATACCACAAGCATTTCAGATGCGCATACCACCCGCTGATAGTGGACAGCGCAATGCGAAAGAAATACATGGATATTTGAAATCCAAATGGAAAGCAAACAAAGAACGGCGAGAAGCCAACGAATACGAAAAACGAAAAGCACAGGAAAGGAAAACAAATCATGCCAACTAAACCAGCACCAAGAACACCAAATACGCAAAAGCCGAGAGGAAAGGCAACGCCAACATCTAATTTACGAGATAAGGCGAATACTGGAACTTTGGTTCCTTATGTTAAAAGAACAACATTACCAACCACAGTGCCAACCAGTAAACCAATTGCAAAACTACCAAATAGACGAAGTAAATAAGGATAAAAAAGTATGGCAACAAATCAGGAATTACAGGATGAACTAAAAAAGAAAAACGAAAAGATTCGTGACCTTGAAAAACAGGTAATGGAATTACAAACACAGGTTGAGATAATGGGAAACCAGGCGCAAGAAAGCAAAGGCTTATCCGGCTATGTCATCAGCACACCGAGCAAGACATACAGCGGCGTGACGATGGGTGTTGTATTCCGCAATGGCAGAGCGATTGTATTGGACAGCCAGGAAGCACCAGCGATTGTGAACGCATTACGCGCAGACTTTGGGTACACGGTTGAGCATGTGAAAAACTTACACGAGAAACCTGAAACCGCAGCAGATGTAAAGAAATCAATGATCGACATATTAAGTAATTAGGAGGATTATTATGGCAGTAAAACAAGAGTCAGTTGTAATAGCGGAAGGTGGAACAATATCAACCGCTTTGAATCTAAACTATCGAGCCGTTATAACAATTGAATTTCCTGAAATGACAGGCACAAGCGTTGCGGTACACGGCAAGAATAATGCCGGAACATTTGAAGCATTGTATGACCAGGACGGTATAGCAATAACAATTGCAACCCCATCCAACAAACTTATGAGTATTAATCCAACAAAAATATTTGGACAGAGTGAAATCAAGTTTGTGTCAAATGGCGCAGAAGCAGCAGCCCGTACAATTTATGTTCGTTCAGATTCCTACGTTGATTAAGCTAATGGCTGATACACAACCACGATTAGCGATAAAGCAGGGGAGAGGAGTGTAGCGATGACAAGTGCAAAGAAGTTGTTGACGGTGTTGGGGAGTGCAGGTTATGCAAAACTTCCATATTCAGTTGATTTTACTGCACAAACAGATGGAGCTTTACCAAATAATTGGAATGGAACTGCATGGGCTATTTCTAGTGCAAAAGCTATTAATACTCCGACACTTTCTGGAACAGAGTTAATAAATAATCCAGGCTTTGAGGGAACATATTCTTCTGGGCTTGCTCCAAATTGGACTAAATATCCAGCAGGAACGGTAGTGTCAGAGAGTTCGGACGTTCACGGTGGTACTGCTGCTCAATATGTTGGAAATGCCACTAGTAATGGTGGACAGGTGACATCAACAAATTTTGCATTAGTAGCAGGTGATTGGGTTAGATGTCATGGGTATTATAAAGTCACTGGAAGTGCCATATTAAGGATTCAACAAGGATTTGGTTCATATACAGTTTTGCAACAGGTCACTCTTGCTGGAGCAGACTACACACAAAATTTCATGACTGCATTCATTCCAGAGAGCGGAAATCATGGGTTGAGTCCGGGGGCATTAAACCATGCAACAGCAGAAACAAATAATATTATTGCTGATGACCACAGTACACAAAAATTGACAGCGTCAACTCTTTCAGCAGTATATGACATACAGTATAGGGGTGTATTAAAAGTTAGGGCATCAATGAGGGTTGGTATTGTTGGACAACCTGCCGGAATTATTGGATGGTGGGATAAAGATAATTTATGGCAAAATATGCTTATAGCATACCATGATGGAGAAACGATAAAATTTGAAAAGTTAGTTGGATCTGTATGGACAAAACTTATAGGAGTAACAACTGCTACTTATGCCGCTGATGCTGACATTGAAATTAGGCGTCTTACTGGTACAAATACCTTTCAGCTTTGGTATAACGATTCTCAAGTTGGTGCTAATCAAACCATAAGTGACACAGAAATAATCAATAACAAATATTTTGGTTTGCTATCAACAGGAGAAAGCAATAGCTTCGATGCGTTTTTTCTTGAGTAACAGTATTATGAAAAATGTGACAGTTATTGGCGATAGTATAGCAGCCGCAGAAGATGGGTGGGCGTATTTATTAGATGCGTATGGAAACAAGGATATTTATGAAGTTAAAAACCATGCGGTATCGGGGGCAGCTATATTAGACGGTATGGATGCACAGGTTGTTGCATCTGCTTCTGATAATGCAGATATTATTATTTTAGCACTTGGAACTAATGATATTGGTGGAGATGTGGGGGCAGCAACAACTGAAGTAGAAGAAAATATTATTGAATTAAAAACATCCAACCCTAACGCCACTTTATATTATATGAACGTATTAGATAGGGATGCAGATAATGAAACTGCAATTAGAGCTGCTATTGTAACGGCGTGTACTAATCAGTCTATTACTTGTTGGGACACTGATGGATGGATTGATCCTGCCACTGATACAGATGATGGGTTACATCCAAACGCAACGGGACATGCAAAAATATTAGCAGAAGTTTTGGCACGAATCTAAACAATCAACCCCCCACAACGATTATCAAGATTAGCATGAGGCATGATGGATAGTATCAAGTTTGAGGCAGAAAGTATAAACAAACAAGGAGACAACAATGGCAAACGAGTTCAGACACGCAGACGCGGTAGCAGGGGAGCGTGATGGATAGTATCAAGTTTGAGACAAAAAGTAAAGGAGTAGCATGACAACCTTTTATGATGTGATAAAAAGAGTAGCGCGACAGATTGCAGATGCAAGAGCGGGCGTTGCGACTGGTGGAAGCACAACAACATTGATTGATACATTGATGGATGAGCCGGATGACTTCTACGATGGCGGTCTTTTATTCATTGACCATACAGTTCCGGTCATTGTAAAGGTAACAGACTATGACTTTGCAACAACGACATTCACATTTGCAACAAGTACAGCCGTTGCAGCCGGAAAGTATTACACCGTTGTTGACGAAACATTTCCGCTTGATGTAATCAAACAGGCAGTCAATCAGGCATTGATTGAAGATGTTGGTCAGATCATGGCGGTTGACGAAACCTTAACAGGCGTTGAGGGACAGGAACGATATACATTACCGGACGGCGTGTATGATGTGCGGCGTGTTGAAATTGGCGAGGAAGATGACGAGTGGCAAATAAACTATCACTGGACGGAAGAAATTGCAGAGCTTCGATTTATCAAAGACTTGCCGAGTGCAGACCAGACAATACGTGTTCATTACGTACATACCCATGATGAACTGATTGACCTTGACGATGTTGTTGATGATCAGGTGAGCCTTGACTTACTCGTTCATGCAGCAAGCGCATACTGTATGCAATGGCGATATGCCAAAACAAAAGAGAATGATCCAGGTATCAAAGACAAGATGACATTTCATGAAAGCAGAGCCATGATTGCTCGATCACGTAAACCAATCAAACTACTTAACCGCGATCCACACTTTGCGAGGTATTAAATATGGCAGATACAATCCGCACCGAGCCAACCGAAAAGAAGATTACTCACCATGTATCATTCAGCAATGGCGGTACAGAATTAGGGTTAGTGTTATGTAACGGCTATGGTAATCCAAGTACGCAAGGCATACGACAGGGAAAGATGCCGAACAGATCATTGCAGATCAGTCAGGGCGATCCTGATTATTCTGACATGGAATTACCCTACACGCCTATTACACAGAAAGATTGGTCAGGTGGCAGAGGTCAGGAAGATTTTGAAAAGGATAAGACCAGGTACAGCGACAGTCATACGATTGATGCAATGATGGGTGAGGTAATGTTGGGGCCGAAGCCGACAGTTGCAAATGACGTTGGTGGATTTGCAAGCGGCACACCAATTGACAACACGCAGCAGGACGATGAAACTACACCAAACCCATTTACGGGAGGATTCTGGTCAGATGTTTCCGGCGAAGAAGTAACATATTTCGAGGATACTTGCACACTATCACGTAGATACCCACCAGGAACATTACCTGTTTTAACTGTTCATTATCAAACAAGAGCAACAAGGTTCCAATACACAGACGCAAATCCATTGATGCAAATAAAACTAAAACTTTCCAATACTTCAAAGGTGACAATCGCAATAAGAGAAGCAACTACGGTTGACATATCTACCGACCAAAAGAAAAAAGATTTATATGATTTGTTGGTAAAGCTCGAATCTTTAGGGACATACGAAAAGTCAGAAACATTTGACATTGTTAAGGCAACAACATTAACGGAATACACATTTGATTTTAATCACACAATGGTTGAAGATGCGTATTATTGGCTGATTGTCAGGAATGAAAATATTTTAATGAATGACGATCCGCTTGATTTTGATTTTTCTGTTGGAACAAATGACACACCGAGTACGTATGAATTTAGGGGAGTTCAAGGTTTTTATAATTCAATCAAGGCAACGTACAGCACAGGTTATGAATATGTAAAATATTGTGCTTCGATTTCTGATAATACTGGTGATAGTCTAGCATACTCATTGATACCACTTGGCGAATCATCCGGCGATGCACACTTCTTTACTCTCCGCAATACAAAGTTTGTTATTATGTCACCATCAGACGGAAGCGCACCCAAACTTTACATGGAAGGCTATCACGGGTATGCAGCAGCAGCCAACACAGGTGAATTGACGAAGATACACGCAAGGAATATTGGCGCAGAAGCGGATGGTTGCATTGTAAAACTTGTTGGTGGTCCGGGTTCTACTGAACGAACACGATGGCGCGAGATTGATTCGGTTACAACGGGCGCGAGTGGATACCTGATTGTCGATCCGGCGTGGAAAATTGTGCATACAACCAGTACAGAATTTGCGGTCATTGGTACAGAAACATGGACGGAAATAACCGGACACGGATTGACGACAGCAGTAACAGACGTAATGGTTGTTAATGACATTGTGTACTTTGCGCAGGGTGAGAGCGTAAAACTCCGGCGTATGACCTGTTACAACAATTCAGGAGCATGGGCGTTCAAGTTTGCAGAAGAAGATTACTACGCAACCTTTATGGAACTTATTCAGAAAGAGGATGGCACGTTAAGAATTTGGCGTGCATTGGCAACCGCTTCAACCGTATCAAGTTCAGCAGTTGCAGCATGGCAGGACAGTACAGCAAAGATTTTATCTTTCGGTTCCGATATTACTTGCGGTAATACAATGTACCGTATCAATGGACTTGTCGCTTATGGTACACCGCGTATCCCTTATGTGCTGAAAGAAGATGGCTTTGGAGCAATCTCCAACGACATATACGATCAGGTTCCACTGGCTGAATTTGCAGCAGTAGCAGACGACAACAATGGACGCGCCAATTTGCAGAGAGGGGTATATCTATACCTTACTTTGCTCAATGGGGTTGAAAGATATTACGAAGGCAGACTTGACGACATTGGACCTAACAGAGATTTAGGATTGCCGAACAATCGCAATGGGGTTGTATCCAGCATGTTGGCTTATCCAGGCAGAATGTACGCAAGTATTGACCATCCAACTGGATACAGCGCGGTACTTGTTTATAACGATGTTGGCTGGCATGAGATTTATAGATCGTCTTTAGCTGGAAGAATTTACAAAATGGATGTGCAGGTTATTGATGGTGATAGTTGCGATAGATTGTGGATGGCACAGGAAGGTAGAATTGTTTGGCTTCCGATTGCCATTGATCCGAAGAAGCAGGATGATTACACCTACAATCCAACCGGAAGTATTGAAACATCATGGATTAACAGCAACTTCAAAGAGATCAAAAAGTATTTCAGTAGCATTGAAATCTTTAGTGAAGGGTTAACCGCAGGCGCACAGTACGTAAGAATATCGTACAAGGTTGATGACGATGATGATGATTGGACAGAGATTGACGATGACGTTGACGAGTCACCATCACAGGAGATTGAGTTTCCGAATCACGCAGTCTATGGAAAACGTATCAAGATAAAACTTGTGCTTTACACAACGGACACGAGCAGCAGTCCACGTATCAAGGGTATCACGATCAAACCCGTAACCAGGTTGCCACTCAAAAAATCATGGTCAATGACATTCAGGGTTGATGATAGTATCCATGACTTGCAGGGAATACAATCAGAGCTTGACGGGTATGACCTTATGGCGCAGCTTGAAGCATGGGCTGATAGCAACACAACCCCGACCCCATTACTCATGAATGTTCCACACCTTTTATTCAACAACAAGTACGTATTCATTGAGCCGGAGAGCTTACGACCTATTCAATGGATTACAGGTGATAACAAAAAAGACCTTGTTGGCATTGGTCAATTGACGGTGTACGAGGCGTAAGGATGGCAGAGAAACCAGGACAGCCTAACAGACTACGCGAGCAAGAGCCACAGATCAACTTGGTACATGGCATTATGCCGGACAGCAAGAACGAATATTATGTTGCGCTTGCACTGGATAAGTTTGGCTATGATTACCACTTTCAAAAACTGTTAGGCATGGGTGGTATTCGAGGATCACAGATAATTGACTTTGTTGTATTTACAGGTGGTGGAGCAAGAGCGGTATTTGTGCAGGGTGAATACTGGCATGGCGCAAAATCGGAAAGCGAGGACGTACTTAAACATGCAATTGCAGCGCAGGTATATGGCGCGGGGAATGTGATTGACTTCATGGGTGAGGAAACTGACACGCCGGAGAAGGCAGAACAAACAGTAAAGGCGAAACTATGACAGACATAAAACAACTGGAAGAAAGAATACTACGCCTTGAAAAACACAATGCGGAAGTTTACAGGCAGCGTAAAGGATTACACGTTGAGCCTAACAGAAATATATTAGGACAGGACACGTACATTGATGGCAATTTATATCTGAATAATTATGCCGCTGGTATCTGGACTACTTGGGCGCCGACAATAACGTGGGATGGTACGGCGCCAACATCATTATCAGGAACATCGGTATTTAGATATTGCATTATCGGCAAAGCAGTTGCCATAAATGGTTATGCGATTTATGGATCAGCAGGAGCTACCAATACCATTGTAACTGTAACATTACCAATTGCACCGCATCCAGACCGGGCAGCGCAAGCAGCTCATGGAGTAGTAGGAAATACAGAAAACTTGACAAGAGCAATTATAAGACCAACCACAGACGACATATATCTGTCCTGTACAAGTATTGCAGCAGCACGCTTGTTGTTTATGGCAATTTATGAGATTGCATAAGGAGCAGACATGAAACCAATAGTAGATATTTCATTTTGGCAACCAGCTTCATCCATTGACTACGATAAGTTAGCGGAATCTGTCAGCGGCGTAATCCTACGTGGTGCGTATGGTATCTGGAAAGATACGCAGTTTGAAAAACACTACGAGGAATTGTCAAAACGAAATGTACCATTGGGGACGTATCATTATGTCATCGGTAATCAAACAGGCAAGCAGCAGGCAGCGGTATTTTACGAAGCAGTAAAGGGTAAGAAATTCAAACTTGGATTATGGAATGATGTAGAAGATCGCAGGGATATTACCGGATTATCCAGCAGCGTTGTAATTGAATATCATACAGAGATTGAAAGACTTGTTGGTCATAAGGTTGGTATTTATACGGGCGTGTACGCATGGTTTGAAATCATGGGGAGCAAGTCAACCATGTACGCAGATCGAGATTTATGGATTGCTCATTATGGCGTGATCGTCCCATCCTTACCACGACAGGGCGGTTGGAAAGCATGGGTAATATGGCAACATACCGACAACCTGAAAGTTGATTGGTATTACTCCGGCGTTGATGGCAATAAGTTCAATGGCACAGATCAGGAATTTATCAATCATTTCAACCTGGCGGATGTACTACCTCCGGCAATCCCGATTGGTACATTCTGGTGTGAGTATTGCGGACAGTACACAGAGAATGATAGTCGCGGTCATTGCGGTAAATGCGGCGCACCACGAGAAGGATGGATACCGCAACCACAGGCAGCAAGTTTACGCACAACGAAAATCGTTAATATCCGAACCGCACCAAACACCAGTGCATCAAGTGTTGGCGTGAGAAGTGTTGGAGCAGAGGTTGAAGTATTGGAAATCTATATTGCATCATCAAATAGTGTATGGGTAAAGGATTCATTTGGTTGGAGCGCAGCCGTACACGCAGGCGTAAAGTACATGGAATAACAATCAATAATTAGTCTAAACCTAATTATCGCAATACCAATGTTAGCCAAACGCAAAGGAGCAACATGGTTGCAAAAACAATTGTGGCAATAATCAGTGATACCCATATTGGCAGCAGCACAGCACTTGCACCGCCTACATTCACCATCCATAACCGGGACACAGACGAGGAACAGATTGTAGATTACAACCGCTTACAATCCTGGCTATGGGGTAACTGGATTGACTATTGGGATTATGTAAAATTCCTGGCAGGTTGGACCAGCAAGAAAAAACGCAAGCACCGGATTGTTGTTGTGCATGTTGGGGATGTAATTGATGGCAACCATCATGGAAGTAATCAGATCATTCAGGATGTTGGCGATCAGGCACTTGTAGCGATTGAAATATTACAACCCATTGTCGATATGGCTGACGCGTTCTTTGGTATATTGGGAACTGAAGCACACGCAGGCAATGGACAGGCTGATGAGATAGGAATTTATAAACTACTTGGGGTAACAGAGTACAACCAAAACCTGATGATTGAAATTGACGGCAAGCTGCATGACTTTGCACATCATGGCAGGACAGGAACAAGACCCTGGACAAGCGCAGCCGCAAGCATTGGGGTTGAGGTATTGCTTGATTGTGGAAGATCAGGATTGCCTTACCCGGATTATATCTGGCGTGGTCACAAACACGAGATTGATGACAGCGGAAACAAACTGGAAGGAACGAGGGTAATCAGTTTACCATCCTGGCAATTGAAAACAGCATTTGTTAATCGGGTTGCTGCAAACAAAAGGCGATCCGATATTGGAGGATACATTGTGAATGGTGGCATTATTGACGATAGTAAATCAAGGTATCAGGGACAGCCGGACAGCAGGAGGATAATTAAAATCTAATGACAGAAAATGAATTACTTGAAGAACTTGCAAGGGAATTAGAGATACCAACAATAAGACCGGACGAGATAACCGTTAAGATGTTTGCCGAACGATTGAATATCACCAACAGAATGGCGCACGGAATGTTAATGAAAATGGTTGAAAGTGGAAAACTAAAAAAGAGATTCGTACGGGGAGAGCAGCAAAGGATACTGGCTTTCAGCAAGGTTGAAGAATAGAACTGAATAAATTCACATAAATTTATTCAGCATGACTGCACAAATTACAAACGTATTCCGTGATGATCTACACAGAACACAAAGGAATAATGTGTACAATTTCGCAATCCGATTGCATATCTATAAAGGATAATGGACAAAATATGTCTATTATCCTATACAAAACAAAATCAGCCCCGTCATGTGGGGCTGATTGGGTGAATCCTACTTTATGGATTAGCCATATTTCAGATCCGTTGGACATGACTCCAGCAGATTGTCCAGTTCCGCTAGAGTTGCTATGGATTACTCCACGGCATAATCCTCACTAAAGAGGAGTCCCAGCGATTCTATCCTCTGGGGGGGGAAGCATACCCTCACGGGTAGCACTCAACCACCGATGCGATTGAGGGAGTATGACCCGGCTCGGTCAGCATAACTCTCTAGAAGCTATCCATACGAGCAGAGGCTTGCCGGGTACTGTTACAAATATATTATCACACCTTGTCAATAAATAAATTACCTATTGACAAACGATTCTAAAATCCCTACAATGACTTTGGATCAACTTTCATTTTATTTCTCCTTTTTCTTTTGGGAAAACCCCTCCTCCCGAACAATAAACCCCAACTACGCAAGGGGTTTATTGTTTTATAAATGCCAGCGATCCACCGGGCTTGACCTTCTGTGTACATCCTGTGTATCCGCATCCGCAAGGTGTAAATAATACCGAACCATTTCAAGGGTTGCATGGCCTAACAATCTTTGAAGCGTGAATATATCGCCACCATTGCGCAGGTATTGGATGGCGAAAGTATGCCGGAACCTGTGTGCATGTACATGAGTTCCCGTTCTTTCCTGTAAGCGGAACATAAGACTTTGGAACGAGGATTCTTTTATATCGAATATCTTATCGTTCGGATAATTCTCATGTTCTGAAAGATACAACCACAATTCTTTTTTGGTTGATCGAGAAAGAAAGACGGTACGCGGTTTAGATTTTATCCCGGTATTATGTGCGCGAATATGAAGCTCGCCATTATCCATATTGAGATCACGATATTCCAGGCGAAGCAATTCACCCAACCGGATACCTGTATCCAGCAGCGTGAACACTATGGCGCGGTCCCGTAATGACTTTGGTTTCTTCATGCGGTATGATTTTCTTTTATCCGATCCGTCCGTTGTAATCCAGGTACATTGGTAAATAATCTTATCGACTTCTTCTTTGGAGTATGGAATTATTTCAGGCTTCGTAACCTTTGGTCGTTTCATTTGCAGGTCAGGGCGTTCAATGTTCAGGGTATCCGCAGACCACGAAAAGAAGGAACGTAAGGCGATCCAGTATTTATCAATGGCGGTTGCACTCAATGGACTTTCATCACCGCTAAATCGTGTTGGTTTATAAGACTCTTGCAACCATTTCAGAAACTTTGACGTATGTTCTTTATTAACGTCATGCAGTTCAATATCCCCCATCCAGTTTGCAAACCGATACAGGCACATGCCATATAGTTCTAATGTTCTAGGTGAAAGCTCGGTTGCATTAATAAGATAACCGTCAATTGCTTTACTTAAGTTCATAGACTAACACCCTCCCGTTCAGACAAATTGTTGAACCTTCGAGTGTTAGTCTATTACAAAGGAGTAGGCTACTGCCTACCAGAGCGGGAGACGGGATTCGAACCCGCGAATGTTAGCTTGGAAGGCTAATGCCTTACCACTTGGCGACTCCCGAATAGTAGTCTATTGTTTGCAGAAAGACTTATGCTCGACAGTTCGTTCATTTTTTAAGTAGGACTAATGCTCACGACAAGACAATTAACAGGTAAAGAATGAACCCGATAATTGATACAACGATTGATAGGACAATGTTGTACGCAACAACAGTTCCGACACGAGTCCAGAATGATTTAGCAGTGAAGCCGGATGGATGTAATAACTTTGCCTTATCTTCCAACGAACGTAACCTGTATTCAAAATCATCCATTATGAAATCCCTTCGATTAGAAATGCCATACCCAATATGAACGACCAGTAAACTATCTGGACGATTGCAGCAATAACAAACTCATACCAGGTGAAGGTTATAAACCGCTTGAACCAGGAGGATGAAGTCAATCCTGATGGTGTTAATCTTTCGTATGTTGTTTCGAGGATGGCAAGCCTGTTATCTTTTGAATCCATACATAATCCTTTGCCAATTGTTTTAACAATTCAACCAGAACCATTGTTAATGCGTATGAACCTAAAACCATTTTAGTAAACATAAATTCATACGTCCAATAATAAATGAATATATCAAATATTATTGAAAGAGATAAGAATAATAACAATAACCTTATTCTAAAATCATTGAAGATATACAACGAAGCTACAACGAGACGGATAAAAAAGAACTTCCGTTTATTAAGGCGTACTAGATTCCTTGTTCTCAAGATTTGTGGTCCCCTGTTCAGATGTGAGCATTGTTTCGATGATGGAGTCAACGAGCTTCTGCTGTGATTTTGGCAGCATTGAAATCTTGTGTGCCAATGCTTAAATATCGGAAAGTGATTGGCTTTGACTATTCAATACTCCAGCCGCCTTAAACACTTCCTCTCGTGGTACGCGCAACGCTTTCGCGATTGCAACCAGCGAGTCAATACCAGGTTGTCTCTCACCGCTCAATAGACGAGAGATTGTTGCAGCCGTCAACCCCGACCTATCCGCAATGTCCTGTTGTCGAAGATTCTTAGATCGTAGTTGTCCGGCTAACCATTCAGGAAACGAAATTTTTACCATAAGACAACTATACATCATTCACCTTACCTGTGGTTACTGAAAAAATTACCTGTTGACAACTCTGTCAACACTTGTTATAATCAAGGTAACAAATCAAATGACAAAAGTCAATGAAATTATTTTCTAAAAAAGGAGGAACATGACGATAACAATCCAGGTAAGACTCGGAGAGAAGCAGAAGAAACGACTTGAAGCAATGGCCGTATCAAGTGGAACCAGCCAGACGAAATTACTCAATGCGTTGGTTGACCTTGCGGCAGATGTGAATGGAATTGAGATTACCGAGCAGATCAACTTTAAGATTGACCAGGAGTTTGAACGCAGGGTAAAGAAATTCCCAACATTGAAAGAGGTAAACCATGACTAAAATAAAAAGTTATATTTGCAGACTTATCGGTCACAGGTGGGAACCAAAATGGCATTGTCACAACCGCTATTATGGACTTACTTGTTCAAGATGTGGAAAGAAAACCGGTAAGAAAAATGACTGAACTAATACTCATTGCAATATTGTTTCTTGCTTATCCAATAGTGGAGATCACAGATAAGTATTGGAGACGTAAGTATTTCATAAAAAGATAATTGCTGGTGGATCAGCAATTATCAGGAGCGAGCAAACGAAAGTTAGCTCACCTGAATTATAGCACAAAGGAGCGACAGAATGAATGAACAGGCTTACTACGATACCCTTGACTACGTAACAGACAATAAGAATAAATGGGATGTAATTCGCAGACTTGAAGAACGCAGGGCGAAATTAGACGATAGTCTCACCAAGTATTTATGGCACGCTGAAAATGGCATTGAGATTGACATGCACAACTTCTATGTCATTTTAGGAAAGATCGAGCAGATTGATTCAGACCTTGCAGTATTGCAGATGCCAGAGATCGACCCATTCTTACCGGAAGATTCACAGCCGGAGATTGATCCAGTGTATGACCCGGCATTGGAATGGCACATGATGACCGAAGATTTGCGCAGAGGTGGATGATGGACGCTTATATCAACACTAAACTAATGACATTTGAATTACCTGATGGCACAATCTTTGAAAAAGAATCGACCAAGAATTACAAATTTTTATTGGTTTACAAATGCAATCCAAGTTATACGATTGAAGGATGCTACAAAACCAAGAGTAGTGTTAATAAAAGAATTGAATATCTTAAACATATTGGATGGCCAGTAGAGTTTGAAATAATTAATCGTAAATCTATGGAATATATCTATCGGGATGGTGGGTGATGACGAACAACGAGCAGATAGATCAATTCCTATTTGTGTTGTTTCTTATCGCGACCCTGTTGACAATCGCAATCGTAGTGAAATATGAAGTTGAAAAATTAATCAATAAGGAGAAATGAAATGGAAATCGAAGCACGAGAATTAGCAGTATTTGAGAAAACCAAAGCTATCATGCGTAGTGATGAAGTGATCCAGAAGTTTGCCGAAGTATTGGGAACTGAACGATCAGCCAGGAAGTATATTGGCAGCGTGTTACTTGCAGTTGGTCAGTCCGATAAGTTGCAGGAATGTACACCACAGTCAATCATGATTAGCGGTATGCGAGCAGCAACTTTGAAGCTCACAGTTGATCCGGCTTTAGGTCATGCTTACATGGTCCCATATGGCAGCAAGGCAACAATGATTGTTGGATACAAAGGATTGATGCAGCTTGCATTACGTACTGGAAAATACAGAACGATCAATGTTGCAACAATCTATGACGGCCAGGAAGTTGAAGAAGATCAACTTAAGGGTATTCATACAATCAAAGGGTTGCCAAAGTATGACCGAAAGAAGTGGGTTGCAATTGGTTACATGCTTTACTTTGAATTACGTGACGGCTTCTCCAAAACATTTTACATGACTGTTGAGGAAATTGACGCGCACGCGAAGAAGTACAGCAAGGGCTACAATCGCAGCGATAGCTTATGGAAATCTGATTTTGAAAACATGGCAAAGAAAACTGTCATTCGATTAGGGTTATCCAGGTACGGTTACTTTGATGCAGATGATTACCTTGCAATGAGCGAGCCGGAAGAAGTTGGCGAGGAAGAATTAGACGATGAGTTTATCGAGGGCGAATTACTTGAAAGCGCATTGGAGCAGGAAGCAGAACGCAAAGAGGAATTAGTTGGTGGAAAATCAACTGAAGAACTCTCCGCAATGTTGGGCTTTGAAGATGATCCTGATACACGAGCAAAAAAGAAACTCACGCCAGAAGAAAAGAAACAGCAGGAAGCATTAGACTGGGCGAGTGCTTTCAAATCCAAACAGGTCAACAAGACTTACGGCAAGATGACCTACGAAGAATTGCAGGCAGAACTTATGACATTGACCGGGTACAACCCAAAGACAGACGAGGAAAGAACACAGGTCAATGATCGTATCCAGGCATTAAAAATCTTAATCAAGTATTTGGAATAAGGTGTAACCATGCAATTCAGATGCAAACACGCACAGATAATTTTTGACCCCGACTACCGAGAACATTGCGAAGCAGTGGGCGGTACACCACAATGTATTGACTGCAAGCTGGTTGAATTACGAACAGGCAACGCCAGCATAGAACAGATGATTGAAGACGAACGACACGCGACAACAGCGTATGATTACACGACAGGCGGGATGGTAAAAACATGGTAATGGAACCAGATACCATTTACTGTGTGATGTTGGGAGCAGCAAAGAAAGAAGGGAAGCGGATGCAAATGTCCGCTTCCCAAATGGAAATGATTGCCGAGAATAAACAGAAAGCCCTTATGCTATATACCAGTTATGTTGAAAAGATAAACGCTTTCAAGGATCAGGGTTGGACCTATGGTCAGGCGATTATGTTTACTCCATTGGTTGTTGATAACCATTACACAACCATTGTGCGCGGCGATCCTATTTGTGAATATCGGTTTGGATACAAGGAGGAATGATGAACGTAATCAAGATTGTAGTGGATGAGATGCCGGAGAATTGTGGAAAATGTACACTATCAGAAGAAACAGAACGAAGTTCAATGTTAGCATGTCCATTTTTACAATCAATGTGGTATAGCTGGGAAAAGCCGAAAGAGTGTCCGCTTGTTGTTGAGGATGTTTGCGAGTTGGTACTTAATGATTTTGATGGTCGAAAAATGTATAATTCACCAGAAAACTGTGGATACCATGCGACACATCCAGAGTTTATATTCTGCCCCAACTGTGGCAAGCCTATCAAGTATGTGGAGGTGGAATGATGGAAGTAGATAGACTTACAAAGAAATGTCCTTTTTGTGGAGAATCAGATAGTTTGTATTCTATGCCACAATCAATAACTATTGAAATAGGTGGAAAACATATTTTGAATGATTGGGCTGTTGGTTGTAAACGATGTAGTTTTAGCATTTTAAGAATGACACATTATAAAGAACACGCCATTGAAACATGGAACTCTCGCCCCATTGAAGACGCCCTTACCGCTACCATAGCACAGAAGGATGCGGAGATTGAGAGATTGACACAAGAAAACGCATGGCTGACAGAAAAGGCATTGATGACACCTGATGAACTTGAGCTAATAGAAAAATTGAAACTACTTTATAAATCGTGCATGATAGCCGATATAGATGGAGAGTTATCAGAATATATTGATGGTTCAATTCTTGACAGTGTCAGTGAAACATTAAAAATATTAGAGGTAAACAATGACTGAATTTATCCGCAAACATCAGTTTGAAATTGGTTATCTTCTCGGTGTTGTGACAACTTTAATAATTATTTATTTGGCTTAGGAGGAACAATGACTGAATTTACACCTGAATGGATTGAGGAATGGAAACACAATAATATTCCCATAAGTGGCACACTATATACAAAATCAACATTATTCGATGAAGCACTAAACGAAATATTATATTTCCAATCACGTGTGCAGGAATTGAAATTACAGACAGATAAAAACAGTTGGAAAGAATTAAAGCTTCGTGCAAAGTTATCTGAACGCATAGCAGAACTGGAAGCCGAGCAAAGGTGGATACCAGTGAGTGAGAGGTTGCCGGAAAAAGACAGCACAGAACAATATGAAATGAAACTTTGTTTGTGTGATGACTTTGGAGAATTGCGAACAATACCCCTCTATTTTATCGGTGGGTCATGGTATCCACATTACAACCATACGTATGTGAAATATGACAAGTATGTTAGAGCGTGGAAAGATTTGTCCAAACCCACAAAGGACGGTGACGCATGACACCCTTCTGGATTGGATTCACCTGGTTTGTTGTCGGAGTATTTGTTGGAGCAATAGCCTTATCTTGGTTTGTTGCTGCTGGTGCTGCTGATATGAGAGCAGGAAGGAAATAATAATGATTGATTCACGAAAGTTTGTTGACGAACGTTTATACGCAAGACAAAAAGTAGCACAAGAATATCAAAGAATTGTTGATAAGATGTTTGGCAATGAAAAAGGATTACCGAAAATATTCAATTACCCGATTGAGAAAACAGACATTCAATCAATGGTTGTCGCAGCTTATCATTTGGGAAAAGTTGAAAGGGAGAAGTAATGGAAAATAATTTAATTCAAATTCAAAAATTGATCATGCAAAATAAACAACTCACAGACATGTCAGACAATGAATTGAAAATATTAGGACTTACGCAAAAAATTCAAACCATAAATTATGGAAACATCGGCAAAAGAATTTCCGTTTATTATGAAGATACAGATGGAAACGAATATCAAAGTTTCAGTCAATGGATAGATGAAAAAAATTTGGAGGGATAATGGAACCGAAACCGTATTGGACAGCGAATGATGGTGAATTGAAAAACTCAATTCTAAACGTATTAAATAACTGCTATGGCATAGATAATGCCATAAGCCAGAATGAACTCGCAAACAGGCTTAAATCATTGCTACAAGGTAAGAAAAACATTACCACCAGACAAAACAGAAATGCTATCAATGAACTCCGTAACGATGGTCATTTGATTTGCAGCACAACAGGGATGGCCGACAACGCAGCCGGGTATTATCTTCCGGTAACATTGCAGGAGTACGAACGCTATCGAGCTTATCATGCAAGGATAATCAAGACGAACGCGCAGACATTACGAGCAATGGATAAGGCAGCGGAACTTGCGTTCCCGTACGATATGCAACCAGGATTGTTTGACGACTTGAAGGAATTTGCTTACCTTGAAAGTTGACCGAAGGAAAGAAACAAGTTGACAACAGGTAACAAAAGTTGTAAGATATTTATATGTCGAGACAGGGAAAAATGAATAATTAGTGTATTACTGCTTACCAACTTCCTGTCTCGACAACAGTGTTGGTAAGCAGTTTTCTTAAAAGGATTCTTATGTCAACCTCAAAGCTTCAAGAAAAAACAGCACAACTTTTAAATTATCACTTTCCTTACTTAAAAATTTACGAAAACCATAGACCAAAATGGTTAAGGGGGGTTGATCTAGAGGTACTTGAATTAGATTTTTATATTCCAGAAAGAAAATTAGCAGTTGAAGTTCAGGGTAAACAACATTATGAGTTTGTGCCATATTTTCATAACACATACGAAGATTTTAAAAAACAAATTGAAAGAGACCAAATTAAAAAAGATTTATGCTACGGTAAAAAAATTACATTAGTTGAAATCGCGAATGAATTTGAATTAGATTTGTTTATTAAAGATTTTATTAACAAAGAAAATTCACAAAATAAAATTGAAGATTATTTTTTGTTAAATGAAAGAACATTAAGTAATTTTAATGTATTAGAAAGGAAAGCGATAAACAGAATAATTAAATTTGAGAAACATAATTCTAAACATTATTTAGAACAGGCAACCTCTAAGGTTGCAAAATTATTATCGTTTTCCCTTAAGCACAATATAGAAATCAAGAATAATAATATTTTAGTTTTTTACTCGGAAAATAAAAATGAAATTGATTTTAAGTTTAATGTCTCTTTGAAATCAAGGATATATAGACACCAGAAAAAATTAAAAACTGTTAATTCAATAGAAGAATAAGGAGCAGCCATGAAAATAAAACCTAAAGATTGTAGATTTTGTGGATCAGACGGGGTTGCAGCCGTTGAGGTCGATCAGCAATGGAATGAAAATGTATATGCCGTAAGGTGTGAGAGTTGTTTTGCAGAGGGACCGCATTGTGTATCAGAAGAAATGGCAATCAGAATGTGGGGGTTTGAATATAACAATGTGCCACAACCAGAGCCACCAAAATATGACACGTTCGGGCTTAACTGGCATAAATTTCCGGGAGCAGTTTAGTAATGGCTGATTATTGGATCAAGTTATACATCGAGATTATTGACGACCCAAAGATGGCAACCTTACCAGATCGCCTTTGGAGAAGAACAATCGAATTGTACTTACTTGCAGGGCGAATAAATAAAGACGGTGAATTACCACCTACTAATCAAATTGCATGGGCGTTACGATCCACAACGGATGAAATTGAATTTGACCTATCTCAATTATCAATGGCAAAACTGGTAGAGAAAAATAAAGACGGTTGGTTTATTCCTAACTTTGCAAAACGCCAGGCAGCAGCCAGTGATGCTGAAAGAAAACGACAACAACGAGATCGCTCACAGCGTAATCAGTATTATGGTAACGATAGTGTCACGGACTTGTCACGAATTGTGACACAGAACAGAACAGAAACAGAAACAGAAACAGAACAGAACAGACCAGATGATGCGGTGGCGGCGGTTTACACAATTTATTCTAATAATATTGGTTTATTAACTCCAATCATTGCAGAAAAAATTGATGCAGACATAGAAGAATATGCCGCTGAATGGGTTATTGATGCAATCAAAGAAGCAGCACGCCAGGAAAAACGTAGCCTTGCTTATGCAGAAGCAATACTAAAACGCTGGAAACGAGAGGGGAAAAGCAATGGCAAGCAATCAGCAGAAGATAAGTACGCTCATGTTGATGAACCACTTACAGAAGATGACCTTGCATTTGCCGAACAGTTGAAACGCAACGAGGAGCAGGCACGCCTTGATGCAGAGAAATATGAGCAAGAAAAAAAACTTGCGAGAAAACTAGAATTTGAAAGGTATAGACGATGACAAAACAAATTCCGTTAGTTGTTGAAGCGTCATGGGAAGTGAAATGCCCGACTTGTAATGATGTTGGTAACACGTATTACTTTGACCTTGAAGATGGTCCATACCAAACACCTTCAAGAGTTGGCGATAAATGGCTTGATGATATTGATGGACTTTCGGGATGGTTTCATGGTCACTTGATTGAAACACCATGCCCGGATTGCAATAAGTATGCAGCGCATGAACGATTAATAAAACTATCCGGGTTACATGGTGATGATACAAATATCCGCTTATCCATGTTTGCAACGGACAAAGAGAAAGCAGCAAAGAAAACGGCGAAAGATAATATTGCTTTATTTGCAGGCATGGGTAAAGACGCGAACGGATTCGTAACAATCTATGGGGATTATGGCGTAGGAAAATCATTCCTGGCGAAAGCACTTATCAACGAATTGATTATGAATGATTGCCACGCACGCTATATATTGGCAAGTGACATGATTGCGGACATACGTGTGAACTTTGACGAGCAGAGCAATCGCAACATTGCAATCGAGAACGCGATCTACAAATGGCAGAGTATTCCAGCACTTATCATTGATGAATTTGACAAGGTGAATACAACCGATTGGGTAAAAGAATCTATGAATAGATTGCTCAACGTGAGATACGAGAACAGGAAACACCAGCTCACGGTAATGGTATCCAACACAGACCCGAAGAAATTACCGCCGGAGTTAGGCTACTTGCAATCCAGGATGTTTGCAGGAATAACGATTCATGTACCGGGTCCCGATGTACGCGTAATGTTAGGCAAGATTGAGAAAGGGAGGATGAATTGAAATTCGGTTCCTTATTCTCCGGTATTGGAGGTTTTGATCTCGGATTTGAACGATCCGGGATGGAATGTGTTTGGCAATGTGAGATTGACAAGCCAGCGCAATCAATATTAGATAGACACTTTGGAGCAAAGATTTATGATGATGTCAGAGCAATCACAAGAAACAACACAGAGCCAGTTGACCTTATTTGTGGAGGATTCCCATGCCAGGACGTATCGGTTGTCGGAAAACGCAAGGGGCTTGATGGAGAGCGGTCAGGACTTTGGTTCGAGTTTGCTAGAATTATTGACGAACTTGAGCCGGGATGGGTTGTCATCGAAAATGTTCCCGGTTTATTATCCAGCAACAGAGGAAATGATTTTGCCGTCATCGTTCGATGGTTGGCAGAAAGGGGGTATTGCGTGGCGTGGAGGATACTTGACGCTCAATACTTCGGAGTTGCCCAACGGCGCAGACGTGTGTTCATTGTCGGAAGTTTTGGAAATGGACGCTCCGCAGAAATATTATTTGAGTCCGAAGGCATGTGCTGGAATCCTCCGGCGCGTGGAGAAACGGGGAAAGAAATTGCCGGAGAAACTGTATCAAGCATTGTCAGTAATGGCGACTCGCATACAGGATTCAGGGACGAAAGAGGACTAACCGTATCATCCTTATTGTCAAGAAATTACAAGGGAATAAACGCCGATAACATAGATCATATGCTAATTACCGGAAATAGAATGACTGCTTTCGGTGAATACGTGGACGATGGAACATCGTCCACTCTGAAACAAAGAGATTATAAAGACGCAACTGATTTGGTTATATGTGAAATGAATCACGCAGCAGAAGCATACAGGGAATCAGGAAACATATCACCAACATTGCAGGCACGCATGGGAACCGGCGGCAATAATATTCCGCTTGTTGGTGTACGCAGATTGACGCCAACAGAATGTGAAAGATTGCAGGGATTTCCTGATGGATGGACAGACAACCAGAGTGATACGCAGAGATACAAGCAGTTAGGTAATGCGGTGTGTGTTCCGGTTTCTGAATGGATTGGAAAAAGAATTATGGAGATACCATGACCCAACACAAAGGTGAACTGAAACTATGTGCGGAAGGGCGTAGATTGTTTGATGAGTATTGCAAACAAATGGAATTACTTTGGGAGAATAAAAAAATGCTTACAGTATTCGAGAAAGAAAAAGCGTGGAAAGAATACCAGGATCATAGACAGGAATGTGAGGATTGCCGATATGAATAATGAGACGAGTGTAAGTTTGAGTAATGTCGTAGATATAATGGCAAAAAACTATATTGAGATGGCGCAGAATTATGTAAAGCCGTCAGTAAAGCAAGCTCAAAGTATAGTTGGTACAGGTAAAAACAGGGAGAAGAATGATTTCTACCCTACTCCACAAGAAGCTACGCTTGCATTATTAAATGCTTGGAAATTTTCAGATGATGATTTTATTTGGGAATGTGCATGTGGTGATGGAGCAATATCAAAAGTATTGGAAGCTAATAACTATGTAGTTCATAGTACAGATTTATATGATTATGGATATGGCAGACCAGGAATAGACTTTTTGAAAGAAACCAACCCCCCATTAGGATTTCATACAATTATTACAAATCCACCCTTTGAGTTAGCTGAAAAGTTTGTTTATCATGCACATAAGATTGGTATAACCAAATTAGCCATGTTCTTAAAACTGGCTTTTCTTGAAGGTCAGGCTAGAAAAAAAATGTATGAAATATATAAACCGGCTAGGGTATTTGTTTTTTCTAAAAGAATTTCATTTCCGGTAAATGGAAAGAAAAAAAGCGGGATGATTGCCTTTGCTTGGTATGTGTGGGATGTAAATATTCCAACCCCAAAGCCAATAATAGAATGGATATAACATGACCAATAAATATAACGCACGCAAGACTACGATCGACAATATAACTTTCGACAGCCTGGCAGAAGGAAACAGATACGTACAACTACGACTCATGCTACGCGCCGGAATGATAAGCCAATTGGAATTGCAGAAAAAGTTTTTCCTCCGTGTCAATGACCAGAAGATATGTACATACATTGCAGACTTTTTCTATTGGGATATTGAGAAAGAAGAATGGATTACCGAAGATGTTAAGTCAAAGGCTACTATTACACCAGTGTACAGGCTGAAGAAAAGGCTGATGAAAGCAATATTGGATGTAGATATTGTCGAGGTGGAATGAATCTGTTTATCATAAACGCAAACGCATTACATATCCCATTACCTGATAAGTCAGTGCAAATGTGTGTGACATCGCCACCTTATTACGGATTGAGGGATTATGGAACCGACAACCAAATCGGATTAGAACAAACGCCTGATGAATACGTGACCAATATTGTCAAGGTATTTCGTGAAGTCTGGCGTGTGATGAAAGATGATGGCGTGTTGTGGTTAAATTTGGGGGATAGTTATGCAAACAATGGTGTATCAGACCCTTCAAAAGTTGGTGGATTTACAGGGGATAGAATACGAAACAACAAAAAAGGAATAATGGATAGTAGACCAAAATCAATACCGCAAGGACTCAAACCAAAAGACCTAATCGGTATACCCTGGCGTGTTGCCTTCGCATTGCAGGCAGACGGCTGGTATCTTCGTCAAGATATTATCTGGCACAAACCAAACCCAATGCCCGAAAGTGTCAAGGATAGATGCACCAAGTCGCATGAATATATATTCTTGTTGAGCAAGCAGGCGAGATATTACTATGATGCTGATGCGATAAATGAACCAACAGTATCAAGAGATGATTTTGTTAGAAATAGAGATGATGGAAAATTAAATAAAGTTGACGGACGTTCAAGAATGGGAGGACTTGACCAAAATAATTATGAGTTTAGAAACAAGCGTAGTGTCTGGACTGTCACGACAAAACCGTACAGCGGAGCGCATTTCGCAACCTTCCCACAAGACTTGATTGAACCATGTATCAAGGCAGGCAGTCGAGAGAATGACACAGTGTTAGACCCGTTCAATGGTAGCGGTACAACAGGAGAAGTGTGCGCAAGGTTTGGCCGTAATTACATCGGCATTGAATTGAATCGAGAGTATATCGAATTGACGAATGAACGGTTGTTACCTTATCGTATGCAACCGTCATTGATCTAGGCATTGGGCGCATGGTTGGCCATCCATACAATGCAACAGAAAGGAAATTCCTCAAACTTCCGGGACTTTTTCTTGGGCTTCCTGAATAAGCCACAAGGCAAATCCAACCATGCGCTTCATTTTCAACTAACCGGGATAACCGGATAATTCAGAAAGGATTTATTATGCAGATGATTTCCAGGTACACGAAGAAGATTAAGCGAATTGCAGAACTGAAACATAAAGAACAAACTATTGGATTGACCTTTGATGAGGAATCGGAACTTGAAAGATTGCAGGACTTTGTTGAAGTGATGAGCAGTAGATTACCGCAGGAGGAAGAATGACAGAACCAATAAGATGGTTTGAATTTTGTGGAAAAGTGTACGAAGCAATGCAATTGAGAGTGGATAATTTATATTCCATTAATTGTTTTGCAGATGTGGATAATTTTTTAGTAGAGAATAATTTGGTAAAGGTAAAAATACAAACAGTAAACGGATGTTATGTAAGCGCAACGAACGGAGATTGGATAGTAAAAACAAATAGAGGGTTAATGGTTTATGAGCCAGCTAATTTCAAATTACTATATACAGAAGTATTTCCAAAAGGAGATGATGTGAACGAGGAACAAAAACAAAAAGAAGGATTGACAGAGTATAGTGACCAGGAAATATGGGATGAATTAAGGCGCAGACAAGATATAGAGAATGATCGCCAAGCAAATAAACCGAGAATGAAAGAACTAATCAATATTGGTGGACTTGTTAATATTTGTGAAGAATATATTGAACAAATTTATAAGCAAGGATATGCGGACGAGGACTTACCAACTAATATTTTTGAAACAGCAATGAAAACTATATTTGGCAACAATGTGTTTGATTGGATTTTTAAAGCGGAGAAAATAAAATGACAGTTACATGGGTAGATTTTACAGAAGGCAAACTTATTTTTGTTATAAATTTTTGGGGCAGCAAGGTAACATACGAGAAAGAAATTCCTGATTGGTTACGATTGAAGATAAAAGGAGCCTAATGGCAGATAAAAAAGAACTTGAAGTCATAATCGCGCAGGTATTATCAATGGACATTGACCAGGTTGCGGAGCTTGCAACAGCACTTGACGAGGTAAGACAGAGCAACTATGGCAAGGTTGAGATTCTTGTTAAGGATGAGCAGGTTTATCAGATCAACCGGACGAAGAACGGGAAACCGAAGTGGAAGAAGTGAGGTAAGTATGTCATGTGAATATTGTAATAACAAATCAGGATTGACAGACCATAGGGGTAATTGTATTTCATGTGGTGCGCCAGTATCAACAGCAAGACTACATACATCCGGGATAATGACAAAGGAAGAAGCGCGAGAAAGATTTTTGGATATGGCACCAAACCCATTTGCTTATTTGACTTATGCGTGTGACACCGCAGGCACACCGCTCAATGATTATGAAACGCTGACGGTAAGAGGTGCGATTGATTGGGACTCACCAGGCGGTATGATTACGTTAAGAAAAGGAGATGATATGAAAATCATTTGATTACCAACAGGCAACTAATCTATTGACTGACATGCTATAATAACAATAAGGCGAATGACCGGGAGTAGTATCTTCCGGTCATTTATTTTTAACATGCAAAAGGAGCAGAACTCATGTCAATTTTACAATCATTATTACACTCACGGAAATTTTGGTTAGCGGTATTTGGTATCGTCCAGGCTTTGGTACTCAATTACTTTCAAGTACCAGAGGATATTTGGCAGTCCGTTGTTGGGCTTGTCATGGTGCTGATCGCTGGTATTGCAATCGAAGATGCAGGCGAGAAGTCAGGTAATGCAATCCATATTCACCAACAACCGCAGGATGTTGAAGAAGCATTAAAAGAACATCAAGGATAACAGCACATGGAAGCAATCATCACAGCAATAATTGGATTAGTAGGTGGTGGAATAGGGGCTGCAATTGTAAACGGGATTTTTTCAAGGCGTAAAGAAAAAGCTACGGCTTTACAAATTGATACCACGACAAAGCAGATTGAGAACACGACAACCAGGTCGAGCGGTGACGCGTGGAAAGAGTTTGCCGAGAAGATGGAACAACGGGAAAAAGACATGGACAACCGCGTTAAATGTTTGGAAGCTGAACAAGAGCAAACCAAAAAAGATCAGGCAAAAACTGATAGAAAGCTCACCAGATATGGCAAGCGGATTGTTGAGTTAACCGAAGGATTACAAAAGTTGATTGAACAGATTGTCGGGTTAGGACATACGCCCTGTTATACACCAACAGAGTGGAGTCCAGATAAAGATGAAGATTAGGGTGCAACAAAAATGAAACAAAAACCAATGGTGTGGACGAAGCAAAATAACGAGATTGCTTTGCTACTTGCACAAGGATACACGGAAACCGAAGTGTCTAAGCGCGTTGGAGTCAATAGATCAACTGTATCAAGACGTAAAAATGATCCTGAATTTATGATGGAAGTTGACAAACTTGCATTGATGGTAGGGGTTGCGAGCAGGGCAGAACGATTGAAGATTGTTAACACTGTCTTACGTCAAAAGATACAGGATGAAATTGCAAAGACCGACAAGGATTTACTTGACTGGTTGAAGTATGCACAATCAGAAACAGACGGTATCAAACTCAATCTCGTTGGAAACCTTGCCTCCATCCTTACGAATGATCCATCTTTGGCCGGAAGCGGACAAACAGGAACTATTAGCGAGGACGGGGAAGAATAAAAAGAAACCAATAGAGATTTGGCAACCACAAAGAAAGCAGGCAACAGCATTAAAGATGTTGGGCTTGCTTGATGCGTTATATGGGGGCGAGGTATCTCCGTCATTGGCTGAACGTAATGGGTATGGTGGTGCAGCAGGTGGAGGAAAGACAGACCTTATCGTTGGGGTTGGGTTGATTGCTTGTATGACTATTCCAAGTGTTAAGGTTGGAGTGTTTCGGCGTACTTATCCAGAACTCGAAGGAGCGGACGGACCCATAGAAAGATCATTGAGTTTATACCCACAGGCAGGCGCGAAGTATAACGCAAGCAAACACGTGTGGACATTCCCGGATATATCAACTGGTATTGTTGGATCACTTGATGGGAAAGATGATGAGGGAGAGGACTGGTTGAGAACATCCGCGCCAGCATTGCGATTCTGTCAGGTCCCGAACGACAAGGACAAACACAAATATCAATCATGGGCTTTCGATGTATTGATGATCGATGAAGCAACAAACTTTCCGTGGGGAATTGTAGATTATTTATTGACACGTAACCGCAAGTCCAGGAACTCAAAGATACCCGTACCATTCAGTTTGTTTTCAGCGAATCCGGGAATGATAGGTCACATGTGGTACAGGAAACAGTTTGGCATTTACGGGGAGTTATATCATGGCAACTAATACCTTGATTGATTGGCGAACCGTTGACCTTGAAATGCCAGAGGTAAAGAACGTTGAGAACCCGAACGCCATACAGGAACGGACGATATTCTTACCATCGTTTCTCGAAGATAACCCAGCATTGACAGGCCGTGATCCGGGATATGAACAACGATTGATGAAGCGTGACCCGAAGATTGCGCAGGCTTTACGCTTTGGTAATTGGGATGTATTTGCAGGGCAGATGTTCTCACAGTTCAGCCGGGCAAGGCATGTGATTACACCATTTGAGATACCGCTTACGTGGTCACGATTACGCGCAATAGATTGGGGATTTGCTGATCCGTTTGCTTGCTATTTTATCGCGATCAATCCAGCCAATAAGCAGCGCATTGTTTACAAAGAAATATATAAGTCCGGCTTATCTGATCCAGCACAAGCGGAAATGGTCAGGTCATACGAACAGATAGGGGAATCATTTGGATTCAACTTTGCTGATCCATCCATGTGGACACGGCGCACAACTGAAATGGTTGCAAAGAGTACATACGATGTTTATATAGAGCATGGGGTATTGCTCACGAAAGCAGACAATGACAACCGTTCAAAGATTGCAAAGACTCACTCAATATTGGCAGATCAATGGTACGGACAACCAGGCGTATTGATATTCAACACCGTAACAAATTTGATAAACACATTGGGCGCATTGGTAAGAGACGAGAACAACCCGGAAATGATTAAGGATGGTCAAGAAGATCACGCATGGGACGCGTTTGCATACTCCCTTACCAATTGGTCAGATGATAAACCGAAACAAACACAGGAACAGAAACCCAACCCATTCACGAAGATGAAAGGATTATAAGGATGGCAGAAACTAAAAATAATTTTGATGATATTCGAGCAAAGGCAATGTCTATCAAGGACGGCTTTGGTGAACGTGATGCACTGTATGAGGATGTTGACGAAGCATACCTACTCAAAGAGGTTGACCTACCATCCTACGCATGGATCAAGAAAACAATCTCACCCGATGCCAGGAACAAAACGATTGGAGCAGTACGCTTATTGACTGCTGCTGATCCGAAGTGGAAAGTACCACGCGATAAGAATAAAGACAGCCTTGATGAAGAAGTTGCAAGCAATGTTGAGAAGGCAGCGGAGATGATATGGAACCATGCCGGAAAGATGCGCAAACAACCAATACATTACACCGCAACCCTATCCGCAATGTTGTATGGACAGATTGATATTGCAATAGCGGACATGAGAGAGGTCTTAAAGGATGAAAAGAACCCCGTACGCAAGCGCAGGATGGAACGATTGGCTAACAGGTCTCCATTACATTTCGAGGTCTTATCTCCACGAACTTGTTACCCGATATATGACGCGTTCGGGTTGGCTTCACACTTCACATACAGGGAAATGAAAGTGATTGACGTAATATCCAGGTGGGGAAGTTTGGCAGAGGAACAGCTTGCGAGTAAGAAGAAAACAGAAGTGGTCAACTACTGTGAATATTGGGATGATGAAATTCACGCGGTATGGATTGACGGACAGA
>Ga0209319_1000561_pt1 | contig 44696 bp, 63 predicted proteins | sample RifGroE2_FD_184000 | JGI IMG/M metagenome (GOLD analysis project Ga0209319, IMG submission 184000) | Groundwater microbial communities from Rifle, Colorado - Groundwater E2 (SPAdes) (version 2) | ecosystem: Environmental > Aquatic > Deep subsurface > Groundwater | place: Rifle, Colorado, United...
GTGAAAAAGACGTAGTTAAATTAATGAGATTTAATCAGGTTGACTATGGAACTGCATTTGACAAAGGGCAAGAAATTGGAGTGAAAGCAGGACAATTTGCAGTAAATGGTTTACAAGATATTTCGGGAATGATTGGCGATAAAATGAATTCCTTACTAAATAGTCAGGAAAATCTTTTTGGTGATGGTAAAGGTAATTCACAAATTGGTTCAATTAAAAGTGATGTAAAAATTAATGCTGAAGATATTAAATTGTTGCGTGATGTAGCTGAAAGAGATGCAGTAAATAAAATATCAACTTTAGCTCCAAATATTTCTGTAACATTTGGAGACGTTAGAGAAACGGCAGATGTAAATGGAGTTGTAAGCAGGATTAAAGAAATTTTATCGGAACAGATTTCATTGTCCGCAGAGGGGGCGTATGCATAATGACTGATGAATATGGTATATTTTTTGATATGGAGGGCGTTACAATACGTCTTCCTGTCAATCCTTCAGAGTTTAGTATTAAGACAAAAAGCAGTAATAAAACCTATGAATTAGTTAATATAGGTGAAATTTCTATTATAAAAGACATACCTTTAAGAGATTTAAGTTTTAAAAGTTTTTTACCTGAAAGTCCTAACTATCCTTGGGTTGTAACAAAAAATCAATTTAAATATCCTTCATTTTATTTGAATAAGTTTAGAGAATATAAAGAAAGTAAAAAACCTGTAAGATTTATTATTACAAGAAAAGGTAATAATGTTAAAACTAACATGTTGGTTACTATTGAAGATTTTACTGAAACAGAAACAGCAGGAACATTAGGTCAATGGGATTATTCAATAAATTTAAAAGAATATCGCGAATATAGTTCTAAAAAATTAGTTGTTCAGAAATCTTCTATTTCAAGTGCAAAAGTAGAAATTATTAGTACACAAGATGAAAGACCAACTACTAAAGTTCCACCAAAACAATATACGGTTAAATCAGGGGATACGTTATGGGTAATTGCAAAAAAAGAACTCAATAATGGATCAAGATATACAGAAATAGCAAGTTTTAATAATATTTCTAACCCTAATCTTATTTATGTTGATCAAGTTTTAATTTTACCAGATTTGTAAAGGAGAAAATATGAATATTGAATTGATAGTACAAGATAATTCCAATGGAAATATTTATAATGTTTCAAATTTAGTAGAAGGACAAATTACTTGGTCAACAGAGAGATTAGGTGGAGCTAGTAAATTAGAATTTAGCATTATAAATGATAGTATTATTAAATTTTATGAAGGTTCTGTTGTAAGATTTAAATATGGAAAAGATAATGTATTTTATGGTTATGTCTTTTCAAGAGGTAGAAACAAGGACAAAATAATTAAAGTAGTTGCTTATGATCAAATGAGATATTTAAAGAATAAAGAAACATATCCGTTTGAAAATCAAAAAGCTAGTGAAGTATTAACTAAAATAGCAAGTGATTGGGAATTAACAATAGGAGAAATAGAAGATACAGGATATGTAATTCCATCAATGATTGAACAAGATAAAACATTACTAGATATGATTTATAAAGCTAATGATTTAACATTAATATCAACAAAAAAACTATATGTTCTATATGATAATTTTGGAAAACTTGATTTAAAGAGTGTTGAAAGTTTGAAAACAGATTTAATAATAGATGGTGATACAAATTTAACCAATTTTGATTATTCTACTTCCATTGATAGTGATACAGCAAATCAAGTAAAATTAGTAAAAAATAATAAAGAAACTGGAAAACGAGAAGTTTATATTGTAAAAGATAGTAGCAATATATCAAAGTGGGGAAAATTACAATATTATGAAGTTGTTGATGATAATTTAAATGAAGCACAAATTACTGAGAGAGCAACACAGTCTTTAAGTTTATATAATAGAGTTTATAAAAAATTAAATATTCCTGTTCTTGGTGATATTCGTGCCAGAGCAGGTTTTAGTATTTTTATAAATAATTTAGATTTAGATGATATGAAAATAAATCAATTTATGCTTATTGAAAAAGCAACTCATACTTTTGCTAATAATGACCACACTATGAATCTTGAATTGAGAATAATTTAATAAGGTGGTGGTTATGTGTTACAAGAAATACAAAGCGCAATTAAAAATATGACAGATAATATGAAATTAACTGATTATGTTTATGGAGAAGTAATAAGTATTGAACCATTAAAGATTAAAGTTGATCAAAAATTAACTTTAAATGCAAGTATTATTATTTTAACTTCTGCTGTAATTGAAAAAAAGATTAATTATAGACATACTCATGGATATTTAGATACAAATGATTCTAGTTCTTATAATAGAACAACAAGCACAGAATCGCCAGATTTAAGTGAAATTATCATTGTTGAAGGATTAGCAATTGGTGATAAAGTTTTAATGCTTAGAGTTGAAAATGGACAAAAGTTTATTGTTTTATCAAAGGTTGTGATTTAATTATGGCTTTAATACCTAATAGTGTAGCAACAATAGGAGAAAATGTTGAAATAGTAAGTCAACCAACTTATACCTATTATTTAGATTTTGCATACAATAAAATTGTTAGATTTACAGATGGAAAAGAAGCAATTAAACAAGCAATTTTAATGATACTTCAAGTAGAGAGATATGCATATTTAATTTATGATTGGAATTATGGTGTAGAAATCGAAGACCTTATTGGAAAAGATCCTCTATTTGTTTTAGCAGAGATTGAAAGACGCATCACAGAAGCATTATTACAAGATGATCGAATAATTTCATTATCTGATTTTGTAGTCAATCAAATTAATGATAATGATTTTGTCATATCCTTTACAGCCAATACTACAGAAGGAGATGTTGATATAGGAGGAGTGAATATAAGTGTTTGAAACTACAAAAACATATGAAATAATTTTAGCTAATATGCTTGCTAGTGTACCTAGTAATTTTGATAAAAGACAGGGAAGCGTAATTTATAATGCATTAGCACCTGTTGCAGTAGAGTTAGCACAAACATACATAGATTTAGATAGTTTGCTAAATAATGCTTTTGCTGATACTGCATTAGATAATTATTTAAATTTAAAATGTTCTGAAATTGGAATTACTAGAAATCTGGCAAGTAAGACAATTCAAAAAGGAGTTTTTACTGGAGCAAGTTCAGCACCATTAAATATTGATATTGGAAGTAGATTTACTGTTGCAAATTCAAATATAAATTTTATTGCTACAGAAAAAATTGCTGATGGACAATTTAAAATGCAATGTGAAGTGGCAGGAGCCATTGGAAATACGGTAATAGGTCAATTGCTTCCAATATCATATATTAATGGATTAGAAACAGCTAATTTAACAGAAATTCTTATATTTGGAGAAGATACTGAATCAAATGATGATTTAAGAGTTAGGTATTATAATAAAGTTCAAAATAATGCACAGGATGGAAATGTTGCACAATTTATTGAATGGGCAAATGAAAACGATGGAATTGGAAGGTCAAAAGTTTTTCCTTTGTGGGATGGTGATAATACAGTAAAAGTTTCAATTCTTGATGCTACTAATGATATAGCAAGTACAGAATTAATTGCTGAATTTCAAGAATATTTAGATCCAGATAGTGAAGGACTAGGAGAAGGTAAGGCAATCATTGGATCTATTGTAACTGTAACTACTGCTACAGGATTAACAATAAATGTAAGTGCAACTATTACGTTGAATACTGGATATACAATGGAAGATGCACAAACACAAGCAGAGGAAGCAATAGAACAGTATTTAAGAAATATTAGTTATGTACTAAATAATGTATCTGTAATTGCTTTAGGAAGTGCAATGTTAGCCACAAATGCTATATCTAGTGTTAGTGATCTATTGTTAAATGATGGTGTTTCTGATATAAGTCTTTCCACCGAACAAATTCCTCAATTGGGTACGGTGACATTAGTATGACAAAACTAGATAAATTACAAAATTATCTTCCTAGTATTTATAATGAAATTGCTGAAATTCAAGAAATATTAAAAGCAGAATCAACAAAACTTGAAGAGTTGGATATTGATGCTTTAGCTGTAATTAATAGTGTATTTATAGATAATGCTGAAGACGTTGGATTAAAAAGATATGAAAAAATTTTTAATATTGTTGTCCCTATTGGTTCTACAATTCCAGAAAGACGTTCAATATTGAAATCAACATTAAGAGGTATAGATAAATTAAGTGCAACGGTAGTTAAAAATATCAGTTTAGCTTATCAAAATGGGGAAGTAGATGTTAGTTTTGTACCTAGTAATATTATTGTTAAATTTACATCAGTATTAGGAATACCAACTAATTTAATAAAACTGCAAGAATACCTAAATGGAAGAAAACCATCTCATTTAGGTATTCTTTATCTATTTTCATATTTACTTATTCAAGACATTGATCAAGTAATGACATTAGATGAATTAGAAACTATGACACTAGATAAATTTGCTTTTTAGAAGGGAAGTGACTATATGTCAAAAACAACTACAAATTTAGGATTATATGAAAAAGAATCTACTGATGGGGCAGATACTTTTAATATTCAAACAATGCTTAATGATAATTGGGAAAAAATTGATGCTGTAACTGGGCCAGCGAGTGAATTAAATGAAGGTGTAGTAAAAATTGGTTCTGGAATTGATGTCGATGAAAATGGAGTCATTAGTGTTCCTACTGTTACCGTTCCAGTGTCTAGTGTAAACACAAAAACAGGTGCAGTGGTGTTAGTTCCAAGTGATATTGGGGCAACAGCACAGACGGACTTTGTGTCGCATCAGGCGGATTATGTTCGGCAACCAGGCTACGCAGTAGCTACAGGTGCAGCAAATACCTATGTAGCGTCACTAAATCCGGCACCTACAAGCTATGTGGACGGCATGGGAATCGCAATAAAAATTAGTGCTACAAACACTGGTGCATCTACAGTAAATGTAAGTGCTCTCGGTGTCAAGGCGTTAAAAGACCCCTCTGGTAGCGACTTTGCGGCGGGTAGTCTTTTGGTAAATAAAATCTATTCATTCAAGTACGATTCGGTAAGTGGAACTTTTATTCAGCAGGGTAGAGGGGGAGATGCGAATTTAGTAACAGGGAATATAAGGAAAGGCGTAGTTATATACGGAGTGCCAGGAAAAAGTACAGTCGTGGATACTTCTGATTGTTCTGTAACATCGACTGGACAAATGCTTTCAGGTATTAGTGCTTATGGAAGCGACGGTAACAAATTTACGGGCACAATGCCTTTGCGAGGAAGTGAAGTATACCCCGGATGGAGGCAAGGAGAGGTGTCTTTAGCTTCATCATCTGGGAGAGTTCATTTGAGAATACCGCTAGGAGCGTATTTAACTGGTGCGCCTGAACAAGGTGGGCAATTAGGTGTATACTGCGATGGTCCCGATTTCACCTCCGCCAACATCCTCTCAGGTAAAAGTATTTTCGGGTTGACAGGAACTGCAAGCAACATCAAGAGTATACAACGTGGCACTGGTAACATGGTTAATACTACCAGCCTAAACATAGCGATTAGTTCAGTAGATTTATCAAAAGCCGTAGTCTTACTAAGCTATGCCGGAGCGGAAACAACGCCAGCATATCGGGCCATTAAGGCGAAACTTACATCATCTACGAATATCAATTTATCCATGGCTAATGCTATTAATAACAACAATTATTTTAGTTATCAGGTAATAGAATTTGAGAATGTAAAAAGTCTACAACGTGGAGATTTCAGTTTACTGTCTAGTCCTGGTCCCTTAAGCGTATCAGTAACTAGTGTTAATCCTAGTAAATGCATGTTAGTGCATTCTCATTCTATTGCCATTAATACAAGTCAGTATGAAACAATTGGTAGTACCTTAACTGATGCCACGACTATTACATTTATTTTAGTAGATAGAGCAAATCTAGAGTATAAAATACACTGGCAGCTGATTGAATTTAACTAGGGGGGTAAGAACTTGAGATTTATAACACTAAATGCAGATAACAGAGTATTCGGTATTAGGGATGGCGACTCTATTGTAGAGGGAGAAATTGAATCAGAAACAGGGGAACTCGGTCAAATAATGCAACCTGACGGTACATTTATTAGTGATCCAACTCCTATTACGCCACAACCTTATATCCCAACAAATGCAGAAATAGCCCAAATGATTTCTGACTTACAAGCAGATTTATTGATTGCAGGGGTGATATAGATGAGTTGGTATGACAAATATATGATTAATGCCGTGAATATTGCGACTCTGAATAAACTTGTCACAGCCGGGAAATTAACACAGGCAGAGGTTGATACTATGGTAGCGGATAGATTGACCCAGTTCGGATATTAGTAAGCATCATTACGGAAATCGTACATTAAACAACCTAAAGGGCAAAGTGGCAGACACCATAGAGGGTGTTTTTTCTTTTCCCTTCTACATGAAAAGTTGATTCATAACTTTGTGTATTGGCAATAAATATTAACGAGGTGGTATTTGTGGAAAAAACAGAACTAAAATGGCTTGCCCTCTTTGTAGGTGCTCCATTAATTCCGGTGGCTATCGGCTATTTTGTTTATTTTACTTTTTTATACAGGAGTTTGCCGAATTGATGTAGAACCTTCCTGAATAAAGGGGAGGTTAACGATCAAATGGATATAACTGAGCTAGTAAAACAAATGAGCTATCTAAATGAAACTATTAAACTCATAGACAGCAATGTAAAGTTTAATATTCAAGTTATGTGGGGAGTACTAGCTTTTGCGGTGGCAGCTGCCGGGGCGGCGCTATATTATTCAGCACGATTCTGGTTTCAAAGTGCTATGGACAAGAAGGCAAAAGAAATAGAGCAGAATTTATTGATTTCATTACGCAAGGAAATGGATAATGTTTCAAAAACAATTTCCCTTGGGTCCTGTTTGATTAGCCAAAAGATTGAGCCATCTGGGGTTTATGAATTTCGTTTAACGACAGGTGGAAATCCATCGCGGGTAAAAATGCATTTTGGGCATAGCCCAGAAAACGGAATCGCTTACGTAGAAATAACTAGAAGAGATACTAGAAAAGTGGGTATAGGTACATTTGGGAGATCAATCGTGTTGGAAAAGGCTGAATTAAACGGTGAACATTGTACACTTATTTTCAGAAATACAGATGGTAAGAGCATAAGTACTATAGATTCTATAGCAGTATGGGAAGCCGAAGACTGTTTATTCTTTAGGTAAGTTCACAGTAGACGGATTATGTGACATAGAGGATTAATAAAAAAACCGCCAATCATATGGCGGTTTTGTCTTGTTATTTTAACTTCAAAATGTCACTTATTTCAACCTCTAGGTACTCACAAAGTTTACTAATTAGATCCTTGGGGTAGTGTTTAATTTCATCATTATACATTTGTCTCACCGTAGCAAAACGATAATCAATATCACGGGCCACCTGACGAATACTGATGTTACGTCCATCCAATATCTCTTTTAAATTACTATGTATTTCCAAAGTAAACTCCCCCTCAAACACATTATATAGTGATACTAAAAAAGTTTCAATAGACCATTGATACTAATTTAGTTCCATGCTATACTGATACTATAATAGTATCAGAAGTGAGAGGGAGAGGATAATAAATGGATAGTTTATTGGAAGAATTGGTAAATAGCATCAAGGGACTTTGTGAAGAAGTGGACATATCAATAATAAGAGAAAAATTCTCAGACATTTTAATACTATACAATATAAAACCGACTAACTTTACAGCAGGGCATCCAGACATTACGCAAAAAGTAAAACTCTTTATTGCTGGCAAAAAATTAGAGGGATTGAGTGAACTTACTTTAGAAGCTTATCAACTTGAATTAAAAATATTTGGTAAGTATATACAAAAGATGGTTGAAGATATTACAACAAACGATATTAGAATATTTTTATCACAATTTGAAAAACTTAAAATTAGTTCTATTTCTAAAAAACTATCTGTCCTTAAAAGCTTCTTTGGTTGGTTGGCATCTGAAGAAATTATTCCCAGAGATCCAACAAAGAAAATAAAACCTCCTAAAAAAGAGAGAAGATTACCAAAAGCATTGACAATAGAAGAACTTGAAATGATTAGAGAAGCTTGCACAACTCCTAGAGAAAGAGCATTAATTGAAGTTTTATATGCTACAGGTTGTAGATTATCAGAAGTACAAAAAATGAATAAAGAAGACGTTAATTATCAATCTATGTCTACACTGGTTATTGGAAAAGGGAACAAAGAACGACCAGTATATTTCAGTTTTAAAGCAATGTATCATTTAAAAAAATATTTAATGAGTCGTACAGATAACGTAAATGCATTATTTGTAACTGAAAGAAGAGAATACAGAAGATTGTCATCTAAAGGTATTCAAAGAGAAATTAAGATAATAGCAGGACGGTCTGAAGTAAAGAAAAATGTACATCCACACATACTAAGGCATACATTTGCAACTTTAATGTTAAATAATGGGGCTGATTTGGTGGCAGTTCAGGGGCTTCTCGGACATGTAGACCCTTCAACAACTCAGATTTATGCTCAAATGACAGATGAACGGACAAAGCAATCTTATAAACAATACTTAGTTCAATAATCGCCTTGAGTGGCGATTTTCTTTTTATGAATTTAAAAAATATCCCTATAACTAGGAGTTGATACTATATGCCAATTAGCGTATTAAATAGTGGTCATGGCGACTCTGATAGTGGAGCCGTTGCAAATGGATTAATTGAACGTGATATAAATATGATCGTTGCTAAAATTGCAAAAGAATTAATGGAGTTTAATGGTATCACAGTTCCACCAATTATTACTGGATCTGATTTAAATGAAGTGGTTCGTCAAGTGAATCTAATTAAAAATGCTAATCTTTGCCACAGTATCCACCATAACGCAGGTGGAGGTGATGGCTCTGAAACAATTCATTCTGTTTTTTATGGTCAAGGTACAGTTTTTGCAAAAATAATGGAAGAAGAATTTGATAAACTTGGTCAGAACAGACATGGATCAGGAGATTTAACAAAATTAAGTTCAGATGGTGTACATGATTATTATGGATTTATTCGTAATACTAACCCTCCTGCAATTATTTCTGAATTTGCATTTATTGATAGTTCTGATTATAAGATTATAGATAATTATGAAGAACAATATGCTGAAGGTGAAGCAATTGCAAAAGCTCATTGTAGATTCTATGGAATAAATTTTAAAAGTCCTAAAACACAATCTAAAATTCAAGAAGTAGTAGATAAAGATGTATATTTATCTGTGCGTGTTCTTAATTCAAAAGCAGATGCATTAGCAAAACAAATCATTGCTATGGGATATGCAACTAAAAGATTAGAACTTGCTTAATTATATTTAAACATAAAAATAGAGAGTAGGCACATTCCTCTGCTTACTCTCTCTAAGACCTTCTTGACTGACAAGATTGACTTAGTAACAACATTATACATAATTTAAGGGAGGATGTCAAATTTGAAAGAGGTGTCAATTGTGGCAATAGAGCCTGAAATAAAAGAGATTTTAGATGACCATGGTAAATCTATAGTAAATTTACAAATTGATAATGCCTCTATTAAGGAGCAGTTAAATTCAATTAAAACTGAAATGACTGGTGTAAAAGAAGTTGTCACAGACTTTAAAAATAATTATCTACAATCTAGTAATTCGATGATGGGAACTTTAAGCACACTATTACAAAATAGTTCAAATAATAATACAGAAATAATTAAAACTTCTTCAAACAATAAAAAGGATATTGCTATCAAAATATTAGCAGTTATTGGAGTTATAGCTTCAGCTTATTTTACTTACAAGGGGATAAAAGGTTAATAAGGAGTTATTTAAAATGAATGAGTTAAATCAATTTATAACTTGGTCAATGCTTTCTAATTACGGAATGTTTGTAGGAATTGTTTTTATGATCGTTCAAGTAATTAAAGAATTACCTAAGTTGGTTAATATACCAACAAGAATAATAAGTATTTTAGTTTCTTTTATTCTTCAAATATTAATTAATATTCAAGGATCTACTTTTAAGGCATTTGATATTGCCTTATATTTGATATCAGCAGTAGTAATTTCCTTGACAGCTAATGGTGTACATGATGCAACAATTAAAATAAAAACGGAAACAGAATAAAAAATAATATTTTCAACTTAAAGGAGCGTGAATATGTTCGATGATTCTACAGTTTATATTTTAGGGAATAATCCAGAAAACTCTTGGCAAAAAACTATTGTAGCAGATGTTCAGAGTTATAGCGAAACAATTTTAATCGGTGAGTATAAATTCAACATAAACAAAAGGTTTTTCACAGATTATATAGAGCCATTACTCAATATTGAATCTTATGTTGAGATAGAAAGTAAAATATTTAAGATATTAAATATAATAGAATATTCTGATTATCAAGAGGTATGGATTTATCTCTTAGACATCCAGAGGTGATCTAAATTGAAATTACTAGTTAATAATATGATAGATTTTCTTTTGTACGAAAAAGGAGAAGATTTTTTACTAAACGGTATTTTACAAAGAGGTCTATTTGCAGAAGTTACTAAAAAAATACTCTATTATAATGATATTTTTTTGACATCTACTATTTCTTTTGAAACAGGTAGTGTAATCCAATATCAATCACATACTTGGTTAGTTATAAGCGAAATTCAGATTAATAATAATGATAAAGATGTAAGTGTATATAAGGCCAGAATAAGAAAATGTAATAATCATATCATAACTAATGTTAGTCAAATTTTGTATGATGTACCATGTATTGTGACGGAGAAGGTTACTTTAAATATCGACTCTTCAACTTATATTTCAACATTAGATAATCAAATCTATATATTGGTGCAGAATAATACTCTTAATAGTAATATAAAAATAAATGACATATATCGTATAGGAAATCTGAATTATTCAGTGACAAATATTGATGATATTAGTAAGCCAGGACTACTTTCTATTAAATTAGAATTTACTGTTGAAGAACAAATATTTCCATTATATTCTATAGAAATATTGAACGGTGTGAGTTTGACAACTAATACGGAAACTCCAATTCAAATTAATGTGATTCAAAAAAATCATGACGTTCAACTTACTGAGCCATTGCCTGTTGTTTATTTTTCAAGTGATGAGTTAATTGCCACAATTGATGACCTTGGTTATGTAATTCCAGTGAGTGTTGGAAATTGCGTTATTTCAGTATCTTTAGAATCTGATACTACTATTAGTGATTCTATTTCTCTGACTGTTGATGAAGTGCCTGTATTAGATAATTTCACTTATACGTTAACTGCAAGTTATCCACCGATAACTGAGGTGAAGTCAGGACAGACCAATAAATATACTGCTCATAAATTTAATAATGGGGTGGAAATTGCAGGATTGTTTGATTGGTCTGTGGTTCCAGGCACAACGACTGCTGATAAATATGTGTTTACCGTGTTGAATGATACACAATGCACAATAAAAGCCAATTCTTACACTTACTACATTGATTTGTTTGCTACGGATAGAAATATTCCGGAAAATAGTATTTCAGTTCATATTAAACTTAGATCAATTTTTTAGAATTATTATAAGCAAAGCTAGAGTATCACTTTTCAGTAACTCAAATTTTTAATGTGAACTATTTAATTAATTGAGATTGGTAAATATCACAAGTAAAACTTTTCGTATTTGTCCTTTCTCTCCTGTCTTGATTCCATTTTTGCAATTTGTCCTATATTTTTACTCTCTAATACTTTGTTTAGTAGAGGTTTAGGTGTTGTCCTCATTTCTGTCTGTTCTTGTTCTCTTTTCCTTTTGAGACTTTCAGCATAACTAGAGAAAATCACTGTTCCAACCTTTTTAAAGAATGATTTTAATTTTTCCATGAATAATTTGAAATCAATTTTATAATGGGCCGTAGGATTTCCGTTAAATTTTTTAACCTTATATTCTAGTACACCCATACTATAGAAGAAAAAACGAGCCTTCTCTACAGCATAGCGTGATAATTTTGCATCTTTCCAATCATTAAATGTAATTGGTATGAACTCATCTTCTCTACCTTCTGCTAAAAATAGAAGCTGAGACATAAACCTTGCATTATCAAATGAGTCGTTCGAGAAGGGCATTAGATCGGCAGAGACAGCTAAAATTGTACCGCGACCCATATCTTTTAGAAAATCGAATACTTGCTGTTGAATTTTTTGCATAATAAAATCCCTCTTTCCAATGTTTGCATAGCAAAAAACACTAGACAGAGAGATAATTTTTTGATAAAATGAAATCAAGTAAATTCTCTCTTCTAGGGGTGACCTCTTCAAGCGTTCTGTCGGCAAAACTTGCGCTTGAAGAGGTTTTTTGCTTATGTAATTCTTCATACATTATACGATATATCGACACAAAAATATATAAGCCCTACAGATTAATTTAAAATCTGTAGGGCTTATATATTTTTGAACTATCCATTGAAAAATATTCTTGTTTCAATGTGTAATCCAGATTCATCAGCACATCTCTTGCATACTAAATTATTATCATCTCTAACATAATATACTAGTTGAATATTCTCATGGGCCTTACCACAAACTTGACAATGAGTTGAATAAATCCTCTTAATAGTAATATCATCTTCATTAATAATCATAGCTCATTCTCCTTTTTCTTAAATATTTTCGCCCACCATGGTCGATTATTAAGTTGTTGTTGACTCTGTATCATTCTGATGTTCTTCATAAGTATTTCATCACGATTTTCTGCTTCAATAGTCAATTTTTTAACCATATTTTTCAGACTAGATACCTCTTCTAATAACTCCTTAATATCTTCTGATGGATCATATTGAATTGTTGTAGGATTGGTATTATCCTCTTGAGTAACTATGTTAGAAATTTGAACTCCATACTTATCTTCTAATGATTCTAATATATGTTCATAAATTTTACCTTCAGAATACATTTTGTAGATATGGTTTAAAATTTCTACACAACTTTCATCATAACGTCTATTTCTACCTTCATACTTATAGTTAAAAAAGTCAATAAATTTATCTCTATAGAAAGTTGCTGTAGCAGGAACATTTACATTTGATTTTGTAACAACTTCTTTCCAAGTTAATTTCATTCATTGACCTTCTTCCTATATTGAGATGTTGTTGACTTGTCCTTATTATACCATAATTGTGTTGAAATATGCAAATGTGGTGGTGGTAGAAGTTACCACCACCAAAAATATTTACCATAATCCTTTTAAATGTATTATAGAATCCTCCATTTGAACTACAGAAAATGTCCTCCTTTCCGCATTTGCATCCTGTGAAGCAATATTCAACGACTTATTCCATCTTCTAACCTCTTCCTTCCTCTCCTTTTTCATTTGCTCATACAAAGGTTTCATTGCCATATTTAGTAAACTATAAGTAACTTTGGTTGTAACTTTACTTAACTTACTCAATATTATCATCTCCTCATAATAATTGAATAAATATCACTTTTAATTGAACTAATAGGAACAACAAAGAAATCTAGTTCACTTTTAATGTTAATTTTAGTTTCAGTAACAATTAAGATTGCAGGAAATAAAATTCTATCCTTTTCTTTAATTGCCCATTCTTCATTACTCCATCCCATTTGGGCTACAGTTTCATAATTTTTGTTCTTCACAAATCGATGATCTGCATATCTCTCTACCTCTAGAAATATTACATGCCTACGTTTTGACATTAAATCATAAATATCTATCATAGCATCAGCTCTAAGTTTATCCATGATAGGATATTCCCAATAAAAATTAATTTTATAAAAACTCTTTTTTTGGGACATAATAGAAGTATAGACTTCATTCACAAGCAAAACATGATCAATATTTAAAGGTTTTTTACCATAATAGTATATCGCAGGTTCATGAGGGCTTCTAATAATTTTGTTTAATTTTCCTGATTCAGTTATTTTCTTTAATCTCAATTGACATTTTCTAGTAGAATCTTTTTGATTGAAGAATAATTTTTCAATCTGATTTCTGTTGAATGCCTTTCCTTGGGAAACTAGTCTCACAATCTTTTCATCTCTAGCCATTCCATATTGTACCATATTCATATTCAATGATCACTCCATTCAATCAACCATTTAATTAACCATTCCTCTGACTCATGCCATTGATTGTCCAATGCCTATTTCATAGGGTTTTATCCTGTTTTATCTTCCGCAACCTACCCTACTTTTCTTCATTTTTACCCACTATATAAAGTGTATTTGATTTTTTGGTTGAAAGGACTATGTGAACATCCTCCTTAATGATCTCATGGCCCATGGGGGTATAGATGGGGTCTGGTGGCTTTTGGTAGTCCTTCATGATATCCTTGACCATCTTATTGTCAATGAAAGGAACTTGTATCAAGACTTCATCTTTGAATTTGAATAATGCTCTACCCTCTACATCTTTATCAATTGACATAGCACTTTCATAATCTTCTTTGTCTTCACCCAACAAAACCCTTGCACTTGTAGGATTACACCTAAAAGCAACCACAGCACTAAAATTGTTCTTCATAGTACCTGAAACAGTTGAAGCAATTGGACGAAAAAGTGAAATTATAAAATGTATTCCAGCCCCTCTAGATTCACCTGTAACTTTTGTCATAAGTTCTCTAGTTTCTCTAAACTCACGCCCCTCAATTTTAGACATTTCATCTATATAAATTACAATCCTTGGAAGTTTTTTATCAGGAAAAGTTTTATTGAATGCTTCTAAATCATCACATTTATATTTTCGGAACAACGTATACCTTTTACCTATTTCCACTGAAGCATCAGATAATAAATTAAAAATATCTTCTGGTTTTGATATAGTTCTATCTACTAATAAAGGATAATCACCAATCATTGAAGTTCCATTGCCATGTTTTAAATCGCACAGCCACAATCTGCATTCATCTCTTGTGTATCTCAAATGAAGACAAACCATAATTAATCGACCAAGAATGCTCTTGCCAGACCCTGTACTTCCTCCGATCATCAAATGTGGACTATTACTAGAAGATAAATCTAATTGCTCAAGTCCACGCCTTGACCATCCAATAGGAATCCAGAGTCCTTTTTCTAGTTTTTTACCTTCTGGTGATATTTCTGCTTCATTAGAATATTTAATTAAATCTAATAATTTTCCAGAAAGCACTTTTAATGAAAAATGTGCTTTTTTCTCATTTTCTAAAATTTTCACAAGAACTTCAGATTTGAGGTCAAATTCAATAACCCGAACACTTTGACTTAGTTTATCAAAACTTAATCCTGTTGGAATCCTGTACTTATATAACATATTGTGGCCTTGCTTAATTTTACTTACTAATTTTGGATACTCCTTGGTTGTATACTCCTTTCCTCGTTCCAAAGTTTCCACACACATATTTGTTCTTTTCCACACCAACATAATTCTTTTTGCATCATCTCTAATTTTGTTAGACCATAGATTCCTGATTAAAAATCTTCCAGTAATTACAATAAAGTTTGATGTAAATCCAATCAGGTCTGCATTGGTTGATTTTGAAGTCATAACCATTCACCTAACCCTTCATTCGTCTTTAGTGCCATATTTGATAATATGAAGGGAATGTATGTTCATATGTTTGCCATATATTGTAAATAAAAGAAAATAAAAAAAACACCCTCCTATTTTGGAAAGGTGTTTTTCATTTTGTGCAAACTATGTATTTATGAATATTCTCTTCAATAATTTTTGCTACAATTGCACTTCGACTCATTAATTCTGATAGAGCAATACTTTCTAATTTTTTTATTGTGTCATTTTTCAAAATTACAGTTATCCCTGTTTTGCCTTTTCTTAGGGCCATTGCATGCATCTCCCTCCCAAAAAATATTTATGGGATTATTATATGCAAATAAAAATTAAAAGTCAAATGTTTTTTATTGGAAAGTTATTAAAAAGTTATTGACTTTTAGGTTGGAAAGAATTACAATGTATATAGGTAACAAGACAGATTTTGAGAGGAGGGTTTAATTTACCGACTAAAACACAAATAAGACAGTTTTGGCGAACCGTCTTTGTGTTTGTTGGTTATTCAATTTTATTTACGGCCTCACTGAATTTGGCGATTCAGGTAAGCTGTTCAAGATGTGGGAATTTGCTTTAATCAACCTCTGTAAGTTGATTGTAACATAGCAAATATACCATGTCAAGCATCCTATTGTCTTTTTTGCCAAAAACCTAAAAAATTAACAAAGCAAAGAAAGAGGGTATATTGACATGACTAAAACAAATGAAAATGTATTTGTATTAAAGGATCAAGATGATAATTATATTGGTGTAAATTCAATTGGATATTATCCTGAAACAAAAAAAGTTATTTATTCCTACTCAAAAACTTTGGTTAATGGATTTTATTCATATTCAGATTTTAGCGATGCACAAATTCAATTAGATAAACTAAATTCAGCTAACACACGATTTAAACTTCCAAAAACTTTCCATATTAAAGAAGTTGATATGAAGGAAATAGCTTTAGTTGAAAGTAAAATTGGTATTATTAAGACTTGCCCATTTGTCCATGAAGAAATTGATTTTGATGATAATCAAAAGTGGATTTGGGTTATTAAAAATCAAGATGGTAATTTTGCTCATGCAAACAGTGTAAAAATGTGGGATAAAAAGACTGCATTATATATTACCTATAAAGATTTTTCTCAAGAATGTCGTGGATATGTTAATCAAGATAGTGCAAAAAAGGCTATGAGTAAATTATATTCAAAAATCAAAAAAATTGGACTAAGTGAATCTTTTACTATGGAATATGTGAATATGGATGAATTGATTAAAGATGATATATCAACTGACAACATGATTATTGTTGAAAAGTTGGTGGCATAAATGAAAAAATTAGCAAAAGTATATCAGTTTCCTATCTATGATAGAAATGGAAATTATTATGAAGCTTATATTAATTGGCAGTACGATGAATTTTATAATGAAGAAGCTGAAAACCTCAGATTAAATCCAAATTATTATCAAGAAAATCCAGAGGGTTATCCAGTATTTGAGGAAGATTATCCTGAATTTATTCTACAAGAATATGAATATCAATTCAAAAATGAGTTAACTAAATCACTGTCATAAATCATAAAATGGGAATTGATAGAGAAGAACCAATTATGATTCTTCTCTATCAATTCAACTATTTTTAATTTTATATATTTGAAAATAAATATTAAAATAAATATTAAAATAAATGTTGACATGATGATTGTAAAGTAGTATACTAATGGGGAGAGGTTTTCCTATATTATTTTTTATGTAATGTTCTTTACTTTACTATTCAAATATGTTATACTTATTGAGAGGGGTGATGCGATTGGAAGTTTTTAGTTGGGCCTACAAATTCAAAAATAAAATCAAATGAAAGATGAGGAGATTATATTATGACAAACGAAGTTAAATTTGAATATATCGGAAAGATTTTAAACAATACTGAGGTTATTGAAGACAAGACCAATCAACTAATAAATATTTACTTTAAAAACTTGAATAAAAAAGATATTGAGTGTTGGAGTTTTAAAAAGTCAGAAGTAGAAAAGATTTCTGGAAGAAATATTCTTGAAAAATCAAAAAGATTTTGGATTAATTTCTTTAATGTAAACACAAATAAAAAAGAATCTTCTACTTTTCTTCAATTGTTTCCTCTAGATATGTGGAAGAACATAATCATACCAATAAAAAATGGTCAAGAATCTATTATTAAAATTGGAATGGTTAAATAGAAAATAAATTTTTTGAAAGAAGGAAAATATAAATGTTTGATAAATTTGATATGAGAAAATATGAGCAAAGAAAAGCAGTAGCAGAATCAGTAGTTAAAAAGGATTATTCAAAATACGGTTTCTATAATGATTATGGAATGTTAAAAGCTGAAGATTCGGAAGTTATCTTAATATTATTAACAGTGGCAAAATTAATAGAATGCGATACAGTAAAAAAACAAATTAAAGATGCAATTATAGGAGATTACTTAAAAGATTGGGTTATGTTGGACATATTAGTTGAATGTGACGAAACTTTCTTCTCCAAAGAAATGAAATCTAAAACTTTTAGAAATATTGCAATGATGCCTGAATTAGATGTAGAAGACGCTTTTATTAAAATTATGCAAACAATTAATTACTAAAATCACAAAAACAAACACTAAAATAAAATTAATCGAAAGAAGGATAAATAAATGCAAGTATTAAAAATTCTATCTAATTTCACAGTAGAAGAGATTAAATTCTTAATCAGTTATTTTGATGAATTAGGGGCAATTGACAATAAGGAGCAAATCAGAAAGATCATAGACAGTGAACAAAGAATCCAAGGTATCACATATGGTCATTTTCATGCAACCTTGGAATCTTGTCACGATCCAAAAGGAAGAACTAAAGAAGATAAGATTGCTAAAAAATTGAAGAATAAATATATTAGGGAAAAGGATTTTTTTGAACTAGTTGTTGCAATTTGTGAAAAGAATCTAGAAATAGAAGCATATATTAAAACTCCTTTTGGATGCTAAGTAAATATTTCCAATTAGGACAAGGGAAATTAAATCCCTTGTCCTATACTACACACTAAAATAAAAACGAAAGAAGGTAATTGTCATGAATGCGTTATCAGTGTCTAATGATATGTCAGATACGGAAATAGTCAAAGCACTACGTTCTATTAATAGGATAGCCAAAAAACTAAGAGACACAAGGGATGTAAATTATCACAAAGGAAAGCATGGAGCATTAAATAATATATCAATTCAGGTCAGAAAACTTTATGATCTCAAAGACAAAGTAATAAATAAATTAATTTCAGAAAATAAACTGACTGTTTTGGGATTACATAAGCAAGAAATAAATTATTTCATTGGGAAAACTCCAATTCCAACAACAAATTATTTGACTTATTTTGATTTCAGTGGATTTAAATTTCATAGACCATCAAATCCAGAAGAAATTGCAAAATATAAAGTCATTGGTGAGATAGGAATTATTAAATACAATAGTTACATAGATAATTCTTATAATGAGAAAGAAGCAAAGAAAATATTATTTGCATTTACAAAATAAAATTAAAAGGAGCAGAAACAAATGAATATTAAAGAGACATTCATCAAAAATTTAGAATTTATTTCAAGACATGAGGAAGATTTTAAAATAGTTAGAGATAAAGTAGTTAATGTTTGTAAAAATCCAAAAATAGAAGAAGAATATTGTGATGGTATATGTCAAAAATGTATACATAATTCAAGAGAGAAAGTTGATTTATTAGTCATAGATTCATACGATGGCTCTGAGCATCATTATAGATTCAAAGGTAGCAAAAATAATATCAATAATGGCACAAATATTACAACTCAAAAAGCAATGTATAGGGAATTAAAATATTTTGATGATAATTTGATAGGACAAGAAGCAAAAGAAGATTTAGAATATTATGAAAAAATAAAGGAATTAAATGAATATGCGAATGAATTCTTCAAAAAAATATGCAAACATTGTTTTAAAACATTGCATAGTAAAATATTGCCAATAAAATTTCATATGTTTGGAATTAGTTTTAAAGACCTTGTAAAAGAAGATCAATTAGGAGGACAATTTTTACAACAAGGAAACCAAAATGTAATTAATATTTATCATTGCTATGACAGAAACATTAAAGAAATAGAATCAACTATTAGGCATGAGTGCATTCATTATGGACTTTCAATGGAAAATTGTGAATGTGGTGATAATACTGGTGTATTTTGGGCATTAGCAAAAATATATGATGCAGGGGCATATGTAGAAATGAACGATGAGCAAAAAAAGATTTATAATTTATTTTTCCAATTATACGATGACAATAAAGATAATCTTGATTTTGCAATAACTACAACAGGAAGTACAAATAAAACAACTATTCAAAGTAGAAATAAATTAATTGCGATATTAGATTCAAGTAATGATCCAGATATTATTAAGAATAGTCTAAAGGAATAAATTATATTTCGTAATTTGTTGCGAAAGGAGTATAAATATTATGAAACCACAAAATTGTGGTCAGAGATTAGTAATTAGAAAAACAAATAAATTATCCAATATGTCTCAAAACGATATTAAAGAATTTAATGATGTTACTAAAAAAACGAGAGGAGTAAGTAGAATTACTTATAAGGATATTATAAAATAGAGTGTGTTTGCAGTTTTGTGAGTTTAACAAAACAACATATAGTGTAAAATAAAATTAGAGTGTGTTTCACTATTTGTTAAACTCACAAAACAATTCCAAAAATAATCAATTAAAATTTGTGTAACTCACAAAACATTTATAAATATTTAAGCTAAAATTATGTAAATACACAACAGATAATAGTGTAATAAGAGTAACTAATATATTAATGAGAGTAAATAATATATTTAACAAGAGTTAATAAGTATTTTTTAAATTGGCTAACGCCAATATGATTTTGTTAAATTGTTTCTCTTATTAATTTAATTAATCAAAATAAGAATTGAGGGAACAAATGAAAATAAAAAATAATAATTTTGTTATGATACCAAATAAAGCAGTTCAAGATTTAAGTTCTGGTGAGATTGATAAACCTAGTTTCATTCAATTATATGGCAAGAGAACAATTTCATATTTGAGAAATTTATTAAAACTCGAAAATAAAGATAAGGAAATTAATTTTAATATTGATATGATTATGTGGATGCAAAAATTAGAAGGTAGAACTGAACACGAAAAAACATTATTTAAAAAGTTCCTTGAAAGATTACAAATAAAATCTGATGATAATAAATCTATTATTGAATTTGTGGATGATGTTGATTTTAAAAAATCTAGTAATTTTATGACTGCTGAATTAGATATTTATGATTATTTAAAAAATAAAGAAACAGGTGAATATGAGTTACCAAAAAAGATAGTTAATTTCTTTATGCTTATGGATAATGAATATAAAACAATTATGAGTTATAATGGTAAATTAGATAAATATAATCTACTTAATCTATTTTGTAATATTAAAAGTAGGATACATAGGAACAAAGAAAATACGAATAGAGAATATGAAGTGGCATATCCATCATATGAACGTATTGAAAAAGATATATTTATTGAAAGTGATAAAACCCTCAAGGAATATATAGAAGAGTTAGTTAATTTAGAACTTATTCATTTTGGTTGTGCAGGAGATATGAAGATGATGGTAGGTAGTCAAACTCATAGGAGAAAATCTAATTTTACTTATGTTTTGCATTCAAATGTTAATTGGGAAGTTGATTTAAAAGAAAGTATGGAAGCTCATAGAAAGAAAAAGAGAAGTGAAGGTTGGAGTTTTATTTCTAAACAAGATGAAATTTCAGCAGATGAAAAACGATCTATTACTCAAAAGATACATGCTTTAGAAAATATTGAAAAGAAAAATAAATTATTAACTCAGTCTCAAGAAAAAGAATTAGCAAAATTAAAACGCATGGAGGAAAAATTTAAGCCAAAATATACAGAAGATAATGCAAAAGATTTGGAGGAGCAGAAGTTTTTAGAAGAAAATCCTGATAAAGAGCTATGGGAAATATATTATGAGAAAGGATTAGTTAAAAAATCATTAAGAGCAAAAAAAGAAGCATATCCAGATTGGAAAGGGGATGAAAATGATTTAAATGAAGAATATGAAGATAAATATGAATCAGATAATAGTGAGCCTGATTTTGATGATGAAGATGATGAAGGAAAAGATCCTACTAAAAACTTGAATGGTAAGGATTTAGAATCACATCACAATGAACAAAATGCCAATGATGATTTAATTCCTGAAGTAGTAAAAGATATTGTTTTTGCCGAACAAATGCAATTGTATAAAGCAACTCCCAAAAAGAAACGTCCAATATTCTAAGGTATACTAAAGGTTTACAGGTATACTTAGGTAAACCATGCTTATATCAAGGGTCTAAGGTATACCTAATAAAAACAAATTAAAAGGAGCGTGTATGTTAATGAAAAAAAGTAATAAAAACGTATATATTTTGTCCTTAGAAGCTTCAGATATTTATAGTCATGTAATTAGAGGTAGCAAAATTAAAGATGATTTTTCTGGAATGATTCCTGTATCATTGGAATTAACAAAATCAAAATTAGAGAAGCTTCAAATTGCAACTAGTAAGATAAATGGCAAAGAGTCTACTAGAGATATTATTAATGTAAAATTCAAATTCAAAGTGCAAAATAATTATTTCATTAGAAGAAAAACTATCAAAAAAATCAAAAAAATAGAGAAAGAAAATAAAATTAAAACAGATGAATTGAATTATAAAATTTCAATAATTGGTCAAAGAGAAAAAACAAAAGAAGATATTAGAAAATTGGAGGATATTACAAAGGAATTTAAAAGAGTATATAAATTTGAAGATTATGTATCTAAATTAAATGAATTTATTGATTATTTAAAAGCAGAAGATACTAAGAATGATAAAACAATTGTATATACTGACACAATAAGAAAAATAAAAGAAAAAAATGTTAAAAAAAGAATAATTAAGATCAAAAAAATCAATTATCGTAAATGGGATTCAGTTGGAAATGAAGCATTGAGAAGATATCTATATAATAATGGATTTACTATTAAAACTGTAAATGAAAAAACAGGTGAAATTACTGAAGATAAATATTGTGTTTATGGAAGGAGTTCTTCAAAATCTCGCACAGGTCAATGTCTTTTTATTAAAGAATCTTTAGTAAAAAATATGGTCAATTGGAAACGCATGGGTTTACCTTTTGTGAAAGGAATGAAATGTGATTATGCAGGTTTACTTGCTTATGAAAGTTTAGTTGGATCAAATTTAGAATCAACCATAAAAATAAATACTAAAAATATATTAATTATTGATGATGTTGAAAGTGAATTTCCTTGGAAGTGCAATGTTATTAGCTTAAATGAAGATAATGTTTTGGATTCTGTAGAACATGATAATTGGATGGTAAAAAATAGTTTATTTGACGGAGAAAGTTTGCTTGATAAAAGTTTATGGAAAAATGACAATGATTACAGCATGAAATTATTAAGACAACATATGTTCAAATCAGCATCATTCAATTGTAATATTCAGCAATATTTAAAAGATAATTGTCCAGAAGGAGTAAAATTTGATAAGTGGAAAATAAATAATATGTTTGGTCAACCAATGTTAGCAAAAAATGTTCTCATGATTTGTACTCCAACTAGTTTGAAGGCATTAAAATTTGACAAAGATTTAGAAAAAACTCCATTAGAAATATGGGAGCATTGGAAAAAAACTGTTGAAGATGAAGGTTGTAATTTCGGAATTGTGAAGCATGAGAAGGGTTCTAAGCGTGGTTTAGATGATTTAGGTAATATACTTCAGCAAAGTTCATATCAAATGGTTAACAGCCTTCCTGCAAGTTTTGGGGATATTGATGAACTTACAAAATTTGAGAGAGAATATATTGATAAACTAAAAAATAATGATGAATTTTTTATACAATATTTGAAAGATAATGCAAGTGATATCAATTCAAATTTGATGTATGCAACATTGGCAGAACATAATAGTGATTTTGTTAATGTATTAGCATTTAGAAATTATAGAAAAGCTGAAATTAATAAATATGTTTCTCATTGTAAACTTGGTAAAATTAAATTATTAGGAGATTATTGTGTACTTCTTGGTAATCCTATGCAATATCTTTTACATGCAATTGGTAAATTGACAGATGAAAACAATAAAATTCTTGATACAGTTGAATTTGATTTAAAAGATAATGAAATATACACAACATTGTTTCCTGTAGGATTTGAATATGTTTCATTTAGAAACCCTCATACAGCTCCTAGTAACGTGCTATTGGCAAAAAACACATATGTAGAGGATATTGATAAATATTTTAATCTAAGTAAAAACATTGTTTGTGTGAACGCCCATTTATTTCCATTGCAGGATATTTTGAGTAGTTGTGACTATGATAGTGATAGTATGGTTATTTTTAATGACCCAAAGATTTTAGAATTGGGCAAGTTATGTTATGGTAAATATAATGTTTGTGTAAATAATGTTGCAAGTCAAAAGAGAAAATATAAATTAACTACAAAAGATATGTGTATTATAGACAATCAATTAGCTTCTAGTCAACGCAATATAGGAAATGTTGTTAATTTAGGTCAATTATGCATGAGTACCTATTGGGATCTTAAAAGTAAATTAAGCATCAATAGAAAAAAAGAATTAATTGATTTAAATATTATGAATGATTTATTTACATGTTTATATGATTTATCATTAGAAAGACAAATGAAGAATTTAATGGTTAAGATTGACGTTGTTACGGTTTTAAGTTCAATATGCATTGATTTAGCCAAGAAATTTTATGATTTAGATATTGATAAGGCAATTAGAGATATTGCAAAAACTAAGGAATTAAGATATTTAAAGCCAACATTTTGGAATATTATCAATAAGCCAAAACCAGATAAAGAAGAAGGGAATAAGAAAAATATAAAACCAGAGGATAAAGTAGAAGATTATAATTGTCCAATGGATTATTTGAATACTAGACTTAGCAAATTACCAAATGCCAATAGAAAGAATAATATGGAATTATCTACATTTTTAATTCCATGTAAAGTAGCAGAAGGTGATAGAAACCAAGAAGATAAAATTTTTGATTATGCCAGAAATATGTGTTACAAATTAAATGGAATTCATGCTGAACATAATGGAACTGAGGATTATGAAGTTGAAGAGAGAAATAATTTAATTGATAATCAAATTAAGTATTATAATTTTCGTATGAGAAAGTTAACAGTCAAAAAATCAAATATGTATTCAATTTTAAATCATATGGTTAAAAATAATGATACAGATATTCAAACTAAACTTATGAATATTTTATTTACAAGACACAAAGATATATTTTTAGAAACTTTTAATGTAAAATAAGTATAAAAAATTACACATTATTTTTAAAAACGTTGCTGTAGTTATGTTTTAAGGCTGTTTGAAAGTTTCCATATGGAAAGAATGACTTTTAAGTATATCATATTGATATTTATAATGTCAATAGGTATAGATATATTTTTGTAATATTTGTTTCCTAAAATTAAATCAAAGAAAGGTGAAATTAAAATGGCAAATGAAATAATTGTTTTTGATCCAAAAGTTGAAAAAATTAGGCTAGATTTGATTGATTATATCGAGTCAAAAGGCTGTAAACAGTCCTTCTTCTGTCGTAAAACAGGATTAAGTGGATGTTCTATATCCTTGTTTATCGCATCAAAACGCTTATTAGTTCCTGAAAAATTAAAAATCATTAAAGACATAATATATAGTAGTTAAATAAGGTATACGCAAATTTGCGTTACCCTTTTAATAAGTTTATTCCATTCATTATTTATCCTCCTTTCTCACTCAGAGAGTATTGCAAATTGTAAATTGTGATACTCTCTAATCTTTTAAGATATTTTTTAGAAGTCTTCAAGCAGCTTCTAAATATCATTTTAATCATGTTTTCTAAAGCTGTCATTTTTAAAAGAGGGTTGATAATTGGTAATATCAATCCTCAACTTTTTAAGCGATTTAAACGGCCTTCTGAGCGTTTAGAATTTGATGAGTGTGTGATTGTGTAGGTATGATAATTCTGATTCAATATAGAGCAAATTTTAAAAATAGGTATTCTGAAAACCGCATGGGAGTAGGGTTGTAGAGGTTGGTTTTTTAATTAAATTTATATCAACCCTACATTATAACATAAAAATATTAAATCGAAAAGAGGTTTACCTAAATGGAAGAAAATAAAGAAAAAGATAAAAATAAATATGGATTTAGGTACTACGAAATGAGAAGTATGGCTATGGCAGGTTATTGTATGATGCACAAATTCATATTACATAAAGTTACTCCTGACAAATTTTATCCACGCAGAAATGTATTTCATTTTACCAATTCACCTGCATTGTTAAAATGTATAGATGAGTATAAACAATTAAAAAATAAAATCTAAATTAAAAGGAGTAAAGCAAATGAAATTAATTGAATTTATGAAACATCCACTAAAGAATATATTAATTGGAATACAAATTGTTGGTGGTTTTATGGAAGATTATCCAATGGCAATATTAGTATTTATTATTAGTTATGCAATCATTTATAATTTGAATTAATTTTAATGTAAACATTTGTTTACATGTATACATGGTAAACATGTATACATTGTGTTGTTAACCTTTATAAATGTATACAAATTAAAAGGAGTTGCAAAATGAAAAGTAATTATGTAATCCAAGGTATATATAGTATTGCATTTTTAGGAGAAAAAACTTTATTAATTGGTGATGGTTTAAATATTCAAGCTGAATTTGATAATATGTTTGAGCTTATGAATTTTCTTTCTGCTGAGAAATGCACACAAGTGTGGAAAGAAAAAGGATTAATTAAAGTAAGGTTTGAAAAAGATATAAATCTATAAACAAATAAAAAAATAAATATATTGATAATAGGAGTCCTCAGTTTATTGGGGATTCTTTTTATATGTTCTTTGAAAACTTAATAGATTTTAGGTCGATAACATCAATTCACTTTGTTATTGGCCTACAAATTGTAAAGCAAATAAATAATAATCAAATGAAGAAAGAGGATGATGTTAAAATGGCAAAAGTAAAAGCAAAAAAAATTATAGGTATTTATGGATGGGAAGTTTATGGAATTATTCGATATGTAGGTCATGCACATGATATCAAAAACAGTAGACAACATAATCATATAAGTAAAATGAGATATGGAAAACATACTAAAAAAATGCAAGCATTTTGGAATGAAATAAATGATGAAAGTGCATGGAAATTAGTTGTTTTAGAAGAATGTTCTGTTCATGATTTATTAGTTAGAGAAAGTTATTGGAAAGATTTACATAAAGATACAATTAAAAATACTAATAAAATTAAAAACTTAAAAAAGACTTTTAGAACTGGTTTAAATTCAAAAAGACATAAAGAACAATTTAGGGAATTATTTAGTGGAGAAAAAAATCCAAATTACCAAGAAGGAAATATTGATATTGTAATTGCTATTAAATATCTATTAGAAAAAGGAATTAAGAATAAAGAAATTTGTAAAATATTTGATTGTAATCCAGAATACGTTTCAAGGATTAAAACAAAAAAGCGTTGGAAAGATGTTGTTGTTCCTGAAGATTATGTTTTTACATATGAACTCAAATTAGAACAAAAAAATGAGATTGAAACTGCTGAAACAATTTCAACCTCTGAAGAAAATATTTTGTGTGAAGGTATCATATCATAAATGAGTAAAAAAGAAAAAAGTAAATTTAATGTATCGCAAAGTCCAGAAGGAAAATTAAAGAGAACTCATAATGGAATTTTGTTTGCATCAGAATTAGAGAAGGATTATTATGTTTATTTATTAGAATTACAAGAGGTTGGAGAGGTTGTATCAATCGAACTCCAACCTAAATTTCTTTTACAAGATAAGTATATTAGAAAATGTGATGGCAAGAAGATATTAGCAATATATTACGTGGCAGATTTTAAGACTGTTGACAAATTGGGACATGAGAAGATTATAGACACAAAAGGAATGGCTAAACCTGATGCCCTTATAAAAAGGAAAATGATGGAATATTTATATGGAGATGTTGATTTTCATTGGATTTCATGGAGTAAGTGCGATGGTGGATGGATTGATTATGATGATTTGATATCTTTAAGGCGTAAACGCAAGAAGGAAAAGGTGAAAAAATGAGTATTTCTAATATCTCTGAAACAGAAGAAGAATATCAGAAAAGAAAATTACTTGAACTATTAGAATTGCTACAAAATGGGAAAACATTAGATGTATTTAATTAAGGAAAGTAAAGAAAACAAATAGAAGTGAGGAATTAATTATGATTGTAAAAGTTGCTGATGTAAAACTATTTGTATTATTTAATAGATATTTTGGTACTTCATTTAAGGAATTTAAAGAATTAACTGATGAAGATAAATGTTTTTTAAATGAATGTGTAGATGAAATAATTAAAGATGAAGAAGATTTAATAGAAGAAGTTGAAGAAGTTGAATTAGTTTTATCAGAAGATGATAAAGAATTTTTAAAAGGTATTGTTAAGCCAGTAAATATTAATGTTGGTTATGCTGTAAGGGATAATGTCGATGTTGGGAATATTGCTGATAGGATTAAAGAGATATTGGAAGAACAAATTGGTTTAAGTGTAAAAGGAGCAATTTAATATGTTATATTTTATTGCAGGTTGTATATTATTTGTTTTGTTAAATATTAGTGGTAATTTATGTAAGATTGTAAATAGAATAAAGTAGTTACTTGTTACTGAAGAATTGAGAGGTGAAATATAATGGGATTTCCTAAGACTGATTTGATTGAAGCGCAGTTTAAATGTATTGAATTATTGCTTGAAGGTCATAAGATGAAATACATTGAAGATGAAATAGGATATGGTAGGAAGACTATATGGGAATGGAAGACTAAGAATAAGTTATTTATTGCGGAAATGGACAGACGGAAACGCGATATTTCAGAATTTCTGACAAGATCTGCCAATAAGAGGTTTGAAAAGCTTCAGGATACAGCAATTGACGTATTAGCAGAGCTTTTAAGCGATTCTAAGAATGATAATGTACGCATGGAGACAGCAAAAGAGATTTTAAATAGGAATATTGGTAAGATTGCTAACAAACTAGAGGTAACTGAGAAGGAATACACAGAAGAGAACAATGCAGAATTGTTTGAAGGCATAGACAAATGGGATGAAGATACTAAAGAATAAATGTACACGTACAGAGTACAATTGTCTATCGTATGTGTACTATGAATGTACAGTGTGCGTGTGCAGTAGACATTGTATCAATTAAAATCTTGATTTGATAGGTAAGATATATGTTAATACCCTGTATCCCTTGGGAGAGTAAGGCTGTAGGGTTTATAGTGAATGTTACATAATGTAGTTGTGTAACATTCATTGAATTGTGTGCTTTACATAATGTTAGTTATCGGACTCAATGATATAGGCCCAATATGTTATTAATCATTAGTATTATTGATAGTATTATAATTAAATATGATACCCATGCCCTTCTTTTGGGATTTGGTGATATCCATAGGTAGTTATCTACAATAATTTTCACAATTTTTTTCTAGCATTTGAATAAATAAAAAATAACCAACAAATAAAAAGGTGATATAAATGTCAAATAATGATCCAGACAATCAAGACAATACTCAAACCCAAAACGATCAATACAACCTCCAAATACTTCACAAATACCTAACACTCCAATTAATAAAAGATTTAAATTATCCTAAAAATTCAGCCAAACTAAAAGCATCAGAATTAATAAAAAATTCCTCAAATCTATGGGGAAAATCAGGTCTAGCTCATAACTTACAAAAAAAATCATTCACATTTTTTAATTTATATTATCTTCAAGATTTATTAGTAAATGGTTCAGACAAATATAAATTATCTCCATCACATTATGAAATATGGCAAGAATTGGAAGATTCTATACTTATAAAAAAATATCCAGAAAGAGTTTATGCTTGCCCTAGAGGATATGGCAAAACTTCAACAATTTCAATTCCATTAGTTATCTGGTGTTCAATAAATTCCTTCAAAAATTATACGGTTCTTGCATCAGCAGTAGCACTAACAGCAGAACAATTTCTTGCATCAATAAAAACTCATATAAAGGATAACCAGTTCATAATTAAATCATTCGGTCAACTTATAGATACTACAAAATATAAAGTCAATAGTGAAAAGATCCAATTAACTAACAAATGTGCTATTGAATCAATTTCTGCTTCTGGTGCAATTCGTGGTAAACAAAATGAATTGACTTCTAAAAGAATTGAACTTTTAATTTGTGATGACTATCAAACTTCAGAGCAAACAAAAACACATGAGCAAAGAGAAAATAAATTTAGGACATTTAATGCAGATGCTAAAAAAGCAATGCAGAAAGACAACCAAACAATTATATGTTTAGGCACAGTCCAACATGCAGAATGTTTCTATTCTAGATTAATTAATGATCCTATATGGAAATCCAGAATTGAAAAAGCTGTATTAATGACAAAAGATAAAATTGATGAATTATTCAGTAATGGATTATGGAAAGAATTCCACACTCTATTAATAAATAAAAAAGATGAAAATTCACTCGATACTGCAACTGAATTCTATTTGCAAAACTTCGATTCAATGCAATTTCCTTTGCTTTGGGATTATTGGAAATGTTTTGATTTTGCTAAAGAATATCTATCTGATAAATCAACTTTCTTTCAAGAATGTCAAAATGACGTAACTGGTTTAGGAGAAAAGAAATTCAAAACTATTTTAACTGAAAGTGAAGAAGAAATCAATTCACATAACTTCTTAGCAACGGTTTTAGTAGTCGATCCTGCAGGTACTAGAACTAAGGTAAAAGGTAATAAAAAGGACTTCTTTGGCTTTGCAGTATGCTCTATATCAGACACTAATATAAAATACATTCGCAAAGGAGAAATCTTTAAATTCACTCAAAATAGAGAATATGAAGATTATATTGCACATACTATTGAACTCTTACATAAATATGAGGTAAATTGTCTAGCTATAGAAAAAAATACGTTTGGTGGAGCAGATTCCATAGAAATTCAAAAGTTAATTGATGCAGATCCTATTCTTGCTTATAGAGACATTGAAATTATATCATTTACTCAAAACAAAAATAAAGATGATAAAATTAATACATATTTAGTTGGAAAAGTTAATTTGGGTCAAGTGATTTTTAATGAGGATGATCAGGAAGCAATTCAACAATTAAAAGATTTTTGTGGGGTAAAATTTTCTGCATTCGACGACTTTCCAGATGTATGTGCTGAAGCAATTCGCATTGTTGAAGAAATTGAAGTCTATGAGCCAGCACAAGTATTAAACATTAGTAGATTATATAGAAAGTAGGTGAGAATTTGGAAGCAACAGAAGAGTTAAAATTAATTAAAAAATGTTTTGAACAATTGAATTTAAATATTGTTTCAAAGAGAATTTATCATAATTATTATATTGGTTTACATGATATTTATACTGATTATAAAAGAATAGATGCTCGAAGTAATGATATATTAGTTAAAAATTTCAATAAAGAGTTCATAAATAAATACGTCTCTTATCTATTATCAAATACTGTAAATTACATTCCTAAAGACGGAAATAAAACAACTACAGATATTATTGACTTAAATTTTTCTACTTGGGAAACATTACATAATCAAGAACTTTTACGATATTGTTTAATTTTTGGTGAAAGTTATGAATTATCATATATTAATCCAGATAAAGAATTTGGTTGTATTGCACTAAATCCATTAAATGGTTTTGTTTTAGAGGATGGCACGGCAGATAGGAATGTATTATTAGGTTTACATTTTTATGCAGATGCAATTGATAGTATTGGAACTGTATCTAATACAGTCAAAAAGTATTTGGAAGTTTATACTGATAAAGAAATTATTACTTATTCTATAGATAATTTAAGTTTAGGTAGAGAATTATCAAGAAAGAATCATAATTTTAATAGAGTTCCTATGCAAAAATTAAGACTTGATGATTATGCTATAGCTAATTTAGAAGATTATAAGACTGAACAAGATGCATATAATACTTCTCTTAGTAATCAGCAAAATGAAATCAATGATAATCGCAATGCAACTATGTTTTCTAAAGGGTTAAATATTAGAAAAGATGAAAATGGAACAACTGAAGAATTTCATCAAGAAGTTATTAATAATGGTTGGGTTAATACAAAAAATGATAAAGCAGATATGAAATATATAACCAAAGAAATAGGCGAATTTGTTGATAGACATTTATCCACTCTTAAAGAAGATGTATTTGGTGCAGCGTCAATGATAGATGAAGTTAAAACTCCAACAAGCAACACAAGTGGTGATGCTTTACGCCAAAGGTTACATGCCCTTGAAAATAAGGTTTCTTTAATGAGTTCAGCATTGGAATTTGTTTTGAAGAGACGATTAAAATTATTTTTTGATTATTATTTTACTTTTGCAAATGTAAAATTTGATTATCGTTTACTTAAAGTAAAATTCACATTAAATGTACCGAAAGAAATTACAACTTTAGCAAATGCTATTCCCAATCTATTAAGTATTTATTCTAGAACTTCAATACTTTCTATGTTTGGTAATGTAGATAATCCAGAATTAGAGTATAAAAAATGGCTTGCTGAACAGGAAATGGAATTAAATCCTAATACTGATAGTGGTTTTGGATTTGACGCTAACAACAAAAATGTGGGTGGTAGTAGTGCAAAGTAGAGACTATTGGATAAAAAGGTCTGAATTGAATTTAACGACTCAAGAGAAAAAGGCAGAAGAGTATTTAAAATCATTGTTGAATACTTATGATAAATCTAAGGATGTTTTTGACAAAGAATTGTCTATATTTTATCAAAAGTATGCAATCAATAATAGTTTAAGTTATGCTGAAGCACAAAAACTTCTAAGTATGTCAGAGTTAAGTAAATTCAAGGATAGTTTAGATGAATATATAAAAGAAGCTAGATTATATTCCAATGATCCTGCTTATATCAAAAAACTTGAAAACATGAGTATCAGAGCAAGAGTTAGAAGAATTGAAGCATTTAAATTAAATATTCAACATGAAGTTGAAATGCTTACTTCTAAACATGATTCAAATACAGGTATATTGCTTAAAAACATTTATGAAGATAGTTATTATAAAAGTATTTGGACTGTTCAAACAGGTTTTCAAGTAGGATTAGCTTTTGATAAATTAAATTCGCAAGTTATTGAGAAAGTAATTAAGACAAAGTGGTTAGGTGAAAACTATTCAGACAGAATCTATAATGATAAAGAAAAGTTAGTCAGAACTATCGAAACAGAACTATCACAATCCTTTATAACTGGTAAGAGTGGTCAAGATACAGCAAAAAGAGTTTCTAAAAGATTAGATATCTCATATAATAATGCTATTCGACTTGTAAGGACTGAAAGCAATCATATTTCAAATGAAAGTTTTGCTGAAGGTTTAGTTGCTAGTAAAATAGTAGAAAAATATGAATTTTTAAGTACACTTGACAATTTGACATCACATATATGTCAATCTATGGATGGATTAAAATTTAAATTATCTGATAGACAAATTGGAATTAATTTTCCTCCAATGTTACCAAATTGTAGATCAACCACTATTCCATTCTTCTCAGATGAAGTTTCACCTGAACGAATTGCAAGAGATTCTAAGGGTAAAACCTATTATGTTGATGGTGGAATGGACTATAACACATGGAAAGAAAAATATGTAAAATAATAAATTAAATTTTATTGCGTTCTTGGGGATAACGTCAAGAGGGCAAAAAGGAGAAGAAAGAACATGGATTTTAACGAAATTAAAACATTTATTGATACTAATAAGGATTCAAATGAGGAATTGAAGACATATCTACAGGGGTTTAATAAAGTGACCGTTGAAGGTGTGCAAAAATTCTTAACTGAAGATAAAGATGCAAAAAGTTGGTTGGATAGTACAAAGGATCAACATGCAAATAAGCATTTAGAGACATGGAAGACTAATAATTTCCAAAAGGAATTAGAAACTGAAATCACTAAAAGATTTCCCCAAGCAGATCCAAAGGATTTGAAGATTAAAGAATTTGAATTGAAACTTGAACAAATGCAAAAAGAAACCTTTAAAAAGGAACTTCAAAATTCTGCAATAAAAACAGCAACAGAGAAGCAAATTCCAGTACAATTGATTGACTATTTATTGGGTTCTGATTTGGAAACTACGAATAGTAATATTTCTAATTTTGAATCTGTATTTAATGAATATGTTCAGAAACAAGTAGAAGCAAGAATTGGAGATCGTTCACACACTCCTCCAAAGGGTGGAAATCAAAGTAACTCCGAAATTGATGGATTAGAGATTGAACGACAATCAGCATTAAAAGCAAGTAATATGCCTTTAGCTATTTCACTAAAAAATAAGATTGTAGCATTACAAAATAAAAAATAAATAGAATGGAGATTGATTCAAAATGGCAAATACAACTTTAGGTACGGTATGGAACCTTCCAAATTACACTGGGGAACTTTATACTTCGGATGTTAAAAATACACCTTTTCTTTCTATGATTGGTGGATTAACTGGTGGAATGATGACACAAAATTTTGAGTTTGCAACAGATTCTACGTATTCTCATGAAACAGCAGCACAGCCAGCAATTACCGAAACAGCTAGTCTCACAGCACCAACAGCAATTAGTTATGTTAGAGGTCAAGACAAGAATGTAACACAGATTTTTCAAGAACAAGTATCTGTTTCTTATGTAAAGATGAGCAATGCAGCTAGATTAGAAGGTATTAATACAGCAGGAGCAACGAATAATGTTATTTCTGAAAAAGATTTTCAGATTGCAATGGCACTAGAAAAGATTGCTCGCGATGTTGAGCAAACGTTTCTTACTGGAGTTTATCAAATTGCTACTGCATCAAATGTAGCAAACAAAACTAGAGGTATGATTGCATTATGCACTGTCAATACTGTTGATGCTTCAGCAGTTAAATTAAGTAAAGAATTAATGGACACATTACTTTTGGAAATGTTTAATAATGGAGCGTATTTTAAAAATATGGTTCTATTTTGTGGTGGATTCCAGAAACAATTAATTTCTAATATTTATGGATATGCCCCTACTGATAGAAATGTGGCTGGAGTAAATATTAAGCAAATCGAAACTGACTTCGGGAACATCGGTATTGCTGATCCGCATCGTTTTATGCCAGCAGGAACTATTGGTTTATTTGATATGTCAGCTATTGCCCCTGTATTCCAACCAGTTCCAGAAAAAGGTAATCTTTTCTATGAAGAACTTGCAAAAACTGGCGCAAGCGAATCTGGACAAATTTTTGGACAAATTGGTCTAGCACATGGGCCAAGTTTTCTCCATGGAACGATTACAAATCTAGCTACTTCTTAATTAATGAAATAATAATTTGTCCATAGGAACTAATGTAAAGGATACAGACAATGTCGGTATCCTTTAACTACTATGAAAAGGAAAGTGATAAAAATGGCATATGATTTTAATTCAATAAGAAATCCAGTAATGAAAAGACTCTTTCAATCAATTTTTAGCCTCACAGCAGGTCATGATCATGACGGAGTAAATAGTAAAGAAGTTATTGTTGGAACGGTAGCAGACGGTGCTATTGCAACAGCTAAGATTGCAGATGGAGCATTGACTGCAAATGTAGCAGGTAGAGCAAAAATGGCTGATAGTTTTATTACTGTTGCTAAACTTGCAACTGATGCAATTGAAACAGCTAAAATTAAAGATGCTAATGTGACCTTAGCAAAAGTTGCTACAACTGCAAAAACTCATATTTTTACTTATCAAATTGAAGATTTGGGTGCAGGAGTTGATATTTCTGATAGAGTAATATTCTTTGCTCCTGCAGGTATTGATGTAACTTTGGTGAGTGCATCAATTATTCCATTGGGAACTTCAGTAGGTATTGATGATTCTAATAATTGTCTTGTTGGATTAACTGATGGAACAAATTCAATTGTTTCTACAGCTTGGGATTCCTCCCCAGCTTTCCCTGATGCTGGAACGGTTAATTCTTTAGGTACTGTTGATGCAACATATAAAGTTTTATCAGCAGGAGAGAAATTAGTATTAAACGTCACTAATGGCGCAACGGCGAACCCTCCTGCTATGATGTTGCAAGTGGTTTATACAGTAGCAGATGCAGTTTAATAATTGATAATATAGAAATAGACACGTAATTTGAAAAGGTTTACTTTAGTATACTTATATACTTTTGGTAAACCTTTTTATAATCTTGTGTGTTTATAGAGAAAGTTGGTGAATTAAATGAGTCAAGCAAGAACAACCGAAATATTAGAAAATAATTTAGATAAAGGTTGGAATTCAGTATTAGTGACAGCAAGTGGAACTACAATAGAAACAGTTAAATCTATTGCAGGTAAAGTAGCAAGGATATTAGTTAATGGTGCTTATGACGTAACACTTAAAGATAATACTACTGCTAAATGGGCAGTTATTAATAATACAGGTATTGATTTTTCAAATTCCCCTATTCAATGCAATACTTCCATTAAATTAACATTTGGTGGAGCAGGTAGTGCATGGATTGTGTACAAATAGGATGGTGGTAAAATGACTAATGCAGAAATATTAACAACAGTAAAACTATTGTTGTCTATCGCAGATACAAGCCAAGATGCAATTATTAATTATTATATTTTAGCATTAGAACGAAGAATAATTAATATTTGTGGTTTATCTTCTTTTCCTACTGAATTAGCTGATTTAGTAGTTGATATCATAGTTAAAAAGATGAAAGATGATATTACTGATGGATTGGAATCTATTAATATGGGTGATACCAATATTAAAGTAAAAAGTAATCCTAAAAATATCATTGGATATTTAGAAGAAAATATGTCAGAGTTAGAATCCTTCATGTTTGTCGAGGTGATCTAGATGTTGAATTCAAACACTATTGATTACCTAAAGAAGCAATATGAGAAATTATATACAGATACAGCAAATGTTTTTAGATATAGTAAGACAACAACCACAGCAGGAGCAACAAGAATTGGAGTAGGTTCAACACCAACTATATCTAATATGAAATGCAGAATTAGCCAAAAGGAGTTAAATTCTCCTATTCAAAGTCAAACACAAACTGAAAATAATATTTCCTATGAAATTAAATTATTTTGTTCTCCTAATATTGAAATAAAAACTGGTGATAGAATTGAAGTTACAAGAAATGGTAAAGTAATTAAAACATATGAAGCAGGAGAACCATTCCCATATTTAACACATCAGGAACTTCTTCTATTTAGACTTGATAGAGCATAAGGAGGTTGATGATAGTATGCCTTTTGACTTTAGAGAGTTTAGAGAGTTTGCAGAAAAAATTGAAAAGTTGTCACTAACTATAGATGTTGAAATAGAGAAATTCTTTTATGAAATGGCTTTAAAGGCACTTTCTAGGACAAAGAAAAGAACGCCTGTAATAACTGGTGATCTTCGCAAACAATTTGCATTATCACAAATTAGGAAAAATGGATCTAATTTAGAAATTACTTTGTTGAATCCATTGGAATATGCTACCTATGTAGAATTTGGACATAGAGTTAAGAAGCATTTTGTTCCTGGGAAATGGGTAGGTAATAGATTTATTTATAATCCTGATTCTCAAACAGGGGTTATGATGGGTGTTAAAACTTCATGGGTTGAGGGAAAATTTATGGCCACTATTTCATTAAAGGAGATTCAAGATATTATTCCTACAGAATGGGATAAAAGACTAAATAAATTAGTAGGTGCTTTATGATAATTACAAATATAAAAGATTCTATTATTAAAACATTAAAAACATTGTATCCGTTATATGAAATTTATGATGAGGTAGTTAAACAAGGAATGGTAGAACCTTGTTTTTTTGTTAAAATAATTGAGCAAGATTCAACTAAAGAGTTAAAAAATCATTATAAATTCAAATATATGTTTGATATTCATTATTTTTTAGATGAAAACACTGTAAATTTAAATGAACAATATCATGCAATGGCTGAAAATCTATTTGAAAAGCTAGAATTGTTTACTGATTTAAGTGGTGGATATTTAAGGGGATTGGATAAAAGAGCAGATATTCAAGATAATGTTTTGCACTTTTTTGTTGATGTAGTTGCTTCAGCTAAGATTACAGTTACTAATATTAAAATGGGTGTGGATTATGTTATCAATACTAAGATAAAGGTGGATATTTAATGAAAAAAAATGAAGTTGGAAATGAAGTTAAAGCAAATGTTGGAAAATATACTAAAGATCAAATTTTAAATAGTAAAAGATTTTCCAATTATAATAAAGATGTATTAGTAGCAATTCTAAAAAAAGATACTTTATACAGTATCAGCGAAGCAGAGAACACAATAAAATTGTTTTTAGAAAGGAAGGTATAAAATATGGCTGGAGGAACTTGGATAACTCAAAATAAGGTAAGACCTGGAATTTATGTAAATTTCAAATCTGTTCCTGATACTTTAGGTAATGTTTCGGATAGAGGTGTATGTGCTTTACCTCTCATTATGAATTGGGGCATTGAAGCAACAGTTGTGGAAATTAATAAAGAATCTGATTTTTTGAATTTATGCGGTTATGATCTATTTAATTCTAATCTCTATACTTATGCAACAGCATCTACCCCAACTAATCAATTGTTTTACATTCGGGAAGCATTAAGGAATTCTATTACTGTTTATCTTTATAGGCTTAATACTGGTGTTAAAGCTAGTGCTACACTAGGTAATTTGGTTTGTACTGCAAAGTATACAGGATTAAGAGGTAATGATGTAAGTGTAGCAGTTCAAGAGAATATTGATGATGAGACTGATTTTGATGTAATCACATATTTAGATTCTATTGAAATGGATCGTCAAGTTGTCGCTACAATTTCAGCACTAACATCTAATGATTGGGTTGATTTTAGTGGTACTCTTGCTTTGGCAGTAACAGCAGGAACGGCATTAACTTTAGGAACTAATGGTACTGTTTCAAGCACTAATCATACGAATTTTACTACTGCAATTGAAGTAAAAGATTTTAACACGCTCGGATATATTGGTGATGATTCTGATATCAAAGCATTGTATGAAGTATTTGTATCTAGGTTGCGAGATGATGAAGGTCGAAAGATCCAAGCAGTTTTATTCAATAGTGCTAGTTCTGATTATGAAGGAATTATTTCTGTTAAAAATGATGCATCTATAGTTCCTTGGGTTGTTGGAGCTACAGCAGGAGCAGGAGTTAATGAATCACTTACTTATACTAAATATAGTGGTGATATTCCTATTAATCCAACTTATACCAATAGTCAAATTATAGCAGCTTTAAATGCTGGTGAATTTGTATTTACTAAAAATGGTTCAGGAGATGTAATTGTAGAGCAAGATATCAATACTTTTCTTTCTTTTACTACTGATAAGGGTAAGGTATTCAGAAAAAATCGTCCAATTCGTGTACTAGATTCAATTGCGGTTGATGCAAAGAAAATATATGAGAATTTCTATATTGGTAAGGTAGATAACAATGCAGATGGTAGAAATTTGCTTAAAAACGAAATTATAACCTATATGAATACTTTACAAGGATTAAATGCAATTCAAAATTTTGATGCACAAACAGACATTGAAATTGTTGAAGGTATGGAGTCTGATGCAGTATTAATGGGAATTTATGCTCAACCAGTCGATGCAATAGAAAAAGTATATGTCACAGTTAATGTAGTGTAAGGGAGGTAAAATAAAAAATGGCATTTTTGAATGAAAAAGATACAATAAACGGTGGCGAAGGTACTGCATATGCTACTATCAATGGTAGTATTGAAGAATTAGCATATCTTAAAAAAATAGAAGCAAAAGTTGATAAAGACAAAGAAGATATTAAAGTATTAGGTAGACGTACAACAGGTTCTAAGACCAGAGGTTTAAAGGGTACTGGTACTATGACTATTTATTATATTACTTCCATTTTCAGAAAACTAATGTCAGACTATATTAAAACAGGAAAAGATACTTATTTTGATATTCAAGTCACAAATCAAGATCCTTCTTCATCTACAGGTAAGCAGACTACGGTACTTAAAAATTGTAATATTGATTCTGTAATTATTGCAAAATTAGATATCGAAGCAACAGCAATGGATGAGGAAGTAAGTTTCACTTTTGATGATTTTGAGATATTAGATAGTTTTACACACCTATAAATAATTAATAAAGAGGGTATGTAGTGTTTTGCTACATACCCAATAAATAAAATAAAAGGGGTTTTACAAATGTCAGCATTACAAGATTTTTTAGATGATCATTCGATTGACGAAATGTTTGAAGAAGTTACTGTTTCACAGAGATTTAAGGACAAAGATGGAAATCTTTTAAAGTTTAAAATCACAAATATTCCAATGGAAGAATATAAAATCATTCAAAAAGAATGTACAAAAATTTCTAAAAAAGGTGCAGATTTTGATAGTGCAAAATTCAATGAGAAAATTGTTATCAAAGGAACAAAAGATCCCAATTTTAAAGATGCTGAAAGTATCAAGAAAAAAGAATGTATAAATCCTGAACAATATTTGAATAAAGTATTACGAGCAGGAGAAATCTCAAAACTAGCAGAAAAGATTTTGATTTTATGTGGATTTGAAACTGAACTGGATGAATTGGTAGAAGAAGCAAAAAACTAATTAAGGAGGGAGGCGAAGCAATGTATGCTCATTTTGCCCTCCAAAAACTTAAAATTAGAATTAAAGATTTTTCTGAAATGGATGATAAGGAAAAGGCATTAACTATTGCAAGTATTAATCTTAGAATCGAAGAAGAAAAGAGAAAATAAACAAGAATATAGAAGATAAACAGTATTTGATAATTATTGAATTTTTTAGTATAATAGTTATCAAATACTGAAATGGGGTGAAATCTAAAATGGGTTTATTTAACTTATTATTTAAAAACAAACCAGATGTAATGTGTTTTATGAATTATGTTGGTGGTTTTCCTGAATGGAAAAAAGATTTTGAATTACTTGTTAAGATTTATGATCAAAAAATTGAATTTGGATTATACAATAAATCTCCTTTAATTGAAACAAATTTATCAGAAATAGATGTTACAATTGAAAATGAAAAACAATTCTCTGAAAGAGTTACAGCTACAAGATTATTACTAGTTGGTATTTTTGCATTCGCCTTTAAAAAGAAGCAAAATATTGAAAATAGATATATTTCATTCAAATTTAAGGAAATTGATTTAAAAGATAAGAGTAGAAAATACAATGATGTTGAAATAGTATTTACATCAAAACATCCTAAACAAATTGATAATTTATATAACCACATTATGAGAATTAAAGCACAATATTAATTAAGTAGATAATAATAAGTTAGATAAAACCTCTTACTAAAAAAGTAAGTGGTTTTTATTTTGTTTAGGGGAGGTGTAAAAAAATGTCTACTTATGCATCTACTTTAAGAATTAATGATCAAATTTCAAGACCTCTACAGGGTATTGTTAGAGCTATGCATATGACTTTGAATGTTATGGAGCAACTCAATTCAGCAACTTCAAGGGATATGCAAATGAGCCAGACCATTGCACAAGCAAGAGGAGAAATCACAAGCGCAAATAGAGCAATTCAAAATATGACACAAAGTATTAGACAAACAAATGGTGATATAAATAATAATACTAATAGACAAAGAGAATTTAATAGCGAAGTTCAAAATTCAAATAGAGAAGTTCAAATGATGGCACAAAATGTTAGACAAACAAATGGAGGTTTAGTTAATTCTGCAAACAATCAAAGGCAATTTAATAATGAAGTTCAAAGAACCGCACAAAGCATTAATCAAACTAATAGTGGCATAAACAATATTTCAAACAATCAAAGTCAGTTAAGTAATAGGATAAATGACACAACTAATAATCAAAGACGTTTTAATAGTGAAGTTACAAGTGCAAGTAGAGAATTTCAAAGAACAACCCAAAGTATTAATCAAACTAATAATAGTATAAACAATAATATTGTTAGTCAAAGTCAATTGAATAATGGTGTAAATAATACCACAAATAGTCAAAGACAGTTAAATAGTGAAGCTCGAAGGTCTACTATGATTGTTAATGAGACAAATACTGGTATAAATAATAATGTAAATAGTCAAAGGCAATTGAATAATGAAGCACAAAGGTCTAGTGGAATATTTTCTAGTTTAAAAGGAGTTATCGGTGGTTTAGTAGGTATTTTTGCTGTAAAGCAAGGTATTGAAACTTTAGACAATATGAGTAATATTGCAGCAAGGTTAAATCTTATTAACGATGGAAGTCAGACACAAGCTGAATTACAGCAAAAAATATATCAAGCAGCACAAGAATCTAGAGGGGAATATTCCCTGATGAGTGCTACTGTTGCTAAACTTAATATGTTGGCGAAAGATGCTTTCCCAACAAATGATGAAGCTATTTTGTTTGCACAACAAATGAATAAGCAATTTAAAATATCTGGTGCATCCCTCCAAGAACAAACAGCAGCCACATACCAATTAAATCAGGCCATGGCAGCAGGTAAACTTCAGGGTGATGAATTTAGATCAATCAATGAAAATGCCCCAATGCTTGCACAGGCTATTGCAAAAGAAATGGGAGCAACACAAGGAGAATTGAAAAAGCTTGGATCAGAAGGAAAAATAACAGCACAGATTATTAAAAATGCTTTATTTAATACAGCAGATGAAACAAATAAAATGTTTGCTAAAATACCCATGACATTTGGAGATATTGGAAATCTAATTAAAAATAAAATGATGATGAGTTTAATTCCTATTCAGCAAACAATTACAAATTTATTAAACTCTGAAGGTGGATCTCAACTTGTTAATAATATCGGAAATGCGCTCACAGCTTTAATAGCAGGTATTAATATATTATTAAATGCAATTATATCCATTGGTTTGTTTTTCCAAAATAATTGGGGAACAATTCAACCTATTCTTTATGCAATTAGTGCAGCTTTTATCCTATGGGGAATGACTCAAATACCAATGCTTACACTTAAATTATGGTTAATGCTTGAACCTATCATAGCACAAGCAGCAGCATGGTTAATTTTAAATTGGCCTATACTCTTAATTGGAGCAGCCATAGGACTATTACTATATGCAATGCTAAATTTCGGAGATACTACAGTACAAGTAATTGGTATTGTTGGTGGAATATTTGGTGTACTATTTGGATTTTTATTTAATTTGTTTGCAGGATTTGCCAATACTGTTTTATCAGTGGCAGAATTCTTTGCTAATGTATTTATAGATCCCGTGTATGCTATTCAAAAATTATTCTATGATATGTCTATAAATGTTTTAAGCTTTTTGACAAATATAGCAAAAGGTATTGAAAATGTAATCAATATGATACCTGGAATGAGTACAAATATAACTAGTGGAATGACAGGTATTCTTGATAAATTAAATTCTGGTAGAGATAGTCTTAAAAGTGAAAAAGACGTAGTTAAATTAATGAGATTTAATCAGGTTGACTATGGAACTGCATTTGACAAAGGGCAAGAAATTGGAGTGAAAGCAGGACAATTTGCTGTAAATGGTTTACAAGATATTTCGGGCATGATTGGCGATAAAATGAATTCTTTACTAAATAGTCAAGAAAATCTTTTTGGCGATGGTAAAGGTAATTCACAGATCGGAAGTATTAAAGGTGACGTAAAAATTAATGCTGAAGATATAAAATTACTGCGTGATGTTGCTGAAAGAGATGCAATAAATAAAATATCAATGCTTGCACCAAATATTAATGTATCATTTGGAGATGTAAGAGAAACAGCAGATGTAGATGGAATTGCAACTAGAATTAAAGAAATTTTAGCTGAACAAATTTCTTTGTCAGCAGAGGGGGCGTATAGTTAATGACTGAGGATTATGGAATATTTTTTGATATGGAAGGTGTTACTATACGTCTTCCAGTCAACCCACCTGAATTTAGTATAAAAACAAAAAGCAGTAATAAAACATATGAGTTAGTAAATATTGGTGAAATCAATGTTATTAGAGATGTTCCTTTAAGAGATTTAAGTTTTAAAAGTATACTTCCAGAAAGTCCAGATTATCCTTGGGTAGTAACAAAAAATAAATTTGAATATCCTTCGTTTTATTTGGATAAATTTAGAGAATACAGAGAAAGTAAAAAACCAGTTAGATTTATTATAACTAGAAAAGGCAATAACGTAAAAACAAATATGTTAGTTACAATTGAAGATTTTACCGAAACAGAAACAGCAGGAACACTCGGTCAATGGGATTATTCTATAAATTTAAAAGAATATAGAGAATATGGGTCTAAAAAATTAACAGTTCAAAAATCTTCTATTTCAAGCATACAAACTCAGGTTGTAACTATACAGCCTGAAAGACCAACAACAAGAACCCCACCTAAAGAATATATTGTTAAATCTGGTGATACATTATGGGCAATTGCAAAAAAATTCCTTAATGATGGTTCAAGATATACAGAATTAGCAGAATTGAATAATATTTCTAATCCTAATCTTATTTATGTTGGGCAAAAAATAATTTTGCCTGATTTAGAATGAGAGGATAAATAAAATGAGAGGATAAATAAAATGAGCATTGAATTACTGATACAGGATAATACTAATGGTAATGTATATGATGTTTCTAATTTGGCTGAAGGACAAATCACTTGGAATACAGAGAGAATGGGTGGAGCAAGTAAATTAGAATTTAAAATAATAAATGATGGCATTGTTAAATTTTATGAAGGTTCAGTTGTTAGATTCAAATATAATAAAAACAATATATTTTATGGTTATGTTTTTTCAAGAGGTAGAAATAAGGATAAAATAATTAAAGTAGTTGCATATGACCAAATGAGATATTTAAAAAACAAAGAAACAGAATTCTTTGAAAATAAAAAAGCTAATGAAGTATTAACTAAAATAGCAAATGATTGGAAATTATCAATAGGAACAATTGAAGATACTGGCTATG
>Ga0209319_1000563_pt1 | contig 44493 bp, 32 predicted proteins | sample RifGroE2_FD_184000 | JGI IMG/M metagenome (GOLD analysis project Ga0209319, IMG submission 184000) | Groundwater microbial communities from Rifle, Colorado - Groundwater E2 (SPAdes) (version 2) | ecosystem: Environmental > Aquatic > Deep subsurface > Groundwater | place: Rifle, Colorado, United...
GATCATGCACAATAAGAGGGACCTTAATTGATTTCTGGTAAGGGTACCATTTATCAGCCAGTCCATGCTCTCCATGAAAATAGCCATTATCGCTCATGAAAATTATCAATATTTTATAATTTTTTAGTAGTCATTTGGGATACCCTCAAAATTTTGCAACGGCTTCACAAAATAATCAGTTGTCCTTATCCTGCTTAATCCTCCTTTATGTCCGATCCATATATTATAATGATCATCAGAGATTAAGGAGTAACAATAATCTGATAACAAACCCTGCTTTGTTGTAAGGTAAAGTATTGAATCGAAGTCAATAATAAAAACACCATTGCCTCTTGATGCTACCCAGATCCGTGAAGCGTCATCCTCACACACAGAACCCAGTGTCAGAATTCCGGATCCTGTACTAAGCGGGATCCTGGTGATCTTCCCATCCTGCATATATGATATAATACTGCTGTTTGTACTTATCCATAACCTCTCCTCCTTATCCAGAAACAGGCTATTTACGGAGTTATGAGGCAATCCGTCCTGGTTAATGGAATACCAGTTAAGGGTATTTGTCACATTATTAATATTACATAATCCTTTTTTTGTACCTGCCCACACCCGATCATCTTCCTGTTATCGTAGTTACAGAGTTTTCAAGAGTTCCGCTACCTATGGCGTATCTTGATAATTTCTCTTTACCCGGATTAAGTACATACAGTCCGTTTTTATAAGTTCCAACCCAAACCGATTCTTCTCCTGATTTATAAATTGCCGTAACTGTATCTTTGAGCAATCCTGAGTCACTGGTGAAAAAACTGACTACCTTACCTGTCAGACGGTCTGTTTTTAAAAGACTGTTCCCCGTACCTATCCACAAATACTGATTGTCTGAACATATAGCAAAAACAGTGTTCCCATACCTGTTCCTGTCAAAAGTCTGATTAGAAAACAGTCTTGGATTAATCTGAGTCAGACCCTCTCCATAGTTTCCGCTCCAGATATTCCCCTCAAGGTCTTCATATACAGTTTTAACATTGTCTGTAACAAAACCTGATGATTTATTGAAAAGAACTATTGTTTTTTCACCGTCAGGGCCGGGGATAAGTTTTATCAGACCATTTTTGAATGATCCTATCCACAGATTTGCCTGATTGTCCTCACAGAAGCTCTGTACATCAGTAATTTAAAAACATCATCTGTCTCTATCTTCTTAACAGTGAACAGAATGCCGTCCTTTTTGAGTGTATATATTCCTTCATTTTCAATGACAATATAGAATCCCGATCCGTTCCTCACTTTCTTAATTACCGGGACTTTAGATACCGGAATATTATCAATTATCTGAAGCACATCTGTTCCCGGTGTTTTACCGGGCTTTCCAGACAAAAGACCCGATCCGCTTCCAATAAGTAATTCATTATCATTTATAAAAGCGAAGGAATGTATCGATTGATGATCGGGGAATATATTACTCTCAAAACGGATCTCTCCCCTTTCAAGTCTGAATAGTCCATCAGCAAGTGTACTTACCTATATCCGGCCATCAGGACTTTTAGCAAAATGAGTTATGGAACTTAGTTGTCTCCCGTTGTAGTTTACCGGTTTGAATTTTTTCCCGTCAAACCAGGTTATTCGTCCATTCCTGTGACCAAACCACAGACAGCTACCATCATCAATAGCTGACGTAATGAAATTATCTGCCACCGAGTCAGGGATTGTAAATGTTTTAAAAGTGAAACCATTGTACTTTGATAATCCGTCAGCTGTACCAATCCACAAATAACCCTGTGACTCTTGTATTGTAGAATATACATAAGGAGCTGCCAATCCCTCCGATGAACTGAATGAACGAAAATTATAATCCTGCGGATCCGCATTAATTACAGGGAGTGATATGGTTAACAATAAAAGTATTATTCCCTTAAAATTTCTGATCGTTTCGTTCTGATTTTTAATAAACTGTATCTCAATAGATGAATTCTTTTCTTCCTCCACAATAGGGAGAGTCTTACTTATCCAGTTGTCCTCACCGGAAACCTCGCAGTTAATCCCGTTTTTCGCAACTGAGAATACACGTATAATTCCGTCATTATCCCAGTCAAAGTTAGATATTTGTACTGAGATGGTCTTGTCATCTGCAAATGGATAGATATGGCATACCTCCTTCTGATTATCAGGAAGTCTGAAATGATATTTACAGGTAAACAGGTTCCCTCCCTCCACTGGTATGTTTTCACCAGGATTTGTACTTAAAAAATATTTATAGATATTATCATCATCACCTGATATTCCCTGAGCAATTATCTTAAAAACATGGCCTCCGAGCTTCTCGGCTTTCTCTCCCTCAAAAGGGCTCAAAGGACCAAAAGTGTGCCATTTTTTATCAAATTTCGGGTCAGCTCCAAAATTTCTTTCTGTCATTAAATATCCACTTTTGAAATTGCCACCGCGGTGGATACTTTGTGCTGCAGTATCAGACCAGCAACCGGTTCCTCCATATATCGAAAAGTTAACTACTGTATTAAATCCCCCTTTGACTTCATCAAGATCTCCGCCGGTATCCGGATCAAAAACCCGGAGGTAAACAGGACTGGTCTGTGAATATGGAACTACAAAGAAGAAAATCTGGCAAAAATCATCATCACCCCATGATGTGACGGCATTTCCACCAAAAGTGATAAGACTGTGGATATTTTCATCGACAGCAGGGGCAGGTTGTGATTTAAGCTCTCTACCGGAAATAATGATTATCAATAATATATAAAGATATCTTATCAATTCCCCTTTCAGTTAGTTTTTCATAAAAGCAAATTCTATTACACCATCTTTTGTCTTATCTTCTTTTTCAACAGGTCTGAACGGTGACCGGGCTAAACCATAACCACTGCTGTTTAATACTTCCATGCTGATCTCATTATTTCTGAACCAGTAGGTTACTTCCTGTGCCCACATCTCAGATATCTCCATCTTACCTCCTGAAAATTCAGCTCTGTTTGCATAAACACTCATTTCAAGCCTGATATCGGGATCTTCCTTTAAGACTTCATATATAATCTGAAGAATGCTGTTGGAAGAAGTTAATAACCCATTCCTGAAAAAGTTCAGTTCATGACTGATATTACCCGATAACTTCGCTCTGATATTTGTTTTCTGGCGTTCAGACAAATCATCCATAAAATATGTAAGTACCCCGAGAGTCTTTAGCTGACCTCCCGCAGTATCAATTTTCTCATGAGGTATGCTTCCCGCTATTTCACTCCTCGTCTCCATCTCCCGGAATGAATCAAATATTCTTATCTTTTTCATAATGCACTTCTTAAAACCCTGACCCAGACTATCTGCCTCACCTGTTAATCCCAGCCGGACAAAATACTCCCCCTTTTTCTTAAACGAATGTCTGGCTAACGGACCGCCTGGTTCAAAACCTGTACCAAAATCCCAGTAATAATCAGTTACCTGTATGCCCTTAAGACCTGTCAATACACCTTCAAAGGATAATGAGTTATCAACGAATCCAATATTTTGAGACTTAACCTGTGCCTGTTCGATTTCCTCAAGTACAACATCATAGTTAACCTGATCCGCAATGGCATCTCCCGTCAGTTCGTCATATATACTTAACTTAACTGAATATTTACCGGGGCCCGGAAAACAATGCTTAACCTGCACACCCTTCACTATTATACTATCCCCAAAATCCCACCTGTAAGTAACAGGTACAGTATCAATGAGTTTATGCTGCTCATCATAAAAGGTAAAACAATATTTATTTTCCTGTATACTATCGCAGGAGGAAAACTCGACCGGAGCTGTAGTGAAACTGAAAATATCATCCGTTTTAAGTCTGTTGGTTGAAAAATAACCCTTTTCCAATGTTGAATCGGTTACAAGTCCGAAATCATCGGCAGGTGAGTTTATTGCTGAATCGAGATGAACAGGATAGATCCATTTTCCACTTATTTCGCGGGTATAATACAAATCCTTTCCTCCAAAGCCCTCATGTCCGTCAGAAGTAAAATAGAGAATCCCGTATCTTGCAGCAAATGGAAAGGTTTCATTCTTTGCAGTATTAATCTCCGGGCCCAGGTTTACGGGAGGTTTCCATCCATCAGTAATAGTATCGCAATAATAAAGATCCATCCCTCCAAATCCTCCGGGCATGTCTGAAGAAAAATAAATTCTGCTCCCGTCAGGTGAAAGTGAAGGAGTATAAAAATTATAAAGCGGATCGTTAAATGAGCATGGTTCGATCGCGGACCATAGACCGTCAATCATCTCCGCTCTGAAAATCCCAAGTTTATTGGTTGTGTCAGAAATGTTCCTGAGACTTTTTCCTGTATAATTATTCCTGCTAAAATAAATGATCGTTCCCTCTGTATCAAATGTTGCAGGTCCGTCGTTAAATCCGGTTGTAAGTTCCTTTGCCAGCAGAACCGGTGGTTTCCAGCCTGATTTGCTTTTCTTGTTAACATAAACGATTTTAAACAACCTGTCCCCACCATCCTTATAGCCAACAAGTGAATTGTCCCTCAGATTAGAACAAAATACTAAGCCATTATTAAAAAACACAGGCGAGAACTCATCATCTAATCCTGAACTGAAAGTGGCCCTTTTCACAACAAAACGATGCTCCTGAGAGTAGGCTTCAATACTCAGAAGTTGCGAAACAAGCAATAGTGTGGAGAAGATCCTTCTCATTCTTTTTTCTTCTAAAATTGCCTCGGGCTTATCACTTTTCGCGAATAGTTGAAAATATAGTTCATTACAACCTCATGCGATCCTCTGTTATATTTTCCTGTCCTTCCTGTATCAAAACTATACGAATATGCAGTCATTAACTGGCGGTTCAGCTGACATTGAAGCATTCCGAGGAGTGTATTCTCACTCCTGTAACCTGCTCCCAGCCAAAGCCTTTCCTTAAGGATTACCTGTGCATTAATGTCCAACTGGGGATCATGACCAGGATGATATTTTGCCAAAAGCGATGGAAGAAGCTCTATATCAGGGGCTAAACCAATGTAGTACCCTCCTTCAATAAAGTAATTATATTCTGAAAAATCGTTCTTAATTCGATATTTACCACTGTTCTGTTCCAGCTCATGGCTCAACATCATCGGAATGGAGAAACCAAAAAAGTATTTATTGTTATGATAATACATACCAAGACTGAAATCAGGCAATACGGAGCTCTCAGGATAATTTATCAGTAAAATATCTCCTTCATCAGCCGCATTCAGTTCATCCCATGCAACATTCTTTCTGGTAGCTCCGAATCCAATGCCCATAGAAAGGACCCCTTTTTTCAGTTCAATCCTGTATGCGTAATTTCCATTTATACCGGTTTCGCTATAAATACCATAGCTTTCTTTTTCAAGAAGCAAACCAAGACCTATCCGGCCATTACTCAGGGGAGTATGTACCGACAGAATATTGCTTGATGGCGCATCCTCAAAACCGACCCATTGGTTCCTGTATAAAACCGAAACACTCAGAGCATCATGGCTACCGGCAAAGGCCGGATTAAATGCAAGTGTATTGTTCAGATACTGATCAGATAATGTAAACATCTGACAGAACATATTCACGGGGAACATGAAGGTCAATATGATCAGAAAAAACCGATTCATTTATCTTGTAATTAAGACAGTTCCTTTCTTTATCAGCCCGTTTTCAAATTTTAATATATAATAATATGTGTCATTTGTCATATCATTGCCATTGTCATTCCTTCCGTCCCAGTCATTCTGATAATTACTGTTTGTGTATTCCACATTCCCCCACCTGTTGAAAATTATCAGCTCGGTACGGACATTTAAAGCATTGATCTTAAAATAGTCATTTTTACCATCACCGTTGGGTGTGATTACTGATGGTACAAACAGATCAGAAACGGTAATTTTAACTTCTGTACTTGCATCGCAGTTGCCATTCCGCACTGTCCATAAGAATATGTTCTCACCGATTGATAAATCAGTTACCATGGTTATTGGAGAATGAATATCGCTGATCTGTCCTGATCCGGAAACTAAAGACCATTCACCTGTTTCGGATAGAGACAATTCAGCCGTCAACTGTGTTTCAAAGATAAATGTCAGTTCCTGGTCCGGCCCTGCAACTGCTACAGGATTCTCATTAACAATTATACCCTGAGTGGTTTTATTGGTACAGACATTAGTATAGCTATATTCTATATTGATAGTACCTGTTCCAGTTGCCGATAGAACATTGCCTGAAACAGTACCAGGTCCGTCAATAATATCAAAAGTCCCGCCGGCCGGAGTACCAGATAAAGTCCTCAAATCATTTATACACATTGTATTGCTGCTGCTGGTTATACTTACCAGAGGTAATGCATTGACTGTTACTACTGTTGCTGCCGACTGTACACTCTGACATCCGTTTGCATTGGTTACCCGGACAGTATAGCTTCCTGATGTGGAAATGTTTATACTTGCAGTGGTTGCACTTGTTGACCATAGGTAACTTGTTTCTGCACTAGAGGTTAAAGTCACACTGCCACCGGCACAGAAGGTTGTCGGGCCGCCGGCGGTAATAACCGGTGTTACCGGTAAAGCATTAACCGTTACTACAGTGGCTGCCGACTGTACACTCTGGCATCCGTTTGCATTGGTTACCCGGACAGTATAGCTTCCTGATATGGTAACATTTATATTTTGTGTAGTTTCTTCATTTGACCATAAATAAGTTGAACCTGCACTTGAGGTTAAGGGTACACTGCCACCGGCACAGAAGGTTGTCGGACCGCCGGCGGTAATAGTTGGCGTCGCCGGTAAAGCGTTAACCGTTACTACCTTGGCTGCAGATGCTGCACTATTACAGCCGTTTGCATTGGTCACCTGTACTGTATAACTTCCTGATGTGGTAACATTTATATTTAGTGTAGTTTCTGCATTCGACCATAAGTAAGTTGAACCTGCACTTGAGGTTAAGGGTACACTGCCACCGGCACAGAAGGTTGTCGGACCGCCGGCGGTAATAGTTGGCGTCGCCGGTAAAGCGTTAACCGTTACTACTGTGGCTACCGATACTGCACTCTGGCATCCGCTCGCGTTGGTTACCTGTACTGTATAGCTTCCTGCTGATGTAACATTTATACTGGCTGTGGTTTCTGCACTCGACCATAAGTAAATTGAACCTGCACTTGAGGTTAAGGTTACACTGCCACCGGCACAGAAGGTTGTCGGGCCGCCGGCGGTAATAACCGGTGTTACCGGTAAAGCATTAACCGTTACTACAGTGGCTGCCGACTGTACACTCTGACATCCGTTTGCATTGGTTACCCGGACAGTATAGCTTCCTGATATGGTAACATTTATATTTTGTGTGGTTTCTTCATTTGACCATAAATAAGTTGAACCCGCACTTGATGTTAAGGTTACGCTGCCGCCATCACAGAAGGTTGTCGGGCCACCGGTTGTAATGGTCGGTGTTGCCGGTAATGCATTAACAGTTACTGATGTGGCTGCTGACAGTGCACTCTGGCATCCGTTTGCATTGGTTACCTGAACAGTATAATTTCCTGATGTGGTAACATTTATACTTGCGGCGGTTGCACCTGTTGACCATAAGTAAGTTGAACCTGCACTTGAAGTCAGGTTTACACTTCCTCCGTCGCATAATATTGTCGGACCGCCGGCTGTAATGGCCGGTGTTGCCGGTAAAGCGTTTACTGTAACTGCTGTGGCTGTTGACGATGAGCTTTGGCATCCGCTTGCATTGGTTACCTGAACCGTATAGCTTCCTGCCGTGGTAACGTTAATACTTGCAGTGGTGGCACCTGTTGACCATAAGTACGTTGTCCCCGTACTTGATGTCAGGGTCACGCTTCCGCCTTCACAGAAGGTTGTCGGACCGCCGGCTGTAATGGTTGGTGTAGCCGGTAAAGCATTTACTGTAACTGCCGTGGCTGCCGATGGTGCACTCTGACATCCGTTTGCATTGGTTACCCGGACAGTATAGCTTCCTGATACGGTAACGTTTATGCTTGCAGTGGTTGTACCTGTTGACCATAGATAGCTTGTTGCTGTACTTGAGGTCAGAGTTACGCTTCCGTCGTCGCAGAAGGTTGTTGGACCGCTGGTGGTAATAGTTGGTGTGGCCGGTAAAGCGTTTACTGTAACTTCCGTGGCTGCCGATGGTGCACTCTGGCATCCGTTTACATTGGTTACCCGGACAGTATAGCTTCCTGATGTGGAAACGTTTATACTTGCAGTAGTTGCAGCTGTTGACCATAAATAAACAGAACCTGCACTTGAGGTCAGGTTTACACTTCCTCCATTGCAGAAGGTTGTCAGACCGCCGGTTGTAATGGTCGGTGTAGCCGGTAAAGCGTTTACTGTAACTACAGTGCCTGTTGACGGTGCGCTCAGACACCCTTCTGCATTGGTTACCTGAACTGTATAGCTTCCTGCCGTTGTAACGTTTATACTTGCAGTGGTTGCACCTGTTGACCATAAGTAACTTGTTGCAGCACTTGAGGTCAGGGTTACACTTTCGCCATCACAGAAGGTTGTTGGACCGCCGGCAGTAATAGTTGGTGTTGCCGGTAGAGCGTTTACTGTAACTGCTGTGGCTGCAGATATTGCACTCTGACATCCGTTTGTATTGGTTACCTGAACTGTATAGCTTCCTGCTGTGGTAACATCTATATTTGCGGTGGTTGCACCTGTTGACCATAAGTAACTTGTTTCAGCACTTGAGGTCAAGGTTACACTTCCGCCTTCACAGAAGGTTATCGGACCATCGGCTGTAATAGTAGGTGTGACCGGTAAAGGATTAACCGTTACATCAATTTGTGAGTTAACAGTACTAAATCCATCATCAACTAATACATAATAAGTCGTATTGACCTCAGGATTAGCTATTGGATCAGCCACAGCAGATGTAAATCCGGCAGGTGCTGAAGTCCATGTATAGGTATAAGATCCCGAACCGCCGCTTGCAAGTGCATGAAGTTGTACGTTTTCGCCGGCACATACTGTTCCGGGAGTAGCTTCAGGAGTTGAACTTAATGGACCTCCGCTTATCGTTATTATTACTGTATTTGAGTTAGAACATGTTGTTGTTGCCGAAGTTGCAGTCAATGTAAAAATTGTCGTAATTGAAAGGTTTACAGTTGTCGGATCTTCTATTAAAGCATCTGTAAGTAGCCCGGTAGGTGACCAGCTAAAAGTAAATGGACCTATGCCTGTAACTGTCGCATCAATTGTTGTGCTTGTTCCGTTTGGAATAGTTGCATCTGTTCCGGCATATACTACCGGTAATGCATTTATAACTACAACAGTCGCTGCTGATGCTGCACTCTGGCATCCGCTGGCATTTGTCACCTGGACGGTATAACTTCCTGCTGTGGTAACGTTTATACCTGCTGTCGTTGCACCTGTTGACCATAAGTAAGTTGTCCCTGCACTTGAGGTCAGTGTTACGCTTTCACCTTCACAGAAGTTCGTCGGGCCGCCGGCTGTAATGGTTGGTGTAGCCGGTAAAGCGTTTACTGTAACTGCTGTGGCTGCCGATGGTGCACTCTGACATCCGTTTATATTGGTTACCTGAACGGTATAGCTTCCTGATACAGTAACGTTTATACTTGCTGTGGTTGCACCTGTTGACCATAAGTACGTTGTCCCTGCACTTGATGTCAGGGTTACGCTTCCGCCTTCACAAAAGGTTGTCGTACCGCCGGCTGCAATGGTCGGTGTAGCGGGTAATACGTTTACTGTAACTGATGTGGCTGCCGATTGTGCACTCTGACATCCGTTTACATCTGTTACGCGGACGGTAAAACTTCCTGATACGGTAACGTTTATACTTGCAGTGGTTGCACCTGTTGACCATAAATAGCTTGTGCCTGCACTTGAGGTCAGAGTTACGCTTCCGCCGTCGCAGAAGGTTGTCGGACCGCCGGCTGTAATGGTTGGAGCTGCCGGTAAAGCATTAACTGTAACTGTTGTAGCTGCTGACAGTGCACTCTGGCATCCGTTTGCATTGGTTACCTGAACAGTATAGCTTCCTGATGTGGAAACATTTATACTTGCAGTGGCTGCACCTGTTGACCATAAGTAAGTTGAACCTGCACTTGAGGTCAGGTTTACACTTCCGCCTTCACAGAAGGTTGTCGGACCACCGGCTGTAATGGTTGGTATAGCCGGTAAAGCATTTACTGTAACTGCTGTGGCTGTTGACGGTGCACTCTGACAACCTTCTGCATTGGTTACCTGGACTGTATAGCTTCCTGCTGTGGTAACGTTAATATCTGCAGTGGTTTCTGCATTCGACCATAAATAAGTTGAACCCACACTTGAGGTCAGAGTTACGTTTCCGCCATCGCAGAAGGTTGTCGGACCGCCGGCTGTAATGACCGGTGTAGCCGGTAAAGCATTTACTGTAACTGCTGTGGCTGCCGATGGGGCACTCTGGCATCCGTTTGCATTGGTTACCTGAACAGTATAGCTTCCTGATGTGGAAACGTTTATACTTGCAGTGGCTGCACCTGTTGACCATAAGTAAGTTGAACCTGCACTTGAGGTCAGATTTACACTTCCGCCTTCACAGAAGGTTGTCGGACCGCCGGCTATAATGGTCGGAGCTGCCGGTAAAGCATTAACTGTAACTGTTGTAGCTGCCGAGAGTGCACTCTGGCATCCGTTTGCATTGGTTACCCGGACAGTATAGCTTCCTGATGTGGAAATGTTTATACTTGCAGTGGTTGCACCTGTTGACCATAAGTAAGTTGAACCTGCACTTGAGGTCAGGTTTACACTTCCGCCTTCACAGAAGGTTGTTGGGCCACCGGCTGTAATAGTTGGTGTTGCCGGTAAAGCATTTACTGTTACTATGGTGGCTACTGATGCTGTACTCTGACATCCGCTTGCATTGGTTACCTGTACTGTATAACTTCCTGCTGAGGTAACATTTATGCTTGCGGTGGTTGCGCCTGTTGACCATAAGTAACTTGTTGCAGCACTTGAGGTCAGGGTTACACTTTCGCCATCACAGAAGGTTGTTGGACCGCCGGCAGTAATAGTTGGTGTTGCCGGTAGAGCATTAACTGTTACACTTGTTGTTGCAATAACCGTACAACCGGCAGCAGCCGTAACGGTTACTGTGTAGATCCCTGTCATGTCGGTGCCGGCATTGAGGATCGTTGGATTCTGTGCGCTGCTTGTGAAACCATTCGGACCACTCCAGATGTAACTCGTTCCGCCAGAAGAGGTCAGGACTATAGTGTTACCGGCACATAACGGGCTATTGCTGTTTGCGCTTGCTATTGTACAGGTAGATTGAAAGAAAGAAAATATCGGATCATTTGAAAGATCAGTCATATTACCATAGCTGCAATTCGAACTCGGGTATGGATCAGGCGGGGCTGAGCAATTGAGTGCAGAATAATTCGGATCAGTGGTTATTGCTGAAGAAATTGTTCCTCCAACGAATACTTTAACAGGAGTGTCATTGCTGGTAAAACCACCCTGATTAGTTGTACCGGTTTTAATAATGTCGCCTGTGATGATAAGATAGCCATTTGCAGTATTAATAGTCTGGTTGTTGATCGTAAGATTTCCCCTGATAATAAGAACTCCATTGTCGTTTATAGTTACATCATTATTATTATCAAGAGTCAGATTTCCATTTATAACAAGTGTATCATTAATTATCAGATTACTGGCAGATCCGGAAAAGGTGAGAGAACTATTTAATGTAATATACCCGTTAATGGTTATATCGTACCCGCTGATGTTAATCTGGGGTTCCGGCCATGCCGGGACCCAGCTTTCAGGCGTTTCCCATGCTCCGGTATAATTATTCCTGCTTGAATGCTGAGAAAATACTGCCTGGCCCGGGAGACAAAATATCCACAGAAATAAAATAATCTGCTTTATCATTACAATCATTTATATAAAGTCAACTGCTTTACGTATAAATGGATTTAGACCATAATCCTCAATTCGGTTTTTCAGATCCAACTAAAAATTAAAAACCTATTCTATTATCAATATCGACCAAAGAACAGATGTCAATATCTGCTAAATAACAGATAAATTTTATATCCTACTCTAAGACCACAATAAACTGATCAAGGTTGCACTGTATGAACAGCATCTAAACCCTTGAAAGATAGGTATTATTTCAGGAATATGCCTTTTTTTTTGACAAACCGGGAAAATCCATTGATAAATGGGTTCCCTTAAAAGAATCCTGTATTGAAGCAAGTTAAATGTTCGTGAAATTATGAACGTTTTGAATGAGACTGCGAAAATAATACCTTGTACATACTTCCATAATAAGCATTTAAATAAGAGATTAAAGAAATCCTCACGTAACAAGAAATGACTTTTTGCGATTACATCCAATTTTTTAATTAATTTGGCTAAGTATAATTGAATCCTAAAGAATCAGATCAGTAGCTGGAAACCATTCTGAATTGACAGCAGAGCTATGTTCAACAAGGTACTATTAACCGGAAGCTTCCGGGTATTTCTTACATTGTTCTCAAATGGACATGTGACTATTACCAGAGAAAATAAGAGAAAGCTGCATGCTGAAATTGACAGCATTTTGCAGAGCCTGGCAGACCTTGACAAGATCCCCGGAGCAGTTATCATGATAAAGAAAGATGGAAAGATTATCCACCGTAAAACCTATGGATTTGCTCAAAAATACGATTCCAATCATGAAATTCTCAATCACCCTGAGAAAATGGAAAGCAGCCATCTGTTTGATATTGCATCCCTTACGAAAGTTATCGGCACAACAACCTCGATAATGTTACTTACCGACAGAGGTTTAATAAGTATTGAGGATCCTGTATTCAAATACATAAAGGCTTTTGATACACCTGAAAAAAGGATGGTTTATGATTCCACCCTGGGATTTACCGTTAAGGAGATCGACCCGGCCCGATGGAACGGATGGCGGACATATATACTGAAAGGCGAAGTCAATGACGGGAATGCATGGTATGCAAATGAAGGAATATCCGGAGAACCAGGGTTATTTTCCACAGCAGCTGACCTGCAAAAACTTGTTGATATGCTGATCAGCAAAGGGACAATTGATACAAAACAATTCATCTCATCCCGAATTATTGAATCTTTTCTGACAAAAGATAAGTTCAATAACGCTCTTGGATGGATGATGGATCCTGTTAACTCCTTTATAAAAAATGCACCGGAAGGTTCGTTTGGACATACAGGTTTTACAGGTACAAGCATTTCAGTAATTCCAGAGGAAAAAATCTCGGTAATACTATTGATTAACCGCCAGAATACCGGTCTGGATGATAATGGCGAATATTACAATGTGAATCCGGTCAGGCTTCAGGTCATCAATGCAGTTTTGAAGTACTTATGTAACAACTAAGCAATCCCTATTTCCGGAATGAAAACAATCATTGAGAAAGACCATATCATTTGCGGATCATGCAGTATAAAATTTGAAAGAATGAAAGAATATATGCACTGCTCAAACTGTTTTGCATGCACCGGATGTGAGATCTATTATTGCCCTCAATGCGATAACGAAATAGTCATTACTCCTGTCAGACCAATGAATTATACTTCGAAATCTGATGATTCACCAAAAAAGTGCAGAAAACGGAAAAGAGAGAATTAATACTCATCAATTTTCAAAATTAATCTTCTTGAAATCAGCTAGTTTCATGGCCATTTTCCTGTATATTTTGCTGGTGTGTTTCTCACGGTTTGCATCATTAATCCGGCTAAGGCCATATTATCATTAGTTTCTGAAAGTTTAATGCATTGACGCATATCATCCTCAAATGAGACATGAGACGGTTTTATATGCAGCAGAGGATAATTCTCCCAGTAAATCATAATTCCCCTTAACAGGAATACAACCGGATGTTCAGGATATGACTGGCTGATATGGAAGAGAACCTCCCTGGCATTATTAAACTGTTGATTATAAATTTAATCAATACAGTTCTTAGCCTGCTCCATAGAAGCTGTATCCTGGAGTATTTGCCCATTGACAGGGAGTACTTTTAAGAAAATTAAAAACCAAAAGGACTTTATGAATATATTGAATCTATTGTTCAAGGCTTTCGAGGTTCATTTTATCAATCAGCTGATTAAAGACACTAAAGTCACACATATTGCAGGCTGAGAATACAACTATATACCTGTTTTCAACAAGAAAGATCTTATCTTCCCCACTGCACTTATTGTCACTCATAATGGTACTCTCTTTTCCGGGATACTTACCTTTGATCTTAACAGCTTTTTCATTTTCATACTGAGATGTTACCTGATCCATAAGATTTTCCGTTGAACCTGCATTGTCATAAATTGTAATTGTTATTGACTGACATATTATCAACTCCTCCTCCCATAGCTTTATTATATGTAACATTTACAGATGCTGAAGTCAATTCATCTAGGATCAGATTAGTATGCCTCGCCATCCATTGCCGGAGGCAAATACTTGTTCCTTAGTCATGTATGTTAATTGATATCTTACCTTCCAGATGTTGTCAGAAGCTCTGGTTTTTTCAGCTGACGCTAGTGGTCAGCAATCGCCTGATTTATGAGTGCGGGGCGATTAATAATGAATTATTTTCAGGTGACAAAATCTTCAAAAACCAGGTAAAAATTTAAAGCCAGAGGAGATTTTATTTCTTAATAAAAATAAAATCTCCGCCTTCATCTCCAACATTCTGAATAACACCAAATTGAGGAACATTCGGGCTGTTATCCATTACAGCTGATTTAAACCGGATAAATAATTCCTCTGATGAAAGAAATTTTTCCTCATTGTCTGTCAGGCGATTAACGAGATATTTCAAGAAGGCACTTTCATCCGGAACTTCCTGTAAAATACCGCTGGTCATTGCTTTTCTGCTTGGAAGCTTATATAGTTTTTCAACTCCCTGAGAAGGTTCTGTAAAAGCTGCTCTTGATTTGAAGATTGCTCCGCTAAAACAGGCATCAGCTATGAGAAGTGTATGCCTTGTAGCAATACTGCCCAGGTAATCTCTCAATACACTGTTCCTGAACCAGTTATGAGTAATGTTTCTTGAAGCATCGGAGGGAAACCATGAACCCACTTTTCCTTTTTCATCCCATCTGCCATGTCCGGCATAAAATATCAGAAGATTATCGTCTGAAGTAAGTTTTAATACCAGCGAATCAAAAGTTCCAATAAGTTCACTGTAAGTTGGATTTTTCAGGAAGTCAATATTCTCTTTTTCAAAAGTATATTTTGATATCAGCACATTATAGAGATTCTCAGCATCTTTAACAGGATTTTCAAGGTCGGGTATATCAGGATCCAGGTAATCACTTACACCTATTAACAAAGCAAAATACCGGCCTTTGAATATTTCAGGTACAGCCTGCCCCTGAGCGAGAGCATTAGCACTGGTACAATTAATAACCAGTTTTTGCTCATTCATCACTCCCTTGTTGTTAATGGCTACCAGCCCGATAGAATTATCCCCTTTTATCAGACTGACATTATACTGGAAAATTCCGCCATCAGTAAGTTTAATTAATGTGCCGTTTATTCTGAAGGATATTATTCCATCCGGATCTGTTGCGCGACCAATTAAAGTTATAGTTGTTTTATCATGTATAAATTTCCCCTGTACAGGAACAGGTGAAAAAAGCTCAATCATGGAATTCTTATTAACCTGGACTTCGCTGTCCGACGCTTTTCCTGTGACTGGTTCCTGTGCTCCATTTTTTTTATTATCCTCAACAATATTATCTGAAACAGGCTGATTCTTAAGAGCTGGAGCCGGTTTTTTCCATTGTGACTCATCCAGACCTGAAAGAGCCCAAATTTCGAGATCTTCAGAATCATAAAATGAAGAAATGAAATCAGATCTCACCGGACTGATGTCGAGTGAATTAATAGTCTGAGGCTGTTTGTCAGACTGGTGCAGAATTTGTTGGGTAGCGACATCCCAGAGTATTATGAACCTGTCCCTTGCACCACTTATCAGGGTTTCTCCGTCAGGACTAAAATCAACAGTCTGAATCCAGTCTTTATGTCCTGCAAGTGTTCCTGTTTTTTTTAAGTCCGGGACCTGCCATATATTAATCAGCTTGTCATCACCACAAGTAGCGATAAACTTTCCATCCGGACTGAAAACTATGTCACGTATCCATCCTTTATGACCAGCTTGTGATATTATCATGCTGCCTTTGTCCATATTCCAGAGTATAAGGATTCCGTCAGCACCTCCTGATGCCAGAATGTTCCCCACGGGGCTGTAACATATTGAGTTAACATCTTTTTTATGCCCTTTGAGTTCATAGATCAGGTTAGCGCTCATAAGATCCCAAATCCTGATGGTCCCATCTGCACTTCCTGAAGCCATGTATTTACTGTCATAACTTACATCAATCGATTTTATCTGTCCTTTATGTCCTTCATAGGTTTTAGTAATCACCGGAGGCATGATACTGAGATCCCACATAGAGACCTTATTATCTTTCCCACCGGCAAGAACAAACTCATCAGAAGGAGAAACAACTGCTACATTAGGCCTGGCATTCAGGCCTGTCAGAGTCCTGTATATGGTAAGACGATCAGCATTCCATATTATAATACTGCTGTCTGATCCGGCTGTAATTATATATTTCCCATCCGGACTGTATGATGCAAAAATGATCTTGTGGTTGATTTCATTTAAAGGCCTTTTCACATTGAAATTATGCTGTGCCAGGGTGTTTCCGGGAATCTCAATACAAACCAGCAGGATGAACAGAAATTTAAAAAACCACATTTTTACAAATCTTTAGACTTTAATAAATACAACCTTATACCTGCTTGAAGCATAAAAGCATTTAGATTCTCCACCCTGGCTGAATCTTTGAATTTTTTCTCATCCAGAGCAATAAGATAATAGCCGGTTTCAAAGAAAAAGTTCAACATCCCTCCAGAGTTATATTCTAAGCCAAAACCCGGATTAAAACCGATGCCAAAGCTTTCTTCCAGGTTGTCATTCCATGGCTCGGTGTCACCCGGACCAAGCAGGCCTAAATCCTTCATTGTATACCAATAGTTATTTTCATACCGGCAACGGGTCCAGTTTACATTAATACCGGTAAAGAAATAGGGATTCCATTTCTTCTCCGGAAGAAGATAATATTTAGGTACGACGGAAAGGCTGTAATTATGGAGGTCGAGATAATTTTCTCCCTCTGCAAGTACCTGCCATGTAGTTGTATCTTCAATCGACCAGTAATTCCAGTTATCGACATCCTGAGTAGTGTAATTCCACCTGTTAGTTATCATAACTCCGAAATCAGCTGACATTGAGAGGTGTTCTCCTAATCTGAACTGAACTCCGATGTTACCGTTTAATCCCATTTTGTAATTTGGCATCTGCAGGGGACCAGCATATTCAGTATATTTTGTTCCGAAAGTCTTAAATGTCCCGATAGCAAAGTTTAAACTAACCTTTTGATCATACTGTGCATTTGCAAGTAATTGGATAAGAATTAGATACAATAGAAAAAGCCCCCTTTTCATATTTTGAATGCATTAAAAAGATCAATGAATAAACTAATCAAATTTAACAAGCTACTTAACTATCCCAAAGTTATAAAACTATAGTAATAAAAAGCAAAAAATCAAAAGATAATGATGAGTAGTATTCATATGAGTTCCAGCAAAATAGATTTCCGCATTAAAACCAATCAAGTATAATTCTCAGTTTGACATATCAGAAAATAGTTAAACCAATCATTTCAAGATATATTGAATCGACATTATTTACCTGTAAGCAGCAAAGGCCAGACCTTTTGATGTAATTTAAAATAGAACATAAAACAGTAATAAAAAGTACCTTTTGAAAAATGTGCTTTTAAATCCTATGATTTAATATTCATATCAGGTTTTTCATACTTTTACGCCGGTTATATGGCTTAGGAAACTCATATGTCAGACCGTAAAGAATTATCAGAAGTGGGGCAAACAGAATTCATTCCGGAAAAGAAACGGATCCGAATGGCTGTGGCGCTGGTATATTTTTGCATGGGGCTTTGCTTCGCCTCATGGGCCAGCCGGATCCCTGATATCAAAACTTCACTGCATTTAAATGATGCCATGCTTGGCAGCATACTGTTTGCCTTGCCAGTAGCGCAATTTCTGATGATGACCATTTCCGGGAAGCTTGTTACCCGATTCGGAAGCAATAATGTTTTACTTTTTGCCTTGCCTGTATATACTCTTTGTCTGAACAATATTGGTTGGGTAAAGGAAGGCTGGCAACTGGCCATTGCCTTGTTTTTATTTGGATTGGCAGGTAACCTTTGCAATATTTCTATCAACACACAGGGAGTTGCTGCCGAGCGCCTGTACGACCGTCCGATCATGGCCACTTTTCACGGAGGCTGGAGCCTTGCAGGATTCACCGGAGGGCTCATCGGACTGCTTATGATCAATCTGAAAATACCGCCTAACTGGCATTTTATTACCATCATTCTGATTGTATGGTTGATATTCCGGATCAACTATCCTTTTCTGATCAAAGGCAGAATCGGTATAAACAAGGATGAACCCAAACGTAAATTCTTTAACAAACCCGACAGCATCCTTCTTCAGCTTGGAATCATTGGATTTTGCAGTATGGCCAGCGAGGGAGCCATGTTCGACTGGAGTGGAGTATATTTTAAAGATATCGTAAAAGCTCCTTCATCGCTTGTCATACTGGGCTATACCTCATTCATGATTATGATGGCCTCCGGGCGCTTTGTGGCCGATTACTTCATTTCGAAAATCGGACGCAAAAAACTGCTTCAGATCTGTGGGGTAATGATTTCAACAGGTTTATTTACTTCCGTTCTGTTTCCATACCTGATCCCGTGTACCCTGGCTTTTATGCTGGTGGGATTAGGTGTCTCCAGCATCGTGCCAACTGTTTACAGTGCTGCCGGGAGACATACCAAAGTACCTGCCGGTATTGCCCTGGCAACCGTTTCCAGTGTAAGTTTCCTGGGCTTTTTAATGGGACCCCCACTTATCGGGTACATCTCTGAAATTGCAGGCCTGCGGTACTCATTTGCAGTAATTGGCATATTTGGACTGGGAATTACACTACTCGTATCCCGCATTAAAGCATTGCAGGATAAGCAGCCAACGGTGATGAAAGAGGATACAGACCAGGCATTTCTATTGCCCAATTAAAAAAATTATCAGAATTTCAAAATCCTTTTCTTACCCGATATGCCCCGTCATTCATCAGAGATCCTTGCAATGCTTCTTAGCATTCCCCTGAAAATAAAACCATGAAAGGGAAGAAGACAATACCAGTAAAGCCTGCCCCATAATCCTAATGGTCTGAATGTTGCTGTCTGATGCAAAATATTTTCATCATCAATTCTGAATTCCAGCCAGGCCTCACCGGGAAGCTTCATTTCAGCAAAAAGAAGCAATCTCTTTTCTCTTTTGCCGGCTATCAGAACACGCCAGAAATCCAATGCATCACCAGGTGAGATCTCAGTCTGATTTTTTCTGCCCCTTCTTAACCCGACACCACCGAATAGCTTATCAATAAAGCCACGAATTCCCCATAGCCAGTCACCATAATACCAGCCGTTTTCCCCTCCTATTGACCATATCTTAGCAAGTGTCTTATCAATGTTGCCGATATGAATTTTACGGTAATCGGAAAAACACCCGTGAACAGGAACTTCTGCAAATCTTGCAATACCTTTGTTCAAAGTATTGGATGAAAGTGCATCTTTCCAGCTTGATTGTAGCTGATTCAACTCAATTTTCTCGAATGCTTCCACTATAGCTTTCTCATAGTTTACCGGAACTATTCCAAGAATATCTTTCAGATTATTTTCTTTGCAAATTACCTCAACTTTCATGCTGTCAACAAGATTTTGCGCAAGAGAATATGAAGTTGATGTAATAAAGTATAACCAGTAAGATGATAGTTTTGGAGTCATTACCGGAACAATTCCTATCCATCGTTTAAGTCCCCTTACCTTTGCAAATCTTAACAGCATCTCCTTGTAGGTCAGAATGTCAGGGCCTCCTATATCATAACTTTTGTTAAATGTTGTTTCGTTGAGAAGCACGCCTGAAATGAATTCAATAACATTACGTACTGCTATAGGTTGTGATTTTGTATCAAGCCATCTGGGAGCAATCATTACAGGCAGTTTCTCAACCAGGTCACGTATTATTTCGAAGGAAGCACTTCCTGAACCAATAATTATTCCGGCCCTGAGTGTTGTTAATGAGTAAGACCCGTAACCGAGTATTCTTTCAACATTTTTTCGACTGGCAAGGTGTTTAGATAATGTTTCCTCATTTACTATCCCGCTCAGGTAGATAACCTGGCGGACTCTGGTCATCTGAATGCAATTTTTAAAATTGATAACAGAGGTCTCCTCCATTTTTTCAAAATCACCAATTGAAGTTGACATGGAGTGAATAAGGTAATATGCCGCATCAATGTCGACAGGAATACGCTGAAGAGTCTCAGGTTTTAAAAAATCAACCTCAATAACTGATAAAGACATTGATCTGTATTTATCCGAATCAAACCTGGCTCTGTCGCGGACACAACAAATTACTTCATAGCCGTTGCCCAATAAAACTGGCAATAATCTTTTTGCTATATAACCGGTTGCACCTGTAAGAAGTATTCTCATCTGATTTAAATATTTAACATAACAATCATAGCCAGAGAAAGGTTCTGATTGACTTCCGGGTAAGCTGATAACAGATTTTCATCCAAAACCTGTCACAAACCTAATACAAAATAAAACCACTTATACGTTTAATTGTATAAGTGGTTTACAATTTTTGTAGCGAGACGGGGGAATGATCCCCGGACCTCATGATTATGAATCATGCGCTCTAACCAACTGAGCTATCTCGCCAAATATGCGGACCAACTGAGTCTCGCCATCATCTGGTTTTGAGGGTGCAAATATAATGTGTTTGTTACAAATTAGCAATAAGGTTTTTTAGTTTCAATATTTTTTCTATATTGCAGAAATAGTTGTGCAGTAGTTAAAAATATCATGCGCTTGAAATTAGAACTCGAATATACTCTGAACTGTTCACCAAAAGTCCTCTTTCAATGGTTATGTACCCCCGAAGGCCTTGGAGAATGGTTTGCCGATAATGTCAATGTTGACAGGGACCTCTTCACTTTCACATGGGATAAAACAGAATCAAAAGCCAGGCTTTCTGCACTTAAGGAAAACAGACTGGTCCGGTTCGAATGGGTAGGCATGCCCGACGAAGAATCAAACTATTTCGAATTCAGAATAAATGTACAGGAACTCACAAGCGACCTCGCCCTTATTATAACCGACTTTACCGATCCGGAAGAAAAAGAAGATGCCATTTTCCTCTGGGACACCCAGATCGGAGACCTTAAAAGAATACTGGGAGTATAATAAGGCTCAAAGGCACAGGGGCGCAAGTTGCGCCGTTGTACCCATGCGCCATTGCGCTCCATTGCTAAAAATGAGCAGAAACAGGTGATACTATTCGTAAAAATCGAGTACTTTTGCACTCAAATTTTATATTGTGTTAAAGAAAGTCGACAGCTTTGTTTTAAAATCATTTATCGGCCCGCTGATACTGACATTCTTCATTGTACTCATCATATTGATTCTACAGTTTTTATGGATGTATGTTGATGAGCTTGCAGGTAAAGGGCTCGATTTCAGGGTTCTTGGTGAATTATTATACCACTTTTCCCTTACTTTTGTTCCTATGGCCCTCCCCCTGGCAATACTCCTTGCCTCTCTGATGACTTTTGGGAATATGGGTGAATTCAGCGAGCTTTCCGCACTCAAATCATCAGGAATACCACTTCAGAGAATTATGCAGCCTCTGATGATACTGATCGGTATTGTTGCCTTTATTTCATTTTTCTTCTCAAACAATGTGCTGCCATACTCCACATCAAAAGCCAGAACCCTTCTGTATGATATACGCAGGAAGAAACCTGACATAAATATCCAGGCCGGCACATTTTATAACGGGATCCCCGATTTCAGCATTAAGGTTACATCAAAGGACCCGGTTACTAACCGTCTCGATAGGCTTATAATTTATGACCACCGCGACAGGAGAGGAAACACCTCCGTTACTGTTGCTGATTCCGGTTATATGAAAACCACTCCCGACGGCACAGGACTGATAATGACATTGTTTAACGGATATTCGTTCAATGAGATGGAAGAACAACGCAGTTCGGCTGCTAAAACATATCCATCGAGGAAAGATATTTTCAGGGAACAGACAATTGTAATACCACTTTCAGGATTTGATCTGGAGAGAAGTGAGGAGGGGCTTTTTAAATCTAACTCCGCCATGCTTAATATCTCTGAATTGTCATTTCATATTGATTCTCTCAGTCAGGCATACAATGAAAGAGTAAATAATCACTTCAGGGATTTTAAATCATCCAAGGTATATCACATCAGCAATTACGCCTATTTTAACACTTCTCCACCCGGGAGGGAGGACTCACTTAAAAAAATGAAAGTCTTTGAAACCAGTGTTCTTTTTGACTCACTGCCTGCTGCTGAGAGGAAGGATGCCCTTTCGAGAGCTATTGAAAACATTAAGGATGGCAATATTTATCTTGCCCAGATAAGTGAATCGCACTACTGGGAAATTAAGGTACTGAAAAGATATGAAGTTGAATGGAACAAAAAGCTTACAATGTCGTTCGCATGCATGGTATTCTTCTTCATAGGCGCTCCTCTCGGAGCAATTATAAGAAAAGGAGGACTGGGCACTCCTGCAGTTATTTCGATCTTCTTCTTCGTCATATATTATGTCATCTCCCTGTCGGGTCAGAAGCTGGTTGAAGAAAACATTATCGGCACATTTGCAGGAATGTGGGCCGCATCATACATACTGCTGCCAATAGGAATATTTCTTACCTATAAGGCAACCACCGACTCTGTTATAATGAATATCGACACATATTTGCTATTTCTTAAAAAGATACAAGATTCAGTATACAATTTTACAATGAATGAAAAACAAAATAAATCAGAACAAAATTAAACTGGCTCGAAGATGAATAATTTCAGATTTAATACTATTGAAGAGGCTATTGACGATATACGGAAGGGCAGGCTGTTGATTGTGGTGGATGATGAGGACAGGGAAAATGAAGGTGATTTCATATGTTCGGCAGAGCTTATTACTCCTGAAATTGTCAATTTCATGGCCAAGCACGGAAGGGGCCTGATATGTGTCGCATTACCTGAAGAGCGATGCGAAGAGCTTGATCTGCAACTGATGGTAGGCACTAATACATCCCTTCACGAAACCCAGTTTACGGTTACAGTCGATCTGCTCAATTCAGAGACGACAACCGGAGTCTCTGCCAAAGACAGGGCTCTTACAATAAAAGCGCTCGTTGATCCTGCAACCAAACCTTCAGACCTTGGCAGACCCGGACATATCTTTCCGCTGAAAGCAAAAGCAAAGGGGGTATTGAGAAGAGCAGGTCACACTGAAGCTGTTGTTGACCTGACACGTTTTGCCGGTCTGTACCCGGGCGGAGCACTGGTGGAAATCATGAATGACGACGGATCAATGGCAAGACTGGCTGACCTGAAAAAGATCAGCGAAATATTTGATATAAAAATAATTGCCATAAGGGATCTTATTACCTATACCCTCGAAAGAGATTCAATAATTGAGAAAGGCGAAAAGGTCCGGCTTCCTACATTCAAAGGAGATTTTGAGTTCATTCCGTTCCGGCAAACAAGTAACGGGATTGAACATGCTGCACTTGTAAAAGGAACCTGGACAAAGGATGAACCTGTTCTTGTTCGCCTCCACTCTTCATGTTTTACAGGTGACATATTCGGATCTATGAGATGCGACTGCGGGCCACAGTTGCAGAAAGCCATGGAAATGGTAGAGGCTGCAGGAAAAGGAGTGGTTATATACCTCAGCCAGGAAGGGCGGGGAATTGGCCTTCTGAATAAAATAAAAGCTTACCGGCTTCAGGATGAAGGGATGGATACCGTTCAGGCTAACCTGAAACTCGGATTCGGTGAAGATGAAAGAGACTATGGAGTAGGTGCAAGCATAATGCATGAACTGGGACTCGGAAAGATCCGTCTCATTTCAAACAATCCGGTGAAAAGAGCAGGACTCGAGGGCTATGGGATCATCATAGTAGAAACAATACCCCTTGTGATTGAACCAAATCCTCATAATAAATTTTACCTTGAAACAAAGGCAAATAAGATGGGTCACGATCTGACATGTTATAAAAACATTGTAAAAGAGTGATTTATTATGTAAATTTGTATATTAATTGCCTTTCATGAAGAATCTCCGGATAGTTTTTATGGGAACTCCAGAGTTTGCAGTAGCCACGCTAGGATCGCTTCTGATGAATGGTTTTAATGTAGTCGGAGCTGTAACTGTCCCTGACAAACCTGCAGGCAGAGGCAGATCATTACAGAAATCGGCAGTTAAAGAGTTCGCCGAATCAAGTTATATTCCTGTTTTTCAACCAAATAACCTTAAGGACCCTGAGTTTATTCAAAATCTGAAGGATCTTAATGCAGATGTATTCATTGTAGTAGCCTTCAGGATGCTTCCGGAGGTTGTATGGAAACTTCCTCCCCTGGGTACAATAAATCTTCATGCATCGCTGCTTCCTTATTACCGCGGAGCCGCTCCTATTAACCATGCTGTCATTAACGGAGAAAGCCGTACAGGTGTTACCACATTCTATATTGACGACAAAATCGACACGGGCAATATCCTCATGAGGGAAGAGGTGCATATTTTCCCGTTTGAAAACGCAGGCGACATCCACGACAGGATGACCAAACTTGGCGCAAGGCTTGTAATTAAGACTCTTGCAGGTATTGTAGATAAAAGTATTAAACCCCGGCCTCAGTCGGATTTCATAATCCCCGGAACAGAGATCAGACCTGCTCCAAAAATACACCCTGAGGATTGTGTCATTAACTGGAATTCAGGAGGTATGGAAATTCATAACCTCATAAGAGGCCTTGCCCCGGCTCCCGGAGCCAGATCAGTATTAAGAAACAATAAAACTTCACTCACTTTCAAAATTTTCGAGAGTATACCTGAACCTGAAAAACATTCTCTTCCTCCGGGCACAATAGTGTCTGACTCAAAACACTTTATCAGGATTGCATGTGCAGACGGATTTCTGAGCATAATAAACCTGCAGCTTGAAGGGAAAAAGAAAATGAACTCCATCGAATTCCTTAAAGGATTCAGGATAACTGACTACATAATAGACATCAGTTAACAGGCTTCATGCTTCTTAACCATATTTTATCACCCTCTGCAGGCTCCTGACCACCGGTCATCCTGTTCATTTCATACAGTTTTTTCAGCCTGACCCCATACTTCTGAGAAATTGAATACATTGTATCTCCTTTAACTGCAATATGTACCTCCTTGCCAGGTTCTGCCCTGTCTCTCTTGGGCTGAAAATACAAAATCTGTCCGGGGAATAGATCAAAATTATTACCGAGCTCATTGTATCTGGGCAGCTCCCATTTGAGAAGATTGAAATTTTTCTCAATACTCTCTCTTGTATCTCCGTCTATTACAACAATATATTGGATCCGATTATTCTCCTTAATTCTTGAAACACGACCGGTTACAACAAAATTATCAGAGGGCTGTTTCAATGACGTGTCAGGAATGCCTTCCACCACGGTAACCGGGGCTGTGATTGCAACACGGTCAGATCCCGGGACCGGTTTACCGGCGCTCTCTTTACTATCATCATATCGCCAGAGTTCGTATTCTTCAATCTTCCTTATAAGCATATTTGCATAATCAGGATTGGTTGCATAACCGGCCTTTTTCAGGCCTCTTGCCCACCCTTTGTAATCAGTTTCTTTCAGCTCAAAGAGCGATCCGTAACGGGAAGCTGAGGTTAAAAAGTCAGAGTGATCATAATAAGATTCCTCTGGTTTCCGGTATTTTCTGAAACACTCATTCCTTTTATCGTCATGATGTTTGATTGTTGCACCTTTCCAGTTATTATGACATTTTATTCCGAAATGGTTGTTGGCTTCTGTGGCCAGACGACTTCTGCCATAGTCTGATTCAAGCATTCCCTGAGCCAGGGTAATGCTTGCAGGTATTCCTGTCCTCCTCATCTCGCTTACCGCAAGGTCACTGTACTTATCAATATAATTTCTGACATAACCGGTTGTAAATGAGGAACCATTGGGGACAGATGTTGACCGCCCTGACCTGGTCGAAGAACAGGAGGCAATAATTAATATATATAGAATGAGAAAGGGGATCTGTATTTTCTGAATCATCATTGTTGTTTTACGACAAAAATATATAAAAGAGACTCATAAAAAACAAGAAGTAATTAACAGTCAGGCTAACATTATCAGACTAATCCCTTTCAAGTTTCTCCAAAGGGTAAGGTATTCGACAGTTGTAATAAAATCAATAAGTATGATATTCATTTTTTACTAACTTTAACCCTGAGAAGCAAAATATGGCCAGAAAAAAAACAATAACGATTTCATATACTGAGTACGACAGGACTGATGAAGTTGATGATAATGATAAGTTACTGATCGACAAGGCACGGGAAGCAGCACTGAATGCATATGCTCCCTATTCCATGTTCAGGGTAGGAGCTGCTATCAGGCTTGAAAGCGGAGCAATCATTAAGGGAACAAATGTGGAAAATGCCGCATTTCCGTCTGGCATTTGTGCTGAGAGAAGTGCTATCGCTTCACTGGTATCAGGATATCCCGATGAAAAGCCATCAGCAATTGCAATCGCGGCTATGACAGAGAATGGCCTTACAGATGAGCCTGTAACACCATGCGGTAACTGCCGGCAGGTAATAGCTGAGGAGGAAGCCAGGGCCGGAAGCAGGATAAGAATAATTCTTGCCGGCAAGAAGAAAACGATCATTATTGAGAGCATTAAGAGTCTCCTGCCACTTCAGTTCAGCAAGAGCAATATGAGATCTACTCTTCCTTTATGATCAGCTGAAATCCTGCTCCATGGATATTCTTGATATTAAGCGAAGGATCATCAGCGAGGTATCGTCTGAGTTTCGTAATATATACATCCATACTCCGGGCAGTAAAATAATCATCAGATCCCCATATCTTCTTCAGAGCCATATCTCTGTTAATCAATTCATTGGGATTAGACGCAAGAAGTTCGAGTAACTCTGCTTCCTTTGGGGAGAGTTTCGTCTCGGTCTCATTTAATGTAAGAGTCCGGAGCCTGGCATTGAATATGAACATTCCCAGCTTGTAGAGATCTTTTGTTCCTGACTGGAAATCACGCCGCGCAAGTATTGCACGGATCTTGGCCAGCAGTATGTCAGTATCGAATGGCTTGGTAACATAATCATCACCTCCTGCTCCATAACCTTTAAGAACGTCATCCTTCAGTTTCTTTGCTGTAAGAAAAATGATTGGCACTTCGTTGTTGATCTGCCTGATCTCACTTGCAATAGTGAATCCGTCAACATGAGGAAGCATTACATCGAGAATGCATATATTAAAAATGCCTTTCCTGAAGTGATCGAGTGCATATTTGCCGTCATCAACCCACTCAACTGTAAAATCATTTATTTCGAGATAGGATTTCAGAACTGAGCCAAAACTCAGGTCATCCTCAACCAGAAATATTTTAACTGTTTTTGTGTTCATATCAGTTTTCTGAATTAGTTGGTAAAAATACTTCAAACCGGCTTCCCTTGCCGGGTTCACTCATTACATGTATGGTACCCTTGTGGGCTTCAATTATAGCGCGGGCATAGTTCAGACCAAGTCCGAATCCCTTAACATCGTGAATGTTGCCGGAAGTCTGACGGTAGAACCTTTCAAAGATCTTACTCTGAACAGCTTTTGTCATCCCTATACCTTTATCTTCAACCGAGAAGATAAATCCTCTCTCTTCGTTTCGTGTCGCAATTGTAATCTCAGGAGTTTCAGGTGAATACTTAATTGCATTATCGAGAAGATTGTTTACCAGGTTTGACAGATGCTCCTGGTCACCGCAGATCAAAGGATCGCGTGCATCAAAAATCCTGGTGACTTTCCCGTTCTTCTGCTGAACCTGAATATCCATGGTATCAATTACGTGTTCGATAATAGTATGCATTGAGATGTCTTCAAACCTGAACTGAATCTCCTTTTTGTCAAGAGAGGCAATTTGCAGAATAGTTTCAACTTTCTTGTTCATCCTGCTGTTCTCATTCTTTATCATACTTACAAACTGAAGAACCCTCGATTCATCCTTTATAACTTTAGGATTTGAGATGGTATCTGCAGCAAGCGATATTGTTGCAATAGGTGTTTTGAACTCGTGAGTCATGTTGTTGATAAAATCCGATTTCATCTCCGATATTTTCTTCTGCCTGATAATAAAAAAAAGACTCAGGGCAAATGTCGCAACAATGAAAAGGGAGAAAGCCAGGGAGCCTCCCAGAAGCCATATCGTCTGTCCCAGAACATAATTTGTTCTTGCAGGAAATATGACCGAGAGGATGATATCCTGACGGATTATGTTTCCGGGAAAGAGCCTGACCATATATTTACTCTTCAGAAAATCGTTCCTGTCAGCTTTTTTGAAAGTTCCATCCTGAACCACACCGTTTCTTATAACTGCATATTCAAACGGAGTCTGTATTCCGGCATAGTTAAAAGTCTGCCGGAGGGCAGAACCTACATCCCTGTTATTCAGCTCAAGTGTCTTCTCCCACTGGTATATTTCAGAAATAAGCTGATCACTCAGATTATGAAATTCACTTGACCGCTTTTTTACCCAATCGAGAAATTCCTGCTGACGAAGTGATAAAGCTCGTGAATTAATACTTCCCTCCTCGCCTCTTTTGACCACGCTCATTTTCCTGGTTTCATTCTCGGTTGCAACCAAAAGAATGACTGAATCTGATACAATAGATGTGTCACCTGTAAATACGTACGACTTTGAGCCATATGTAAAACTTCCGGTATCGAGGGTTCCGGAATAAGCCTGGTTATCAACCCTTACACTGAAGCCGCTGCTGTCAACGGAAGAATAGCTCTGAATACTCAGATAATTTGAAACTTCACCGGGATACCCCCTGCCAAAAGTAAAAGGATCAGCAGGCATGAAATTATTGAAGAAATTTATTCTCCGGGATGACTCTATTGCATCAGCTGCATTATACAAACATGAGATAACGGCACTGTTAAAACTCTCGTTACGGACCGCAAAAGCATTTATGATCCACCTGGTCTGAACCCAGATTATGCCAATGATGGATAATACCATCATAATTATCAGACCGGTGAACTTTGTCTTGTTCATGGTACAAATTTATATCTTAATGTCGTCAGTATGTTATTATTTAACATTTCCTTAACGCATATTAACCTGCATTCAATGATTTCAATAAAGGGGGCTTGGGTTTTATCTACCGATAAAAATGTCGCTTTTATTTAATTGAATCAACAAAGTGCGACCAGATATCACCCTCGGGGAAATGAGCTGTAATAACAACAGGTTCTTTCTTTACAGGATGGATAAATTCAAGACTTCTGGCAAAAAGACTGATGCTGCCATCGTCATTTGACCTGGGAAAACCATATTTCAGATCCCCTTTTATGGGGCATCCGATCTTTGCAAGCTGTGCTCTTATCTGGTGATGCCTGCCGGTATGAAGTTCGACTTCAAGAAGGTAATATCGCTCTGATCTTCCTTTAATACGATAAGTCAGGCTGGCTTCCTTTGACCCTTTCACCTCATTGTCATACACATAGCTTTTATTCTGCTTTTCATTCTTCTTCAGGAAATGGCTGATTGTTGCCTCTGCTTCAGGAGGTTGCTCTTTTACAATTGCATAGTAAACTTTCTTTACCTGCCGGGTTCTGAAAATCTCATTGAGACGCTCAAGTGATTTAGAAGTACGGGTATATAGTAATACACCGCTAACCGGTCGGTCGAGTCTGTGTGCAACACCCAGGTAAACATCGCCGGGTTTATTGTATTTCCTTGCCAGGTATTTCTTTACCTCCGAATCAAGTGAAATGTCACCTGTTTTATCTCCCTGTGCCAGATCGGAAGATTTTTTGTAGACAGCAATCAGGTGATTATCCTCGTATAATATCTCAACCATTTCAGTTTAGTCTAATACTGTTCCTTTTCATTGGGGAAGTCCTGCGATCGAACATCAGCGATATATGCCTGCACGGCACCCTTGATCTCTGAATGAAGGTTGTGATACCTTCTGAGGAATCTTGGAGAGAATTCCTGGTTCAGACCAAGCATATCATGAAGCACAAGAACCTGACCGTCTACCTTGCTACCGGCGCCTATTCCGATCAAAGGTATCTTTAAGCTTTTTGTAACCTCTTCAGCCAGACTGGCCGGAATTTTCTCAAGAACAATGGCAAAGCATCCGGTTTTTTCCAGGAGGCTGGCATCACTCAACAGACGATTTGCCTCCTCAATCTCCCTGGCTCTTACAACATAGGTCCCGAATTTATGAATAGACTGTGGTGTAAGTCCAAGATGCCCCATTACAGGGATCCCCGCAGACAGAATTCTTTCAACAGATTCCACTACCTCACGGCCCCCTTCAAGCTTTACAGCATGAGCGCCTGTCTCTTTCATTATCCGTATTGATGAGGCAAGCGCCTCCTTTGAGTTGCCCTGGTATGTTCCAAATGGAAGGTCGACAACCACCAGCGCCCTCTTGACCGCCCGTACCACCGATGCCGCATGGTAAATCATATTGTCAAGGGTTATTGGTAGTGTGGTTTCGTACCCTGCCATAACATTGGAAGCCGAATCACCGACAAGTATTACATCTATCTCTGCTGCATCAACTATTTTTGCCATTGAATAGTCGTATGCTGTAAGCATTGCAATCTTTTCACCTTTCAGTTTCATCTCATGCAGAACATGAGTTGTTACCCTTTTGACAGACTTGTGTATCGACATATTATACAATGTTTTAATCAGGATGACAAAGTTACTGAATTGTACCGTATCACAACTCATTAAAACTGTTTCTTTTAACTTTGACAGATTTTATCAGTTAACCTGTCGTTTTGTCACTTCGGCATCCGATTACAGGATTAAATAATGGCACGGCGTGTGCCATTATTACATAAAACACAAAAAACTCTGCTATGGCATAATCATTGTTTACCTTATATAAAATATGAAAAAAATTAAAATTCTATAATATGGGAAAGATTATTGGTATCGATCTGGGAACAACAAATTCGTGCGTAGCTGTAATGGAAGGCAATGACCCTGTTGTAATCCCTAACAGCGAAGGTAAAAGAACCACCCCTTCAATTGTTGCATTTATTGAGAATGGTGAACGTAAGGTTGGTGATCCTGCAAAAAGGCAGGCTATCACTAATGCGAACAAGACAATTTATTCTATAAAGAGGTTCATGGGGGAAACCTATGATAAGGTTAATACTGAGATTAAAAGAGTTACCTATACAGTTGTAAAAGGCGATAATAATACCCCAAGGGTAAAAATCGACAACAGGATGTATTCACCGCAGGAGATATCAGCAATGGTGCTTCAGAAGATGAAAAAAACAGCCGAGGATTACCTTGGTCAGGAAGTAACTGATGCAGTAATAACTGTTCCTGCTTATTTCAGCGACTCACAGCGCCAGGCAACAAAAGAGGCCGGTGAAATTGCAGGACTTAATGTTAAGAGGATAATAAATGAACCTACGGCAGCTTCACTTGCTTACGGACTTGATAAAAAATCACAGGATCTTAAGATCGCAGTATTTGACCTTGGGGGCGGAACATTCGATATTTCAATACTCGAACTAGGCGATGGCGTTTTTGAAGTAAAGTCAACCAATGGAGACACCCACCTCGGAGGTGATGACTTTGATCATATGATAATTGACTGGATGGCTGAGGAGTTTCTCAAGGAAGAAGGATTGGATCTCAGGAAAGATCCAATGGCATTGCAGAGACTTAAGGAAGCAGCTGAAAAAGCAAAAATAGAACTCTCAAGCTCAACTTCAACCGAGATAAATCTGCCTTACATTATGCCGGTTGACGGAATTCCCAAGCATCTCGTTAAGACTCTTACCAGGGCTAATTTTGAAAAGATCTGCGATAAACTTATACAGAGATGTATTGAGCCCTGCAAGCTGGCTTTAAAGGATTCCGGATATTCCATATCAGATATCAACGAAGTACTTCTTGTCGGAGGATCAACACGTATACCCGCAATACAGCAACTCGTTGAAAAATTCTTTGGCCGGGTTCCGTCAAAAGGAGTTAATCCTGATGAAGTTGTGGCAGTAGGCGCAGCTATACAGGGAGGTGTTCTTACAGGCGAGGTAAAAGATGTTCTTCTTCTTGATGTAACACCACTCTCTCTTGGTATCGAAACCATGGGAGGAATTATGACAAAACTTATTGAATCAAACACAACAATCCCAACCAAGAAAACTGAAGTATTTACAACAGCTGCCGATAGTCAGCCCTCGGTTGAGATTCATGTTCTACAGGGTGAAAGGCCTATGGCATCCGGAAATAAAACAATAGGAAGATTCCACCTCGATGGAATACCACCGTCCCCAAGAGGCATCCCTCAGATTGAAGTAAGTTTCGATATCGATGCAAATGGCATACTTCATGTCACTGCAAAGGACCGTGGTACAAGCAAAGAACAAAGAATCAGAATTGAGGCTTCCTCCGGTCTTACTGACGACGAAATAAAGAGAATGCGCGACGAGGCCAAATTAAATGCTGAAGCCGATAACAAAGCAAAAGAGAAAATTGAAAAGATCAATACCGCCGACAGTATGATCTTTACTACAGAAAAACAGCTTAAGGAATTTGGTGACAAATTGCCTGCCGACAAGAAACCTGCAATTGAGAATGCTCTTGCCAAACTTAAGGAAGCTCACAAAGCACAGGATGTCGATGCAATAGATAAAGCTCTGGCCGAACTGAACTCTGTATGGCAGGTAGCCTCAGAAGAGATGTACAAAACATCTCAAAACACAACAGGACAGCCAACATCCCAACCAGGAGCTGATCAGGAAGGACCTCAGAACAACAAATCCGGCAATGAAGAGGTTACAGATGTTGATTTTGAAGAGGTTAAATAAACAACAAAAAACGTTATAATAATGAAAGAGGGCGTCCAAAAGGGCACCCTCTTTTATATTGATTAAGCTATTATTAGTACTTTTATACAAAATATCCCGTTGTGTAATTATGTATATCCGACTACTCATAACTTCTTTATTAATACTTATCCGGGTTTCACTGTTCTGTCAGCCTGAATCAGGTATAAACAAGAGTGACGCTGCAGGTAAAAAACAGGGACACTGGATTAAGAAGTATCCCGATAACTCCGTAATGTATGAAGGGTACTTTACTGATAATTACCCTGTAGGAGAGTTTAAAAGATATTATGAAGACGGAACTCTGAGGTCAGTCCTTAAGTACAGTAACAATGGCCGGGACGCTGAAGCTGAATTACATCATCAGAATGGATTTTTATCAGCCAGAGGAAGGTATGTCAGCCAGAAAAAAGAAGGTCTGTGGCAATTCTACTCTGAGTTTGTAAACGGATACCTGGTTTGTGAGGAGACATATTCGGGGAACCTGAGGAATGGCAGTTCAGTAAAATTATATCCCGATGGCACGATAGCTGAAAAACTAAACTTCGTTAACGACACAGCACAGGGTGAGTGGGTCAAATACTATTCCAATGGTGCAAAGTGTTTGAAATCATCACTTTTAAATGGCAGGATAAATGGCAGATTCGAAGCATGGTTTGAAGATTGTACTCTGCAATTCTCAGGAGAGTACAGGAGTGATAAAAGAGAAGGAACCTGGCTCATTTATGAGAAAGACGGCACTCTCAGATATAAACTGGAATATACCGGGGGAGTAACAAACAATCGTGAAATGGATATTGACATATCAGATTATCTCGATTCCCTCGAAGAGAACAAAGACAAAATACCTGATCCGGAGAAAACAGGAACACCATGGTGAAATTTATATTTTCCATCTTTTCTGAAAGGCTGAAAATATTTTTTTCCGTATTGCTTATTTCAGGTATTCAGCAGGCGCATGGTCAATCATCAGGCTACAATTATTATTACAGAATCTATTTCAGAGATAAAGGAGATATAAGCTCTGATGATTATCTTCCGTCCCACCTTCTTTCACAAAGAGCTATTGAACGAAGGGAGAAAGCAGGAATAGAGGTTCCTGATGTCAGAGACATTCCGGTTAGCAGAGACTACATAACCGCAGTTTCAGCCAACGGATTATTGCTTCATTGCACCTCCAGATGGATGAATACCGCATTGTTCAAAAGCAACTTACCGGTAAGCATTGAACTGCTGCTCACCATGCCCTTTATTGCTGATGCAAAAGTCGTAAAAACCCCTTTTAGAAAAACCATCCGGGATGACAAACTGGATTTTGATATTGAATACACCAATGAAATTCCATACGATCGTCCTGTAACAATGCTCAACGGATACTCCCTTCATAATCAGGGATATAATGGGAAGAATATATTAGTTGCTGTCCTCGATGGTGGCTTTGACAACGCTGAAGAGATATCATCGCTCGAACATCTCAGGAACAGAAAAGGGATCAAAGTCACTTACGATTTTGTTGTGAACAACACTCTTGTATATAATTCAAGCACACATGGAACAGCAGTCCTTTCTGTACTGGCAGGATACTTACCCGGAATTATTGAAGGAACAGCCCAGGGAGCAGATTACCTATTGCTCAAAACAGAGGATGTTGCATCAGAATTTCCCTGCGAGGAGGATTTCTGGGCCGCAGGTGCCGAATTTGCAGACAGCGCCGGGGCTGACATAATTACTTCCTCTCTCGGATATTCAACTTTTGATGATCCTTCCCTGAATTATAAATATTCTGATCTCGATGGCAACAGCGCCTTTGTTACAATGGCTGCTGATATTGCTGCATCAAAAGGGATACTGGTATTCAACAGTGCCGGAAATGAGCGAAATAAATCGTGGAGAAGTATAATCTGTCCTGCCGACGGCGACAGTGTCTTAGCTGTCGGAGCAGTTGACGGGAATAATCTTATCTCCGACTTTTCATCATCCGGACCATCTTTTGACCGGAGGATTAAGCCGGACAACACGGCAATGGGAGTAAGTGTTCCGGTACAAACGTCAGTTACAACCACAGGCAGGTCAAACGGGACATCATTCTCATGTCCTGTACTTAGCGGTATGGCAGCCTGTCTAATGCAGGCTGTTCCGGAAGCAATAAATTCTGACGTAATTACTGTACTTAAGGAGTCTTCACATAAGGTGAATTCCCCCGATTCACTGTATGGTTATGGCATCCCCGACATGGGGGTTGCTCTGCTGAAGCTGCAGGACCTCTTTATAAGAGTACCTGATGAAGCGTCAGTTGCAGGCCCTAATCCGACAACGGGAGAATTTGAGATAATCTTCAGGGAACCTTATGAATCTGTTATAATTGAAATTTTTACATCCTCAGGCAAGTTAATCTGGAAAAAAGAAAGTGATAAATTTGCAGGAAGAGCTATCAGGGTCAGTGTACTTCAGACCAGGGAACAGGGATTATATCTTGTCAGAATAACGACACCTGCAGCAACAATGATACATAAGATAATTAAAATCAGGAATTGAGAATGACCGGAAAACTCTCACTGACAGAATTACAGCTTATAATAAGGGATTCAATTTACCTCGCATTACCTGACTTTTACTGGGTTGTCGCTGAGATTTCAGAGATAAAGGTTAATTATTCAGGGCACTGTTACCTTGAACTTATTGAAAAACAAGATGATGATACAAATGTAAAAGCTAAGATCAAGGCCGTAATATGGAGCAACAGGTATGGCTTCATTAAATCCTTTTTTGAAAACTCTGCGGGAGAATCATTACGTGAAGGTTTTAAGGTACTTGTTAAAGCACGTATAGAATATCATCAACTCTTTGGACTCAGCCTCGTTATAACTGATATCGATCCTGCTTTTACTATTGGAGAGATGGCCGCGAAACGTCTCCAGATAATAAAGAAACTTGAACAGGAAGGTGTTTTCGGAATGAATAAGGAGCTTGATCTTCCTCTTGTCCCTCAGAGAGTTGCCATAATTTCATCACGCAATGCAGCAGGCTACTCTGATTTCATGAACCACCTGAACGACAACAGTTTCGGATATATATTCTATACTGCACTTTTTAATGCTGTCATGCAGGGTAACGAAACAGAGCAGAGCGTAATAAGTGCTCTTGACAGGATTGCTGCAAACGCTGATCTGTTCGATCTGGTAGTTATTATAAGGGGAGGCGGATCGCAGTCTGATCTGAGCTGGTTCGACAACTACAATATAGCATATCACGTCACTCAGTTCCCTTTGCCTGTTATAACCGGGATCGGGCATGACAGAGATATGTCTGTAACCGATATGGTAGCCGGCAAATCACTTAAAACGCCCACTGCTGTAGCTGATTTTATAATTAGTTGTGTTTCAGATACTGAGGAACATATTCTCGGGATAAGTTCAGAAATAAAAGAAATCGCTCAGGAAATAGTGGAAGAGAACAGGAAAAGAGTTGATAAATCAAAGAATACACTTGCCCCGGTAACGAGGATTTTTATATCTGAGGTCAGAAATTCCCTTACAGAAAAGATTTTTGTAATTTTAAACAGAGGAAAGGAAAAATCATATAAAGCAGGAATTATTCTGGCGAATCTGCATTCAAGAATGTCATCCGGAGCCAGGTCTTCAGTGACCGGCAAGGAGAAGATGATAGAAGGGTTAAGAGAAAATTTAGTTTCACACACAGCTGAACTGCTGAAAAGAAATGATCATAAATTAACTGCATTCTCTGACACTCTTGTAATACTGAATCCGGAAAATGTTTTACGCCGGGGTTATACAATAACATCAATGAACGGAAGAATATTAAAGAGCTCAGATGAAGTAACCGGGGGAGATCTGATTAATACTGATTTTATTAATGGAAGTATAACAAGCCGGGTAACAGGAGAAACAGATAATGATTAAAAAGAGTATAATATGACAAAAAAAGAGTTTTCATTTAATGATGCAGTTTTAAGGATAGAGGAAATCCTTAAGAATATTGAAAGCGGGGAACCTGACATTGACAGACTATCTTCAGAAGTTAAGCAGGCTTCTGAGCTTATCAGACTATGCCAGAAAAAACTAAGGACCACGGAAGAAGAGATCAACAGTATTTTTAAAGAGATGTCCTAAAAATTAGAGGGTCACACCATGGTGTGACCCTACATTTTGATACCCTAAACCTAAATCCATGAAAAAAACCCTATTACCCTTCTGTTATCACCTTGTAATACTTAAACGATAAAAGGGCAATAATTGTTTCAATATATCAGGTATATTTACCAGAATATGTCATTTTTTTGACGAACATCCTATTTTCCTACACCAAGCACGTCTTTAAATGCTTTAACGAATGTATCCTTTGGCAATGCACCCATAGCCATCTGAGGTTGACCTGCTGAAGGAACAAAAAGGAAAGAGGGGATGCTTCGTATTCCAAAAGCTGCTGCAAGCTCCTGTTCCTCTTCAGTGTTAACCTTATAGACATTGATTTTTCCATCAAAATCCTTTGCAAGCTCCTCAAGTACAGGAGCTACCATCTTACATGGTCCACACCAGTCAGCATAAAAATCTATTACACACGGTTTGTCTCCCTCAAATTTCCAATCTTTGCTTACCTCATAGTTGAATACCTTTGTAAGGAAAGTCTCTTTAGTCAAATGTTCTACCATCTTCTTTTTATTTATTAAACATTTTAAAATACCAGTCTGTTCATCAGGATTGCAACCTTTATGCCGATTTTCTGTTAATTCAATAAGTTACATAAAATTGAGTATTAATTGTAACTTTGTCATGAATATTTAACAAATTGTCATATCTAGATATGAATATATGTCTTAATGACAAAATTTTTGGAACTCTGAGAGATTTAGTTGACTCCGAAAATGTACAGGCTTATGTAATAGGTGGATGGGTAAGAGATTGTCTTTTAAAGAGAGATCATGCAGAAAAAGATATTGATATTGTTGTAATAGGCAGCGGGATTGATATTGCCCGGAAAGCTTCACGTAAATTCGGCCCGGGAATAAAAGTAAGCGTATTTAAGAGCTTCGGCACAGCGATGTTCAGGAGCGGTGAATATGAGATTGAATTTGTAGGAGCCAGAAAAGAATCATATTCCAGAGGTTCCAGGAAACCTGTTGTTGAGAACGGAACGCTTGAAGATGATCAGAAAAGAAGGGATTTCACAATTAATGCACTTGCAATCAGCCTTAACAAAGCGAGTTACGGGGAATTACTCGACCCGTTTGGAGGGATCAGCGATATTGAAAACAAAATAATCAGGACTCCTCTTGATCCTGATAAAACATTCTCGGATGATCCGCTGAGGATGATGAGGGCCATCAGGTTTGCTAACCAGCTCCATTTTGCAATTGAGGAGACTACATTTGCTTCAATAAAGAAGAATGCAGAAAGAATAAAGATTGTTTCGCCTGAGAGAGTAGTTACCGAACTCAATAAGATAATATTATGCTCTCAGCCTTCCAGAGGATTCAATCTGCTCGATAAATCGGGTTTATTGAAGTTAATACTTCCTGCCATTGACAATCTGAAAGGAGTCGAAACAAAAGAAGGAAAAGCTCATAAGGATAACTTTCATCACTCGATAAAGGTTCTTGATAATATAAGCAAAAAAACAGACAACCTCTGGCTGAGATGGGCCGCCCTTTTGCATGATATAGCCAAGCCTGTCACGAAAAAGTATGTACCGGTAACCGGATGGTCATTTCATGGACATGAATACGTCGGATCAAAAATGATTCCTGATATATTCCGCAAGCTAAAACTCCCGCTAAATGAAAAGATGAAGTATGTTCAGAAACTGGTTGATCTTCACCTGCGGCCCATTGTATTATCACAGGATGAAGTTACCGATTCTGCTATCAGAAGACTCCTGTATGAAGCAGGTGATGCTATTGATGATCTGATGATTCTTTGCGAGGCAGACATAACATCAAAGAATGAGGCTAAGAAAACAAAACACCTTGAAAATTTCAAAATTGTAAGGAACAAACTGAAAGAGATTGAAGAGAAGGATGCAATGAGAAACTTTCAGCCTCCGGTTGATGGAAGTGAAATAATTGATGCGTTCGGAATAAAACCCGGCAGGGAAGTAGGAATTATAAAGAACACTATCAGGGAAGCAATTATAGAAGGGCTTATTCCCAATGAGCATGAGGCCGCCCGAAAACTGATGTTTGAGAAAGGCAGGGAGTTAGGACTGAAACCTGTTGATCAGTCTATTTAATCTTCAGATCCAGAATAACCGGCAGATGGTCGCTGAATCCACCATGATATCTGTATCCCCTGTATGTTGCGAATGGAGAAAAACCGGGATAGAGAGGATCCTTTTCAAGCAAAAAGCCCGGATTGAAAATTTTAAAACGATCAGGTGATGTGGATAGTCCTGAATCCGTTATTAATAATGGTTCCGATACTATCACCTGGTCGATCATTTCCCATATTCCCTTATACCGGTACGAGCCCTCTCCCTTTTCAGCAGGAACTCCGGAAAGATTATATAATGCCATTCCGGATCGCTCATTGTTCATAAGTACCTTCATTTCAATATCATCAGGAGTACAGTTAAAGTCACCACAGACGATGATCTTTGCAAGACCATTACCTGCAAGTCCTATAGAATCACAAATCCCTTTTACCATACCGGCAATCTTCATTCTCATATCTTCACCTGCCAGCGCTCCTCCCCTTCTTGATGGCCAGTGATTTACCAATATGTGCAAAGTATCTTCATGAATGAGCAGCCGCGTATACAGGACACTTCTTGTCCGGAAATCCTCTGATCTTATATGATCAGGAATATGGTAACTGAAATCCAAAACCTCTGCACTCTCTTTCCTGTATATCAAGCAGACATCAATACCTCTCTGATCAGCTGATTCTTCATGAATAATCTGATAATCATATTTCGATAAATATGTTTTGCTTATGAGGTCTTCCAGTACTTTCCTGTTTTCAACCTCGCACAGTGCAATTACTGCCGGCAGATTCCACTCACCTGCTGCTATAATTGTTTTGTACAGAGAATTTATTTTATTGTAATAGCGGGTATGGTTCCACCGCATTACCCCACCAGGAAGAAAATCATTATCATCTTTTAATGAATCATCAGATGTATCAAAAAGATTTTCAGTATTGTAAAACATAATCCTCACAGCACTGCCATCATTTTCCTGGGTATGCCCGGCAAATGTCAATGCAAACAGCATCATAACAGAGCTCAGCAGCTGATAAAAGCACTTTAACATCTATGCAGCGATAAGATTACAGTGGTTTAGCACTCCCTGTAACAGTTTCAGGAAATAAAATTAATAAAAAAGGGGCTGTTAATGAGCCCCTTTTAAATAAAAAATTATTATCAATATGCATTTATCCAGCGGTATCTTCTTGCACTCTCCCCGAATTTTACAGCCAGTGAAATCTCATGGGTACCAAGACTTGAAGTCCGGATATCTGTAAGAGTAAAATCGAAAGCATAGGCAAAATAGAACCTGTCGTATTTCAGTCCAAGCATTAATATTATAGCATCGCCGGTTCTGTATGACAAGCCGGCCCAATAGTCGTCCTTATAGTAAACTCTGCCTGTAAGGTCCATCTGAATCGATTTGAAGAGCATATCGGATGACTTTATAAATGCAGATGGTTCAACGGTCCATTCGCCATTGATCGGGAATTTCATACCCCCTGTGAGATAAAAATGTCCAAGTTCATTGCTTGCAATATTTGCTGAATCGCCGAATATCAGGTTTCCTCTCAGCAAATTTGTCATGGCAAATCCTGCATAATATCTCGCAGTTGTAAAACTGGCCCCAAAATTAAAATCCGTTATAAATACCGAGCGATCATAAATACTCAACAAAGGATCGTTAGGTTCATAAATAAGACCATCGGTATTAATAAAGTATTGATAACCGGTCATAGCCAAACCAAATGACAGATTATTTGGTATTCCATCAGTCCGACCCATTGCTATATGATAAGCATATGTTCCGGAGAATCCCGTGCGTCTCATGATACCATTATTGTCATTGAAGACATAACCTCCGAGGCCAACTTTTCCTCCTTTTGTTGGTTTAACCAGCTTTTTCCTTACTGAAGTAGACTTTGAAATATAGCTATTCTTAAGAAGTCTGGTCTGAACGCTTGCGGCATAAGTACTTGGAGCCCCGGCCATTCCCACCCATTGTTCTCTGACTGTAAGGTTAACTGTTGTATAACCATCTCTTCCTGCAAATGAAGGATTTATAAGGAACCCGTTCATAATGTACTGAGAGTACATTGGAACCTGCTGTGATAGTCCTGTAACGAAAAGGCAGGTCAGGGCTATTACTGTTAATATACTTTTAAGGTACCTCATACTTTTGATCCCGAAATATAGTTTTTTTTATCTGATTATACTAATAACACCCGATCTTGGCTTTGAACCATCATTCAGATAAAGGATATAATGATAAGAGTCAGTCGGTAAAAGTTTGCCATCGGTTGTTCCATCCCATTCATTATCAGAAATGTTTTTAGTCTTAAATACAAGTTTTCCCCATCTGCTGTATACAAGGACCTCTGCATCAGGAAATAGTTCAATATTCCTGATCTTCCAGGTATCGTTAAAACCATCGTTATTTGGAGTTATAATCTCCTGTGCAACTACGCAGTCGGCAGAACCGGTATTCTCGAGCTCGATATCGAGTGATGCAGCGCAACCGTTTATGTCTGTTACAATCACTCTATAAGATCCGTCAGGGATATTGGTTCTGCTTATTCCTGTCATACCATCAGACCATATTGCGTTATAAGGCTGTGTACCACCGGTAATTGTAAGTGATATGCTGCCATCAGGTGTATCCGGACAGGAAGCCGGAACTGATGTATGATCAATTGCCAGAACTACTGGTTCGGTAATTGTAACCGGCACATCCGAGGTGCACAGGTTAGCATCCCGTACCACAACAGTGTAGCTTCCGGCAGAAAGATTACTGAATGAACCGGATGCCTGGAATGAACCTCCGCTGATATTATACTCAAATGGAGCAGTACCGCCTGCACCGGTTACAATCAGGCTGCCATTTGTTCCACCATTGCATGATACATTTATCTGCACTGTTACAGCACCTGTAACAGCTGCAGAAGGCTGCGTTATATCAACAGAAACAGGGAAGGCACAGAGATTAGCATCCTGGACAGTAACAGTATAAGTACCCGAAACAAGATTGGTGAAAGTTCCTGAAGTCCGGTAGGACCCGGCTCCTAGTTGATAAAGGTATGGAGCTGTGCCTCCGGATCCGCTTACAGTAAGTATCCCGGTGTTGTTACCATAGCAAAGGATATCAGTGTGGGATACCATGAATCCGCTTAAGGCCGATGCCGGTTGAGTGATAGTTACGCTTACTGAAGCTGTTGAAGAAACTGCATCTCTTACTGTTATACTGTAGGTGCCAGTTGACAGTGAACTGAAAGTTCCTGTTGGCTGGTATGCACCTCCGTCGAGGCTGTATTCATAAGGAGTGCTTCCCCCATTGCCGGTAACTGTTACACTGCCTGTTGAAGCACCATAGCAGGCGACATTCGTCTGTGAAACGATACTTGCCGACAACGGAGCAGAAGGCTGTGTAATTGTAACAGGAACATCAAAAGCACACATGTTAGCATCCTGTACAGTTAAGGTATAGTCACCTGCAGCAAGTGAACCGAAAGTACCGGAAGCCTGGTAAGCGCCGGCACCAAGTTTGTACTGGTAAGCGCCTGTACCGCCTGATCCGGCAACAGTTACAGATCCGTTGCTGCCACCGAATACCGATACATTGGTCTGAGCTGTGATTGTACCAGTAAGTGCGAGAGCAGGTTCAGTGATAGTAACCGTATAGGCAGGTGCAGCACAACTTACGGCATCCGTAACAACAACAGAATATGTACCTGCTGTCAGTCCGCTCTGGTCTTCAGATGAAACTGAAACACCATTGCCTGTCCATACATAGGTATAAGGAGATGTTCCTCCGGTAACTGTTATATCTATTGAACCTGTTGCAGCTGCTTTGCAAAGGACATCAACCTGTGTTGATGTAACAGCCGGGGCAGAAGAAACAGTCATGGTAATTGAATTGGATGTAGCCGGACTGCCGCTCTGACAAGTTTCACTGGAAGTAAGAACAACTGTTATCACATCTCCATTAGTCGGGATATATGAATAAGTTGCAAGTCCGGTACCTACTGCTGTTGCACCATTGTACCACTGGTAAACTGGTGTTAAACCACCATTGGTCGGGGTTGCTGTGAAGTTAACTGTAGTACCTGCACAGACAGTGTTAACATCTGCAACTATCGCTACACTTACAGGAAGAACAGGGTTAACTGCTATTGTTCCGGTGGTGGTGATTACTCCGCAGCCGCCTGTGAGGGTTACTGTATAAGTAAGTGCTGCGCCGGCTACCGTTGGTGTCCCACTGATAGTTACTACATTGGCAGCCCATACTCCTGTTACGCCTGCCGGTAAATTGGTCACTGTCGCTCCTGTAGCGCCTGTGGTAGAATAAGTGATATTTGTGATCGGCGTGTTGAGACATACTGTCTGTGCATCGGTACCAACTGCTGAGGTACTGGTGACAGTGTTATCAGCTGTAACTGTGATCGTTCCTGTGGCATTGACTGATCCGCAACCGCCTGTCAGTGGTATGGTATAATTAAATACTCCACTCGCTGTTGGTGTGCCACTGATGGTGATCACATTGGCTAACCAGGATGCTGTTACTCCTGCCGGCAGTCCTGCTGCTGCTCCAATACCGGTTGCTCCTGTGGTGGCTATTGTAATATTGGTAAGTACAGTATTGATACAAAGCGTTGGTGTTGAGGACGGTGCTCCTGCTGTATTAGCCGGAGTCACTGTGATCGTTCCCGTTGCATTGACTGCTCCGCAACCGCCCGTAAGTGGTATGGTATAATTAAATACTCCACTCGCTGTTGGTGTGCCACTGATGGTGATAGTATTAGCTGCCCAGCCTGCCGTCACTCCTGCCGGTAAGCCTGCTGCGGCTCCTATGCCTGTGGCTCCCGTGGTGGTATGAGTGATAGCGGTAAGTGCAGTGTTGATACAGAGTGTCGGTGTCGATGACGGGGCACTGACTGTATTGTCAGGTGTGACCGTGATGGTTCCTGTTGCATTCACCGTACCACATCCGCCCGTAAGTGGTATTGTGTAGTTGAACGTACCGCTTGCCGTCGGTGTGCCGCTGATGGTGATAGTATTAGCTGCCCAGCCTGCCGTCACTCCTGCCGGCAGTCCTGCTGCTGCTCCAATACCGGTTGCTCCTGTGGTGGCTATTGTAATATTGGTAAGTACAGTATTG
>Ga0209319_1000566_pt1 | contig 44418 bp, 31 predicted proteins | sample RifGroE2_FD_184000 | JGI IMG/M metagenome (GOLD analysis project Ga0209319, IMG submission 184000) | Groundwater microbial communities from Rifle, Colorado - Groundwater E2 (SPAdes) (version 2) | ecosystem: Environmental > Aquatic > Deep subsurface > Groundwater | place: Rifle, Colorado, United...
ACAGAAAATTGGTTGTGCGGTATGAAAAACTACAATGCACTTTTCTAGGATTTCATTATCTGGCATTTTCTATGATTAACTTTCGGTCAATATTCGGGAAAAATCTATGATTACTTTAGACCAGTTCAATTTATTATTATTATACTATAAAATAAAGCTTTTTCAAAATAACGTTATCAATAATTTACAATTCACAATTTTCAATTTTCAAACAAATCTCAATGTTCCAATGCATCAATTTTTTAAAAATTTTAAAGTTAAGTCACTAGTTCGCCAGCTGGCGGATTGTTTAGAAATTAAAAATTGAAAATTAAAAATTTTTATAGTGTCCATCTCAAAAAGTCATCCACCACCAAACGAACACTGTCATAATCCTGACGAGAAGCTTTTATTTTTCCAAGTGTGGCCATATTGTTTGCCAAAAATAATCTTATCATTTTTATAGCATTAGAGCTTATGGGCAAACTCAGGGAATCATCATGCTGCGAAGGACAATTTCCACACAAAACACCGCCAGAGCGAGAATTAAAAGAAATTGATTTTTCGTTTAATTTTCCCCCGCAAGCAACACACTTATCAACCTCAAGCGCATAGCCAAGAGAATCCAATAATTTTATTGTAAAACCAAGCCGCAACAAAATTTGTTTTTCCGACAATTTTTCCACGGCAGCAATTTCAACCGCCTCAAGATATTCCTTGAGCAAGACAAACACTGCATCATCAGGATGTTCATAGTCAACCATTTTATCAAAGATGGCTAGTCCTCCAAAAGCTTCCGTCAATGCATCAATATCTTGTTTAAGAAAAGAAAAATTATTTTCCACAATAGAACCTGTTATCTTACCTAAACCTCTAGCTCTAACAATTGTGATATCAGCCAAAGTGATATTTTCCAATGAAGCAGCCAGTTTGGCCTGAGCTTTGCGAACACCTTTAGCCAATGAACGAATTTTGCCACCTTCAAGAGTATAGATTGTGCAAATCCTGTCAGTTTCTCCCGCATCACGCTTATTTAAAATAATGCCAGTGTATTTATATTCCATCTTTTCATTATAGGGTGCTTGTTGGGTCCTGCGCAATATCTGGTTTCAAAAAATAACTCCCAGCTTTTGATTTGGCTGTTTTCTTTCGAGGCCGTTTAATGACGACAGGAAATTAAGAGCGATTGGCCATGAATTTTGACCAAGAGCGTGCCGAAAAAGGAAACAAGCAAATCAAAAGCCAACTAACAAACCATACGTCGTGTATAACCATGTTTGTGGAAAATAAAAAAAGGTTACCGACAAGTTGCCGGTAACCAAAAAAATTTTGGAAAAATCAAATCACTCCCAGTAAATTTGCTCACGCTCACTAAAAAAATCTTGCGTAAGCGAATTTAAAAAAAAGAGAAAAAGAAAGAAGGCGAAAAGTGCAAGCAAGCCTTTTTTGACCAAAACAACATGATCAAAAAGAAATGTGCCGACAAAAAAATACACAGCAATCATTGCAATAGAAAGAACAATCAGAAAGAATATCTCCGAAATTCTTTCCAGAGAAGCTACTATATCGCCAAGCCTTCCCTGCCTTTTGACTCCTACTGCATTTGCATATTTCATTTTTCACTTCCTTTCTCCTGGTTTTTCCAGGCATGGTTGAATTTCCCCTTCTAATATCCAAAAAGAACTATCTTTATGGATTTATTTTATCATCTTTTGATGGAAATTAAAAATTCATTTCCATCAAGCACGATTGTTTTTATCAAATCACCATCTTCAGAGATTTCCTTGTAAATGGCATCGGAAAGCGTTTCTTTAGCAATAAGGTCACCAAATTTTTCAAACACATCCGATTGTCCATTATAGCACACTTTGATGTGATTGTCAACATCATAGCCTGCCTCTTTGCGCATCTCTTGAATGTGCCGCACAATTTCACGAGCCACCCCTTCCAATGCTAATTCTTCGGTTATTTCAGTTTCAAGCAAAATTCTATCCTCTTGTTCAGCATCAACACAAACTTCTTTAACATTAAGTTCATCCTTAATTATCTCCACCAATTCATCTTCAAAGACTTCCTTGACTGTAACCTTGGACAATGGCTGACGAACTTTAATTTTTGCTTGGGAGCGAAGTTGCAAACCATGAGTCACAATTTCTCGCACGCTGCGCATTTTGTCATTCAAAAACTCATCCACATGATGACGATCACCTGTTGGCAGATCAGCAAGATGCACAGATTCTTTCCCAGTAAGATTTTTATAGATTTCTTCACTAATAAAAGGTGCGAACGGAGCCATCATTTTTGACAAATTTACCAACACATGATGCAAAGTTGCATATGCTTCATTTTTATCAACATCGTTTTCACTTTTCCAAAAACGCTTTCTGCTTCTACGCACGTACCAGTTGGAAAGATCGTCAATGAATTTTGGAAAAGAACGTGCTGCTTGATGCAATTTATAATTTTCCATTCCATCATGCACTGAAACAATAAGAGTATTAAGCTCTGAGAGAATCCATCTATCAAGCAAATTGGAAGCAACTGAATGCTTGAAATAATCAGTGTGTTTCCATTGATCAATATTTGCGTATAGCACGAAAAAGGAATACGAATTCCAAAGCATCCTCATTGGACCACGAGTAAACTCAGCAACATCTTTTTCTGAAAAATTCAAGTTTTGTGCGGCCACCACAGGAGAACTCATCAAATAAAATCTTATTGAATCAGCTCCATATTTATCAAACATCAACATTGGATCAGGATAATTGGAAAGACGTTTGCTCATTTTTTTTCCATCTTCTGCCAAAACTGTTCCATTCACAATCACATTTTTAAAAGCCACGGATTTTTTAATAGCACTTGCAATAATATGTTGATAATAAAACCAAGCGCGTGTTTGATCCACACCTTCTGCAATAAATTCAGCTGGAAAACTTTTTTCAAATTTTTCACCATTTTCAAAAGGATAATGCTGCTGCGCATATGGCATTGAACCTGAATCAAACCATGTATCCAACACATCTGGAACTCTTTTCATCTGCTTTCCGCATTCAACACAGTCAACAAGAATTTTGTCCACCACATGTTTATGAATATCCTCTATTTTTTGATTACTTGCTTGTTCGAGCTCGGAAACTGATCCAAAAACTTTCACCTCTCCACATTCACAACGCCAAACAGGAATAACAGAGGCCCAAAATCGCTGACGAGAAATTGACCAATCACGCGCACCTTCCAGCCATTTTCCAAAACGACCTTCTTTAATATTTTCCGGGGACCAATTTATTTCTTTTGCTAATTCAAGTGCTTTAGGCTTAATGTCAGCAACATTCACAAACCAAGAAGAAGTTGCGTAGTTTATAAGAGGAGTATCGCATCTCCAGCAATGAGGATAACTATGTTCATATTTTGATTTAGCAAAAAGTCTCTCAATTTTGGCAAGATGTTTTATTATTTCAACATCAGTCGAAGTATGATCTCCTGCTGGCTTGACGCTTAACCCTGAAAACTCTCCTGCGCCTGACTTGATTATGCCATCCATCCCAACATGCTGCACAAATGGCAGATCCTTTTCTTTACCAAGATTCAAATCGTCCTCACCAAAAGCTGGTGCAATATGAACAACTCCTGTTCCATCTTCAGCGCCAACAAAATCTCCACCAACCACTTGCCATCCATTGGAAAAATTTTCCAACTCTGGCTTAGCATAATATTCAAAAAGAGGTTTATACTTTTTTCCGATCAAATCCCTACCAAAAATTGTCCTCACAATTTCAATCTTTTTATCTTTAAACAAATCAGCAACGCGATTTTTTGCCACCACAAAAACTTCCTCCCTAAATTCTCCATCATTTTCAATATTAACCATCTCCACGTAGACATATTCAATTTCAGGATTTACAGCCAATGCTACATTCCCAATTAACGTCCATGGAGTGGTCGTCCAAGCCAAAACGTACACGCCAGGTTCATCCATCAATTCAAACTTTGCAGTTACCGATAAATCTTTTATGTCTTGATATCCCTCACTAACTTCCATTTGAGAAAGAGTGGTTTCGCAGCGCGGACAAACGTGCATTGAGCGATATCCTTCATAAATCAGACCCTTATCCCAAAGCTCCTTAAAAACCCACCATACCGATTCCATATATGAAAGATCCATTGTCCTGTAGGCATTGTCCATGTCAGCCCAGCGCCCCAAGCGATTTATTACAACCTTCCATTCATCAACATATTTAAGAACCTTTGAGCGACAAAGCTCATTAAACTTTTCAATTCCCATTTTTTCAATATCACTCTTTGCTTTTGAGCCAAGTTCTTTTTCCACAATATTTTCAATTGGAAGTCCATGGCAATCCCATCCCCATTTTCTTTCCACATGAAATCCACGCATCGTCCAATAACGCGGCACCACATCTTTCATTGTTGAGCCAACCAAATGGCCATAATGCGGCGTGCCTGTTGCAAAAGGAGGTCCATCAAAAAAAGAATACTCTTGATTATCTTTACGAATATCCAGCGATTTTTCAAATATTTTTTCTTTCTCCCAAAATTTCAAAATTTCTTTTTCCATTTCTGGCAAGCTCTGTTTTGGATCAACTTTTTTAAACATTTTTGTTTTTTTCAGCTAATTGTTTATAAACTTCTAATGTTTCACGGGCAGTTTTTTCCCAATCGAATTTCTTAACCTGTTCTGTGCCTCTGGCAACATATTCACGGCGCAACTCAGTATTTGAGGAAAATTCTTCAAAAGCCTTTGCCATTTCAACAGTATCCAAAGGATTAATATAATAAGCTGCTTCTCCTGCCAATTCAGGCAATGATGCAACTTGGGAAATAATTGCTGGTGTTTTTGTCGCAAAAGCTTCCAAAACAGTCATTCCAAAACCTTCATAGAGAGATGGCATTACAAAAAATTCTGCCCCCTTAAAAAGCGGAACAAGTTCATCACCAATTACATAACCAGTAAAAACCACATCCTTTGAAAGTCCCAGGTCTTTAATAATTTGTTGATATTCTTGAGCAAGCCAACCACGTTTACCAGCCAAAACTAATTGGTATTCAAATTTTCCACCACTTTTTTTCTTTTGAGTAAATTTAAATTTTGCAAAAGACTCCAAGAGTCTAGCGATATTTTTGGAAGGTTCCAGGGTTCCAAGAAAAAGAATATATTTTTTTGTAATATCATATTTAACCAATATTTTTCCAGCATCAATTTCTGATTCATCAAAAAAACGATGATCCAACCCACTATAAATAACATCTATTTTCTCCAATGACACATTAAGAAATTTCTGCAAATCAGCTTGAATGGAATTCGAAACTGCAATTATTTTGTCAGCCTTTTTTGCCATCAATCTTGCAATTGCTTTGTTGCGAGTTCTTTTCATTGCAGAAAGATATTCCGGGATATTAAACATGGACATATCATGAAAAGTCACAGCAACTTTTCCACCATAACTCATCGGAATACGATTAAAAGATGATGTTGAATGAAGAACATCCAATTTTTCTTTCTGCAAAGTAGCAGTACCCAAAATTTCACTATAAGCACCTGGAAGATATTTTTTATAATCAGAAAAAGGATAGAATTTTATCTTAACATTTGGCTGTGCAAATTTTTTAACATCCTTTTCGCGAACACGAAAATCAAAGAAAATAACATATTCGTTTTCCTTGTCTATCTTGAGCAGATGACGAATTAGTTGATAAGTGTAGTGTCCAACTCCAATAGCATCTCCTTTTTCAGGATTCAAAATCGAGCGTGCATCAATTCCAATTCTCATATATTTAGTTGATTGGTTAATTAGTTTATTAGTTAATTAGGAATTCCTATCTAACTAATTACCTATGCAACTAATTAACTTCTCATAATTTTCAATTTAAACCACCTTTTAAGCTAATTTTACATCTTAGAAGGTGCACCCACCCCAATAAGCTCAAGGACTTCAGCTAACACTATTCTAACAGCATTTATCAAAGAAAGTCTAGCGATTGTTAACTCTTCATTATTCTCATCAATAACCTTACATGCATCATAAAAACTATGAAATTTGTCAGCCAATTTCATTGCATATTGCGGAAGTTTGTGAACCTCATAACTTTCAGAAATTTCCTCCACCAATTGCGGAAATTTATTCAGTTCTTTAATCAAACTCAATTCCTTTTCATGAGTCAATAACCCACAACTAACAACTAACGACTTACTACGGTCAAAATTCAAATTTTTTGTTTTTTCTGTTGTTTGTTGTAGATTGTTAGTTATTTGTGACTTTGCAAGAATACTGGCGATTCTCGCATGTGCATACTGCACATAAAAAACAGGATTTTTAGAACTACGCTCTTTTGCTAATCCCAAATCAAAATTCATATGAGTATCAGGAGAATACATCAAGAAGAAAAATATTGTTACATCGTGTCCTATTTCATCAATCAAATCATCAAGATTAATAACATTTCCTGCGCGTTTACTCATGCGGGCTTCTTTACCATCCTTTATCAACCTAACCAATTGTGAAATAATTATTCTAAAATCTTCATTAAATCCAAGCGCTAACGCCACTGCTTTAAGCCGCGACACATATCCGTGATGATCAGCACCAAGTCCCATAATTAATCGCGAATACCCTCTTTCAATTTTATTGAGCATATAACCACAATCTCCAGCTATATAAGCATTTTTACCATCTTTTTTAATTAAAACCCTGTCTTTATCATCACCAAAGTCAGTAGTCTTAAGCCACAGCGCACCTTCTGATTCATAGGTTAATCCTTTTTCCTTGAGCAATGAAATAGCGCGCTTATCATATCCCTCATCACTAAGTTTTTGTTCACTTGTCCATTCATCAAAAGAAATTTGCATTTTTTCTTTGGTAGTTTTTTTGATGATATTTTCCAAAACTTCACGAGCTGCAATTTTTCCAATCTCTCGTACATCTTTTAGCTTTGCATACTTCTTATTAAGCTCATCAATATATTCTCCAGTGTATGAAGCCTCTTCGTCTTTCAAAACACTATGCCCTAATTTTTCAACTTGCCCACCAGCATCATTAACGTAATATTCATTCGTTACCTCAAATCCAGCCTTTCGCAAAACGCGTGAAAGAGAATCTCCATAAAATCCACCACGTCCATTTCCAAGATGAAGTGGTCCGGTCGGATTGGCAGAAATAAACTCATTGTTAATTTTAATATTTTTTCCAACTTCAGAATTTCCAAATTTCTCTTTCTCAGTATTTATTTTTTCAACAATATCTTGCAAATATTTTTTAGAAAGATAGAAATTAAGATATCCCGGCTGAGCCACCTCTATTTTTTCAAAAATCCCTGTCATGTCATGCTGAACTTGTTTCAGCATCTCTATGCTTTGCGCGCCATTCGTAACATCACGGGATCCTGAAACAAGTTCAGGACGACAAATAATCTCCTTGAGATAATTTGCCGTTTCCATTGGATTTTTACCAATTTTCTTGGCTAGAATCATGGCAATATTTGAAGTATAATCCCCAAATTGCTCGCTTTTTGGGTAGTCCACTATAATTTCATTCAACTCAAAATCAGGCCAGCCATTGGACTTTTTTGCCTCAGTTAAGGCACTTTTAATAATTTTTTGGATGTTTTTCTTCATACCTTAATTATACATGCTAGCTAGATTTGAGCAATAGAAAAACCCGCTTTTGCGGGATTTTTCGAATATTATGATAGTTACTTCTTTAATGGACAACAATAACAAACTCCCCTTTTATTTTTGAAGGATTTTTTGTAAAATATTCCAACACTTCTGAAACGTTTCCGCGCACCACTTCTTCAAACATTTTAGTTAGTTCGCGTCCGAGAATAATCTTTTTTTCGGGAGCAAATTCTAAAAGCATTGTTAAATTTTTAATAACACGATGAGGTGATTCATAATAAATGACTGGGATAACGCTTGCTGCCACTTTTTTAAAATATGTTTCTCGTCCTTTTTTGTGCGGAGGAAAACCCAAAAATGTAAACTGCTGCATATCAATTCCAGCTATACTTATAACAGAAGCTAGTGCTGAAGCTCCTGGAATTGGCAAAACAACAATATTGTTAGCAACGGCTTCGGCTACTAAAATATTTCCAGGATCAGAAACGCCCGGCGTGCCAGCATCAGTAACAACTGCCACATTTTTGCCAGCCAAAATTTCATCAATAATTTTTTCGATTTTATCATCCTTGGTATGCTGATGATATACAATTGCCTTGGTCTCTATGTTATAATGATTAAGCAATTTTCTGGTAACTCTAGTATCTTCACACGCCACCATATCAGCCTCCTTGAGCACGCGCAGTGCTCGAATAGTAATATCTTCAAGATTACCAATTGGAGTAGCGACGATAAATAATTTTCCCTGCATACCTAATAATCTGAACCATTGATTATCACATGAGATCACATGAGATCACATGATTTCACTGATTTAAAAATCATGTGTAATCAAAATAATCAAGTGTTAATCAGTGGTTCTGAATTTAATTTATGATTTTAACTACTCATGCGCTAGTCGGCGCTGCTGTTGGAAAATATATTCATAATCCCTTAGTTTTAACAACTATCTTAATCCCCCTGCATTATGCCTTGGATATTTTTCGTCATGGAGAATATTTAAACAAAAAATCAACTTTCAAAAATACAACTTGGAAGGTAACTCTCGATCTTTTTGTTGGCGGTGTGATTATTCTTGTTGCAATTTATGCTAAAAATATATCATCCGCAATTTCCATCTCAATGATCACAGGTGCGCTCATCTCAATGTTTCCCGATTTATTAACAGTACTCTATTGGAAACTTAATTTCAAATTCTTAGAAAAAATATACGAATTTCATCAATTTGTGCACGGCCGCTTTGCCGATGGATCACCTGAGCGAGCATGGACACTCCGAAATGTGCTTAATGACATTATTTTCTCGCTCGGTGCAATTACACTTTTATTATTGTAGAAAATTTTGAGAATACTTTTTATTTTTTCACTAGAAATGAGTCTCCTTGGCGCTATGTCAAAAGTTGCAATTATTTCTCCGTGACAAAAATAAAAATGTATTCGAATAAATTTTCACTCAATTTTTTAGAGGTATTTCGCGGTCCAACTTTTCTTGTCTTTTTTGAGTTGATCTGGCGTGCCGGCAAAAGTAAGATAACCACCAAGCTCCCCACCATCTGGCCCAAGCTCAATCACATGATCAGCATCACGAATAACATCCAAATTATGTTCAACAACAATTACAGAATTTCCTTTATCCACCAATGCATTCAAAACTCCAAGCAATCTGCGAATATCATCAAAATGAAGGCCAGCGGTTGGCTCATCCAAGATATACAATGTGCTTCCTGTTGATTTACGAGCCAGTTCAGTCGCCAATTTTATGCGCTGTGCTTCTCCACCAGAAAGATTTGTGGCACTTTGTCCAAGTTTCAAATATCCAAGACCAACATCTTCCATGGTTTTCAATTTTTCTGCAATAAGCGGATGCCGTGCAAAAAATCGAAGTGCCAAACGCACATCCATATCTAAAATTTGAGCAATATTAAATCCTTTATATTCAATTTCCAAAGTTTTTTTACTAAACCTTGTTCCACCACAAGCTTCACATTTCACATACATATCCGGCAAAAGATGCATTTCAATTTTCTTTGATCCATCTCCCTGACAAACTTCACAACGTCCACCCTTCATATTGAAAGAAAAGCGACTAGCAGTATATCCTCTGTTTTTTGCTTCTTCAACCTCAGCAAAAAGATCACGAATATGAGAGAAAACTCCTGTGTATGTTGCAGCATTAGAGCGTGGTGTGCGACCAATAGGATTTTGATTTATACTGATAACTTTTTTAATATGTTCAAATCCCTTAATTTTTTTGTGTTTTCCTGGCAAATCCTTGGTGTTATAAAAATGTCGCGATAACGCTTTAGCTAAAATATTTTTTACCAAAGTTGATTTTCCGCTGCCTGAAACACCGCAAATTACAACGAATTTATCCAATGGAATAGCCAAATCAACATTTTTTAAATTATTTTCTTCAGCTCCAAAAATTTCAATAAATTTTCCACTACCTGATCTTATTTTTTTCTTGTCGGAAACTTTTTTCTTTTTAGAAATATATTGAGCGGTAAGGTTTTTGGATTTTAAAAGTTGATCATAGTTTCCCTCAAAAACGACAACTCCCCCTTCTTCACCAGCTCCAGGACCCATATCAACAATCCAATCAGCTGCCTTAATAATACTTTCGTCATGCTCAACAACAATCAATGAATTGCCGATGCTTTGAAGCGCTTTAATTGTTGCAACCAATTTTTCCGTGTCACGAGAATGAAGCCCAATTGAAGGTTCATCCAACACATATACAATTCCCATTAACTGAGAGTTGAGTTGTGCTGCCAAACGAATTCGTTGTGCCTCACCTCCAGAAATTGTTTGGGCACTTCTTCCAAGATTTAAATATTCGAGACCAACATTTTCTAGGGCAAAAAGACGCTGCAAAACTTCACGCACAATTGGTTGCGCAACACTTTTTTCTTGAGAACCAATAGTCCAATTTTCAAAATTTTTAAAAAATTCCCTAAGATGCATAATACTCAAACCGACCATTTCATCAATAGTTTTTCCCTGTACCTCAACTGCCAAAAATTCCTTTTTCAAACGCTTACCATCGCAAGCTGGACATGTGTACGCAGTCATGTACTTTTCAATTTCTGTTCGAACATAATCAGACTTTGTTTCACGATATTTCTTTTCCAAAGCAGGAATAACACCTTCAAAATCATTACCACCGTACAACACTATTGCAAGTTGTTGGGATGACAATTTTTTAACTGGCACATTCATTGAAAACTTGTGTTTTTTTGCAACATCTTTCAATGTCAACAACTGGACACTTTGTCCACTTATTTTTCCTCCAGATTTACTCCATGGTTGAATTGCTCCTTCAATTAATGAAAGATTTTTATTTGGAATAATGAGTTCTTCGTTAACCTTCAATGTATAACCAAGACCAGCGCAGGTATCACATGCACCCTCCGGACTATTAAATGAAAAGTGTCTTGGTGTTACTTCTTTTATTTTTATACCACATTTACTACAAAAAAAATCTTGGTTATAGCTTCTCTCTTCAGTGTTATCAAATAAAAGTTTCATGGAAGCACCTCCAATCTTCATTGCAGTTTCAATTGAATCCAGCATCCTTTCAATATCAGGCTTTTTTTTGTCCAAAACAATCCTGTCAATAACAACCTCAATATCAGTTTCAAATGAATTTTCCTCAAGCATCATTGATTCAGCAACAGTAAACATTTTTCCATTAAAACGAACTCTAGCATAGCCCATTTGAGCAATTTGTTTTAAGAGTTCCTTGCCTTGGTTTTTATCTTTGGGTTTTGATAAAAATGCTATCTGAGTATGATGAGAGAAAGTTAAGATTTCATCCAAGATTTCCTGGCTGCTTCTTTTCTGCATTGATGTTCCACATTCAGGACAATGCAACACACCTATTTTTGCATACATAATGCGCAAATAATCATACACCTCCGTCAATGTTCCAACGGTTGAGCGCGGAGAACGAGAAATACTTTTTTGATCAATAGAAATAGGGGGTGAAAGATTTTCGATCTTATCCACGTCAGGCTTAGCCTGAGGATCAAGAAAATTCCTAGCATAAGTTGAAAGACCCTCCATATATCGACGATTACCTTCAGCATAAATAGTATCAAATGCCAATGAAGATTTTCCTGAACCAGAAAGTCCAGTAATAACAACAAACTTATCCCGTGGAATATTTACGTCAATATTCTTCAAATTATTAACTCGCGCACCTTTAATAACTATTTCACCAGTTGTTTTCAAATTATCTTTCTTGGAAGCCATATTATGTTGAAAATTTATGAATTGTAAATTGAAAATTGTCTAGAGTTTACCCATGCAGTGAAATTCGAAATTATCTAATAAAAATCTGCATGAATACTATACCCTAGCTGCTACAAAAATTTTTGATTACATAGAAAAGTTCGAATTTCTACTGCGGGGAATGATATCAGAAAAAACGTGAAATGTAAAGGATACCAATCTAAATGCAAATAACCTAAAAATATCAAGTTTTGTTACGTAATATATTACGTAACAAAAATCAGATCAATCAAAAGATTGACCTGATTATTTATTTATTTTTTAAATGATATTTTATTTCATGCTACTGCTCAACTGTGCAAACAAAATAAATCCGTATGTAAACACTGCCATCATCACAAACGGTGCAAGCAAGGATATATAATTCCGTTTATTTGGTTTAAAAAGTTTAAGCAACAATGAGTTACCAACCACTGAAATAGAACTCAATGCCATCGCAAGTCCTGCTAGTTCTGGCTTCAAAACTAATCCGAATGCAAAGAACACGCGAGCCGCAATCGGAATTCCAATCACATTATAAAACAAAGCAAAAAACATATTTTGTTTTATTTTCGACATCGTTTCTTTTGAAAGCTGAAACGAAGTAACAACGTCATTGAGGTCACTTTTCATAATCACAATGTCGCCTGCTTCCATGGCAACATCAGTTCCTGATCCCATTGCAATTCCAACATTGGCCTGAGCAAGTGCTGGAGCATCATTAACGCCATCTCCAACCATAGCCACTCGTCGCTTCACTCCTAAATTTTGAATTTCGAATTTTGAATTTTGAAATAATGGATTGAATTTATTTATATTTCCATCCTGCAGAGCTTTTACTACTTTAGCTTTGTCTTCAGGTAATATTTCAGCAAGAACATGAGCATCATCAATGCCTACAATTTTGGCAATCGCATTTGCAGTCCTTTTGTTGTCACCTGTTATCATGAATACCTCTATTCCCATTTTCTTTAATTTTTCCACCGCTTCGCGAGATGTTTCTTTAACAGTGTCTGCAACTGCAATGATTCCAACTATTCCCTCTTTGGTTGCCAAAATCATCGCGGTCTTGCCCTGTTCTTCTAGACGTACCATTTTTCGGTTTACCCTGTTAAATTCCGCCATAAGCGGACCATATTTAACAGGGTCAATCTCTTTATTTTCCAAATTTAAAGTTTCAATCATCAACTTGCGCGTTCCAATAAAATATGTTGTTCCATCAATATCTCCTTGTACACCTCGTCCAGTTATTGAGTTGAAATTTTGAACTTCTTTTAGATCAATATTTTCCTCGTCTGCGTGATTGCAAATAGCTTCAGCCAATGGATGCTCTGAGAGTTTTTCCAAACTTGCAGCTATTGCCAAAATTTCATCCTCATCTTGCGTGCTAAATACAAGAATATCAGTAACCTCTGGTTTTCCATGAGTAAGTGTTCCCGTCTTATCAAAAATTACAGCTGAGATATTACTGGCTGCCTCCAGGGCTTCTCCACCCTTCACAAGCACTCCGTATTCAGCACCTTTGCCCGTTCCTACCATAAGAGAGGTTGGCGTTGCCAAACCAAGCGCACATGGACATGCGATTACTATAACCGATGTGAACGCCATCAGAGCGAAAGCTAACGTTGAACCAAGAACAAAATACCATACTCCAAATGTTAAGATAGCTAAAATAATTACTACTGGCACAAACCAGGCAGAAATACTATCAGCAAAATTTTGAATTGGTGCTTTCGAACCTTGCGCTTCTTCAATCAAGCGAATAATCTGCGCCAACGTTGTTTCTGATCCTATTTTTGTAGCCTCAAATTCAAAACTTCCAGTTTTATTGATTGTTCCTCCAACAACATTACTACCGATAGTTTTTTCCACTGGCAAGCTTTCCCCAGTAATCATAGATTCATCCACAGCAGAAGAACCCTTGGTAATTTTTCCATCCACTGGAACTTTCTCTCCCGGACGAACAATAATAATATCACCATGAATCACATCATCAATAGCAATGTCGAGTGTTTGACCATCGCGGATCACACGAGCAGTTTTCGCTTGAAGTCCCATCAACTTCTTGATTGCATCAGAGGTTTTTCCTTTTGTTCTTATTTCCAACCACTTACCCAAGATTACAAACGTAATCAAATAGGCTGCAGTTTCAAAATATAAATCTGGAACCATTTCGCCGCCAATTCCAAATATTGTATGATTTTTCACTGCAAACAAAATATAGTTAATCAAACTATATAAAAATGCGGTTGAAGTTCCAATTGCCACCAAACTATCCATGTTGAAAGTTTTCATTTTCAACGCTGCCCATGCACCCTTATAAAAACCTTTGCCAATAAAAAACTGTATCGGAATTGTCAGCAACAAGGATATCATTGCAACATATGGCATAACTGGTTTTGCGCCAGGAAGCCATTTGAAAAAATCACCTAACATAAAATACAACATCGGTGCACTGAGCAAGGCGCTAAAAATAAATTTCGAAAAATATTCCGAGACTTCATGGTCTCTTTTTTTCTTTTCAAATTCACTGTCTTTAGCATCAATTTCCTGAGCACCATATCCACCCTTCACTATAGCAGCAATCAATTTCTGCGGATCGGTCAACTTTTCATCAAAATCTATTAATACTTTTTCAGCTGCAAAATTAACGGTGGCTTTTTGAACACCTGGCGTTTTTCCCAATGTTCGCTCAATTAACATTGCACACGACGCGCAGTGCATACCAGAAAGTGATAAGTTTATTCTTTTCATAATAATTTTAATTATTTAGTTTGATCCTTATTTATTGTACATCCTTGCATATTACATATTCCATTAGGAGTTTTGTCCTTGTCACTTATTTCTTCGACAATTTCGCTGCCACCATTTTCATCAACAACATTAAAAAGTCCCGTATACATCCCCATACTGCAAGAGAATGGGATTTTACCAGTCTCTTTTGGGGTAAATTCAATAATATTTTCACTGGCTTTCAAAGTTTTTTGAATTTTCAAGCTTGAAACCACCAAACTACTAGCACATGAATATGGTGCCTGAGCATCAATAATCCATTTGACCGGCACACCCTTTTTGATGGTAAATTTGTTCGGCGAATAACCGCTTGCTATTTCTTTCATCCTCACAACCTGCACTCCATTTTCCATCGTCACATTCGGATCATTTTGTTTGCCTGCCTGTCCGGTAGGCAGGTTACTAGTTGTGGGTTGTGAGTTGTTAGTTAATAATTGCCAACCTGTCAGATTATACCCATTAGCCATATTAAATATAGCCAAAAATATTACCAGTATTCCAGAGAATTTAAAGAAGCGCTTGGCAAAAATTCCACGCACCACACTGGCAAGCCCACCGACTCCCAAAAGTCCCGGAGCAGTTCCAAGTGCGAATATTCCCATAATCAAAGCTCCCTGAGTGAAACTTCCACTACTTACAGCGTAAAGCTGCATTGCCTGTGTAAATCCGCATGGCAGAAAAAATGTCAGCCCGCCCATGAGGAACGAGTTTTTGTGACTATATTCTTTGGTGCTTTTTTTTATACCAAGCGCACTGCTAATACTTTTCGGCAATGTAATTCCACCATTCTCCAATCTGGGAAAAATTCCAATTAATTTTAATCCAAGAATTAACATCACAATGCCAACTGTGATTGTCAAAATTCCCAGAGTCATTCCTGACAACTGAAATGATGACCCAATAAGTCCGAGCACACCTCCCAACAACGCATAGATTGCGATTCTGCCGGCATTGAAAAATAAATGCGGACGAAACTTTTGTGCAGGTGTAGCTTCAGGGTTTTTTTCACTATGACGAGCAGAAATTCCCAGAATCAAACCGCCAACCAATGCCATGCAAGTTGAAATTCCAGCAGTGATTCCCACCAAGAAAACTACTCCAAGACTAGACGGATTGCTTGTGTTACCAATACCAATATCAGTCAAGCCCAAATTTTTTGCTACAATATAGATACCAAAAAGAAACAGGAATGCGATTCCCAGGTCCTTATAATCACTAACGTTTTTACTGAACAATGGTTTTTTTTCAATTACCCCAATAGTATATCCCGATTCCCTGATTGCATTCTCAATTTCCATCATGCTGGGTTTTTGAGAATCATAAAAAATTTCAGCTTCACCTTTTTTATGGTTAACTTCTATTTTTTTAATTTTAGAAATTTCAGAAAGTTTTTCCTCTACCAATATTTCACAAGATCGACAATGCATACCACCAATAGAAACTATTATTTTTTGCATATTATACAATTTTATTTTTTAAGTATACCAAAAACAACCCTTGATTTAAAAAGGGCAAACAAAGAAAATGATTTATTCTTTCAAGAGGACGGAAGAAATAATATCTGGCTTCGGTGGCGAAGCAGAAGATAATTCTATTAATTTATATTGAAAAATATAATTTGGATCAATAATTGTTTCGGTGCCAAGAGGAAAAAATTTAATATTTTGATTGAAAGCAGAGGATTGAATTGCTGACGCACCACCTTGTTTATCTTCACAGCAAGGCTTCAATGCATTATTATCTGAAGTTTCATCTTGATGCATGATCATTACTGCTCCAGTTACAGCATGCATTGTTTGATCCAATGTAATATTATTATCCATTGAATTCATGGCAGCTGACCCGCTTCGACTCGATGAGACATCTTGTCGATTCGAGGCGAGAGCAATCGTTCCATCAGAAAAACCAGAAGCAACCAAAAGGATTGCAGCCAACAAAAAACTTGATAAAAAATTTCGTGATATTTTTTGAATCATATTTCCATTGCACAAAACTGAGCTCCGCCTATCCTCCCGAAGTTCAGTCTTGATTTGTATTTATTGATACGCAACAACAGTAACTGTCTTTCAACTATTTTAAAGAGTTTTTGCTGCGTAATTTTCGGTGATAAGAGATTGCAAAACGATGCGCCTCATCCATTATGTGCTTTACTGAATTTTTATCATTCAAAAAATCCTGCAATTCCCTTGGAAATTGAGTCATTTGGATTTTATTGGAAATTGGAAATTGGAAATTGAGATTTTTACGCGTCTTACCCTTAGCTACACCAACAATCAATACATCTAGTCCTAATTCGCGTACTAAGTCCCCTGCCATATTAACGTGTCCCTGTCCACCATCTAACAAAATCAAGTCTGGCATTGTCCAGTCATTATTAAATCTTCGCGACAAAACTTCTTTCATCATCGCCACATCATTTGAACCTTCTACTGTTTTAATTTTGAATTTTCGATACTGCGATTTTTCCGGCAGCCAGTTTTCTCCGCCAAAGGCGGATCCGCCTTTGGCGGAAAAAACTACCATCGAGCCCACAGCGTGATCGCCTGAAATATTAGAGATGTCGTAAGCCTCAATGCGGGCAGGCTTTAGCTTATTAGGCGTTAGCTTTTTAGAAAATTCAACAGGCTCAAAATCTCTTGTCATCAGCGCCACGTCGCGAATGTGTTGCAATGCAAAAATTTTATTTCGGAGGACTGCCGCTTTTTCAAATTCGTTTCTTTTGGAAAAAGTCTGCATTTCTTTTTCCATTCTTGAAATCAAACTTTTTTTCTTTCCCTGCAAAATCATTTCGATTCCACAGATATTTTTCCTGTAATCAACTTTGGAAATTGCATCCGCATAAGGCCCAGGACACATCCCTATTTGAAAATCCAAACAACCTTTTTCAGTTTTTTGTTTGCCAGCATGGAATGGAAAAATTCTGCGAATAATCTTAAGCGCAATCTGCATCTGCTGCTTGCTTGTGTAAGGACCGTAAATAGCTTTTAGCTTTTCAGGCATTAGCTTCTTAGTGTTTGTTTTTTTGCCATCCTGAACTTGTTTCAGAGCCTGCACTGAATTTAGCTCAGGGATCTCGCTGGGCTCTTCTAGATTCCGAAACAAGTTCGGAATGACATAATTTTTCAAGTCGGTTTTCCTCACAATCAAAACTTTTGGAAATTCTTCTTTAGTCACAACAAAATATGAAAAACTTTTATCATCTTTTTCCAGTGTATTATATTTTGGCTGATGTTTTTTGATTGAGTTGCTTTCCAAAATTAAAGCCTCCAGCACAGAATCGGTCTGCTCGAAATCAATGTTGACCACTTGAGAAACCATCAAGCCAATCCACTCACTTCGACCTGCCACGCTAAGTGGTGTGATCGGAGTCCGACTCCGAAATTCGGAGTCGGACTCCGAACCCTGCCCGCGAAAATATGAAGCCACTCGACTTCGCAAATTTGTGGCTTTGCCAATATACAAAATTTTGCCTTTTCCCCCACGAAAAAAATACACCCCTAGTGCTTGTGGTAATTTTTTGACAATATCTTGAAAATTATTTCTTTTCATGATTAAATAATTATTGACATTAATATCAATTTAATATATCATATTATTTTGAAGTATCAATAGTTCTTACAAAACAACATTCTCAAGGAGGAAGCGCGATGCAAAACAATGATAATCTTGTATCCATAGAAACATGTGTGGCTGTTCTCAAACATGTAGACAAACTTGATTTGGAGAATATTCATCCATTATTATTCAGATATGTAACAGAGTATGGAGAATTTGAATACTTTTTGGACAATGCATCCAAGGCCCAAAAAGGAATCCTTTTTGATGAATGCATCATAACTGCGTGCATACATGTATCGGCATCATTGTTGACATGCAAGCCACGCAGAAATATGCCTGCCATCTCAGCTGAAGAAGAAATAAAATACATCTTGAGGACGACAAATAAGGATGACCTACCCAACATATCATGGGCAATAAGAACAATTTTCATCTCAATGTTTGTTTGCCTAAACCACCTGAAACTACACAACAAACACGAGACAGTCTAAAAAAACAAAGGAACGATCCAAGGTATTTGCCTAATATGCGCAAATACCTTTTTATTTTTCAAAAAAACCAAAAATCATACGACCGCTTGTGTTTTGGTTTTTTTTGTTTTCTTACAGCGAATCAAACCTCTCTGTCCCGATTCCGTATCGGGACATCTCTCCTCATCTGAGGAGAGAAAGATAAAGAAAAAAGCTATTATAGACTTTTCGGTTTCAAAACTTGCCGCAAATATTTGGCGGTGTAGCTTTCTTTATAATATTTGATGATTTCTTCCGGTGGGCCAGTAACGATAATCTTTCCGCCACCATCTCCACCCTCTGGCCCCATATCAATAATCCAGTCAGCAGTTTTAATAACATCCATATTATGTTCAATTACAACAACGGTGTTGCCAGCATTTACAAGACGATTAAGTACTTCCAATAATTTTTTTATATCATCAAAATGCAGCCCTGTGGTTGGTTCATCCAGGATATACAACGTGTCCCCAGTAGCACGACGGGAAAGTTCAGAGGCGAGTTTTATTCTTTGCGCTTCCCCGCCAGAAAGCGTGGTAGCACTTTGACCAAGTTCGATATATCCCAAGCCAACATCTTCCAAAATTTTCAAAGGATCAGAAATTTTTGAAATTGAGGAAAAAAATTCAACACCTTCCGAAACAGTCATTCCCAATACTTCTGCAATATTTTTACCTTTGAATTTCACTTGAAGTGTTTCACTATTATATCTTTTTCCATGACAAACATCACACGGCAAATAAACATCAGGCATAAATTGCATTTCGATTTTCAAATATCCTTCTCCACTGCAATTATCACAACGTCCACCAGCAACGTTAAAAGAAAAACGTCCTGGTCCATATCCTCGCAATTTAGCATCCTTTGTTTTAGCGAACAATTCACGAATATGTGTAAAAAGTCCGGTATAGGTAGCAGGATTTGATCGTGGTGTTCTTCCAATCGGTGACTGATCAATCATGATTACTTTGTTTATATTCTCAATTCCAATAATTTCATTGTGATGTGCTGGCACATCAAGTGCACGATGAAGCTTATTGGCCAAGGCTTTATACAAGGTGTCCTCAACCAGCGTTGATTTTCCAGAGCCAGAAACTCCAGTCACGCAAGTGAAAACTTTAAGTGGAAATTCAACTGTCACATTCTTAAGATTGTGTTCACTCGCACCACGCACAGTAATAGATCTCTTCTTATTTATAGAGCGACGAACCTTAGGAATTTCAATTTGCAATTCTCCTCTAAGATACTGACCAGTAAGAGAATTGGGATTGTTAATAACCTCATTTGGTGTTCCTTGAGCAACAATTTCCCCACCATGTTTTCCGGCACGTGGTCCAATATCCACAAGCCAATCAGCACTGCGCATCATTTCTTCATCATGCTCAATAACAATCAAAGTGTTTCCTATTTTTTGCAGATGACGCAATGCGTCAATAAGCTTAATATTATCACGTGCATGAAGACCAATAGATGGTTCATCCAAAATGTACAGCACGCCAACCAATTGTGAGCCAATTTGTGATGCCAAGCGAATGCGCTGGGACTCTCCTCCTGACAAAGAATAAGCAGCTCTTTGCAATGTCAAATAATCCAATCCAACATTATTCAAAAATACCAAACGTGCAACAATTTCCTTGAGGATTCTTCCTGCAATTAATTCTTCACGATGTGTAAGTTTAATATGCTCAAAAAAAGATATGCATTCTTTTATGCTTTGAATTGAGGTTTCATGAATATTTTTTTGTCCAACTGTAACTAAAAGCACCTGACTTTTATAACGTGAACCATGGCAAACACTACAAGACTTTTGAGACATGTATTTTTCAATGTCTTGTCTAATTGCATCTGAAGTTGTTGTTCTATAGCGCTCTTGCATCCAAAAGATCACGCCTTTCCATGTCACATTAAAATGTCCTCCACCCCCGCGTGCAAAAAACTTTACCCTAATTACATCCTCATCACTATGACCATAAAGCAACAAATCCAATTGAGTTTTGGTCAGGTCACGCAAACGTTTATTGTCTGGTATATAATAAAATTCACAAACCGCCTTAAGCACTGAACCAATATAATTATTTTTTTTATAACTCCAAGGCATCAAACCTCCTTCGGCAATGGTTTTATTTTTGTCTGGCATTATTCTTGCAGGATCAATTTCTTTCTTCACACCCAATCCCTCACAAGCTTCACAGGCACCAAATGGAGAATTAAATGAAAACAATCGAGGTTCCAAATCTGGAAATTCAATATCATGAATTGGACAAGATAAATTCTGATTAAAAATCTGCTCAACCTCACACTCATCTGAATTTTTGGATTTAGAATTTTTTGTTGTTTGTTGTTTATTGTCTGCTGTCTGTTGTTTTTGACATTTTACTTTTACAATCCCATGTGAAAGCCTAAGAGCTTTTTCCACTCCTTCAAAAATTCGCGTCAAATTTTCATCATTTATTTCAACACGATCAACAATGATATCAATGCTATGTTTTTTATATCGCTCAAGCTTTACATCTTTAAAATCTTCCAGGCGCAATAATTTTCCATCCACAATCGCCTCAGAAAATCCACGCTTCCACATATCATCAAGGATCGCCAAATATTCGCCCTTTCGCTCACGCACCAACGGTGAAAGAATTTCGATAGAAACGTTGCGCGTATTCGCGTTTCCATTTTCCCCCCTCTCCTTTTTAAGGAGAGGGTCGGGGTGAGGTTCAGTGAGATTCAAAATTCTGTCCACAATTTCATCAGTTGAAAGCTTGGAAATTTCACGTCCACATTCTGGACAATGTGGAATTCCAATCTTTGCATAAAGAAGTCTCAGATAATCATGAATTTCTGTTACAGTTCCAACCGTTGAACGTGGATTGTGAGATGTTGATTTTTGATCAATAGAAATAGCAGGCGAAAGTCCTTCAATATAGTCAACATCAGGCTTATCCATTTGTCCCAAAAATTGCCTAGCATAACTCGACAAACTTTCCAAATATCTTCTCTGACCTTCCGCAAAGATAGTGTCAAATGCCAATGTTGATTTTCCACTACCAGAAAGCCCCGTAAACACGATAAACTTATTTCGAGGCAACTCCAAATCTATATTTTTTAGGTTATGCTCACGCGCACCCTTGATGACTATTTTATTTTCCTGCATATTTAAAATTAAATCACAAATTTAAAAGCGTAATACATAGTACTACGCTTTTAAGAAGAAATCAATTTTGTAATATTACTTTGCTGGCGTTTCACATGAAGCGGCTGGTGCACTTCCGCCTGCGGAAGCAGATGCTTGATCATCAAATCCAGCCACTGGAGAAGTTGCGGATAGTTTTGCCTGACATTCTTTTGGCTGATTTGCAAATCCTGAACAGATTGCCTTCAAAACACTAGCGCTGTCACGACCAGATGCAATTGTTGTTTCATTAACAACCAATGTTGGAGAACCTTGCACTCCAAATTGCACCCCCTCTTCCTTGTTAACCCCAAGAGACTTTTCCGTAGAACCAAATTGTTTAACTGCATCACTAACGCAAGTTGAAATTTGTGCAGCATTTATTCCCAAAGTTTTCATGCAGGCAGCGCTCGCTCCCTTGCTATCCTTCCAAAAACATTTCAAATAACTGTTTAATTTCGTTGGCTGTGTTTTACTGATGCAATATTGATTCAAGTTCTCATCCACTTCTTTTTGTCCGTGCAAGGCATAGTCAACAAATTTTAAGTTAAATTTAATTTTATTACCCAATGCTTCAACTGCAGGCAAAATGCCTCTTTCCATTTGAAGTCCATATGGGCAATAACTCATCACAAACAAGTCAACGGTTGGCACATCTGTCTTATTTTCAGCTTCAGTTTTTTCAGGAGCTTGCGCAGCTTTATCTGCTGCTGCTTCATCTTTCTTGTTCAAATCTATTGCCTGCGGGAAAAACTTGCTACCATCGATTGCAATATAAGCAACTATTTCTTGCTTATTAGCATCAATTGTCACCTTATACAATCCAGCCTCTTTAATAACCTCCTTAATTTCAATTCCCTTTCCATTTTCAGGAGTATTTTCCTTAATGAATTGCTCAACTTTTGCTTTTGCACCATCAACTCCAATATCTGTTTTTTTAATTTTATAAAGATAAGATCCAGCAACTGCAATAATCAATACCACAGCAGCTAATGCTACCCATTTGCCTTTACCACATTTGCAAAGACCATCCTTGCAACACAATTTATTCATAAAACAATTCGCATCTTTTTTGCTTTCAACTTTTTCTTGATCAATTTTTGTTTCAGAAGCTTCTAATATTTTATCTTCCAACTTGTTTTCATTTTCCATAAAATACGTACTTTTTAATACTTAAATTTTTTATTAAAATAGTGTCCTTTTAACACTTGTCCTATTTTACAGGGTTATTCAAAATCGCACAAGACTAAGCGTAATATGCGATACGAAAAAATTAAACTTACTTTAATTGCAATTTTCGCAAAGTTGAAATCTCATCGCGAATCAAGGCAGCCTTTTCAAATTGAAGACCCCTGGCTGCTTCTTTCATTTCTTTTTCTTTCTGTTTAATATATCCACCAATATCCTCCAAGGATTCAAGTCTTGAAAAATCCATTGCAATTTCAGGATTAATCTCGTGATCAACAATTGATTTGATATTTTTTTGAATTGTTTTTGGTGTAATGTGATGTTTTTTGTTATAAGCCATTTGAATTTCACGTCGACGATTTGTTTCATCAATAGCGCGTTTCATTGAGCCTGTAACACTATCTGCATACAAAATAACACGTCCATTAATATTTCTAGCAGCTCGTCCAATTGTTTGAATAAGTGATGTCTCACTTCGCAAAAAACCTTCTTTGTCAGCATCCAAAATAGCCACAAGAGAAACCTCTGGCAAATCAAGTCCCTCACGAAGAAGATTTACTCCCACCAACACGTCAAATTCTCCACGTCGAAGCCCTTCCAAAATTCGCACACGATCCAAAGTGTCAACATCAGAATGAACATATTCACATTTGATTCCATTCTCTTTCAAAAACTCCGTCAGATCCTCGGCCATTTTTTTAGTCAGAGTTGTAATCAACACTCTCTCATTTTTAGCCACCACTTTTTCAATTTCAACAAAAACATCCTTTACTTGTCCCTTGGCACTTTTAATAATGAGCTCTGGATCAATTAAGCCGGTTGGACGAATAATTTGTTGAGCAATTGCAGTAGAATTTTCTTTTTCATATTTCGAAGGTGTGGCTGACGTAAAAATCATCTGATTAATATGTTCTTCAAATTCTTCAAATTTAAGTGGACGATTATCAAAGGCGCTCGGAAGACGAAATCCATTTTCAATCAAAGCTTCTTTGCGAGAGCGATCGCCATGATACATGGCACCAATTTGCGGAATGGTCACATGCGATTCATCCACCACCAACAAAAAGTCCTTGGGGAAATAATCCATTAAGGTATATGGGGCTTCGCCAGCCAATCTATCTGTCAGATAACGCGAATAATTTTCAATACCATTGCAATAACCAACCTCTCGCATCATTTCCAGATCTTGCTCAGTGCGTCGTCCGATTCTTTCAGCCTCCAAAAGTTTACCCTTATCTTTGAAATATTTCACTCTCTCCTTAGCATCCGCTTCTATTTCAGCTAATGCTTCTTGCATTACTGGTTCCGGCACCACAAAATGTTTCGCTGGATAAATCAATGTTTTTTCCAAATCTCCCAATTTTTCACCCGTCAGCAAATCATATTCATGGATGCGTTTTACCAAGCCTCCTTCCAACTCAATGCGCGTCACAATTTCCCGTCCCGGAGTGATAACTTCAATCGTGTCGCCTGTGACGCGAAATTTTCCTCGTTCCAAAACTTCGCTGCGATGATATTGCATGTCCACCATCTTTTGCATGATTTTTTCGCGCGAGTTTTCTTTGCCTACTTCCACTTCAACCGTACCTTCACGATAATAATCCGGCGATCCCAATCCATAGATACAAGAAACAGAAGCCACAATAATTACATCTCGCCTAGACAAAAGTCCACTGGTCGCGGCATGACGCAATCGGTCAATTTCTTCATTGATTTGCACTTCTTTTTCAATATAAGTGTCCGATGAAGCAATGTATGCTTCCGGCTGATAATAATCATAATATGAAACAAAATATTCCACAGCATTTTTTGGAAAAAAAGTTCGAAACTCTTGCACCAACTGCGCCGCAAGAGTTTTGTTTGGCGCTATTACCAATGTCGGCTTCTGCACAGCCTCAATAACATTGGCAATTGTGAAAGTTTTTCCCGAACCAGTAACACCCATCAATGTCTGAAATTTTTTATGATGATTCAATCCATGCACAAGAAGCTCAATCGCCCCCGGTTGATCTCCACTTGGCTTAAATTTACTATCGATTATGAATTTCATAGTAATATTTTATAGAATTGAGGTTGGCTTGCCCCGTAGCGAGCCGTCAGCAGACGGATCTGCTACTGGGGTCGCCAGCAGGTTTATATTTTGAGTTAATTTCAAATTTCATAGATTAATAATTTCTAATTTTCAATTTCTAATTTCTAAACAATTTCCAATGACTTAATTTCTCAATGTTTGAAAATTATAACATTGAATCATTGAGATTTGTTTGAAAATTGAAAATTAAAAATTGAAAATTGATATCTAATACTACAATTTTATTATAAAAATGTCCACAAACATCAATTTGACAATTACTCATCAAAATTGATAATATATCAATACAAAGTTGTCATCCATTTAAAGGAGGAAACGATCATGAAAGAGAAAGGTTGCAGACACAGAGATCCGATGGTCGACAAAGGAGCTTAGGAATCCAAACACAATCAGGAGGTGCACTGTGGACAAATGGATTTAAACCAAAAGGCGCTTTCCATCGTGAAAGCGCCTTAACTCTTGCCAAATCCCCAAAACCTGCTATAATTTATTCACAACTAAGAAAGTCCGAATCTAGCCCGCCGTTGAGCCAAAAACGGATAGGTTGGAATGCTCCACTAAAAGCAAGGATTTTCTTGTTTGGTGGAATTTTTTTGTAGAAATTTTGAATTTTGAAACTCGAATTTCGAATCAATTTTTAATTTTTAATGATTTAATGTTTTAAACATTCTATCATTCAAGTTTGATTCGAAATTCAAAATTAGAAATTCAAAATTATTTCAATAAAAAGTTTTCACAATTTTATTGATCAATTATAATTAATTAAACAAAACGCGTATGCAATACGAACTGTTTTACCTTGTTGGCGAACGCCAAGAAGCAAACCTGCCCGCAATCAAAGAAGGAGTTAATGCAATCTTGGCATTGGAAAATGCCACAATGGTTGGAGAAGAATTAAGCGAAAAAAGAAAACTCGCTTATGAAATCAAGCACCAAAACAAAGGGATCTATATTACCAGACGTTTCGAACTTCCCGAAAATGACTTTTGGGCAGATGAAGCAAATGGAGAAAAAGAATTTGGAATCAGCGCCATCACAAACAAGATGAATCTTAATAATGATGTTTTGCGATTCATAATAGTAAAAACAAAAGATTTGCCAGATCTCGGTGCTAAAGATCGTCGCAAAGCACAAGAAATGAATTCGCAAAAACCACAAGGAGCACAAAGACCACAAACAAGAAACAATGATCGACGCGACAACAATTATCGTCCAGCACAACGACCTGTTCAACGTCAAACAACCCCAACTGCTGCTCCAGCAAAAAAAATTGAAACTCCAAAAGAAGAATCAAAAAACATCGACAAGCAATTGGATGAGCTACTCAATATTTAATTAAATTCGTTAAACAAATTTAAAAAGTTAAATAGTTAATTAGCTTACTAGTTAAATAGGAAAAATTCCTAATCAACTATGCAACTAATCAACTAATCAACTACTATGAATTTAAACAAAGTTCAACTCATCGGACGTTTAACTAGAGACCCTGAATTGCGCACCACTCCTTCTGGCCAAACAGTGACTAGAGTTGGAATCGCAACAAACCGAACTTGGAATGATAAAGCTGGACAAAAACAAGAGAAAACGGAATTTCACAACATTGTAATTTGGGGACGTTTAGCTGAAATTGCTGGACAATATCTAACCAAAGGACAAGAAGCATATTTCGAAGGAAGACTCGAAACAAATTCCTTTACCGGCAAAGACGGAGTCGAAAGGAAAACAACAGAAATAATTGCTGAAAACATGCAGATGGGACAGCGTGCGCAAGGTTCATCCGGACCAAGACCAGCTCCAGCAACGATGGGTGCAGCCGCTGCAGCATCTCGTCCAGCTTCTCAACAACAAGCACCGATAGCAGAAGAAATTCCAACCATCAATCTTGATGAAGAAACTGATGAAGTTAGAATTGAAGACGTACCCTTCTAAATAAGTTAAACAGTCACTTAGTTAATTAGTTAAATAGGTTAAATTCAAAAAATTCCTAATTAACAAATCAACTAATCAACCACTCAACTAAAATCTATGGAACGAAAACAATGTTATTTCTGTGATGAAAAAATGGATAAGATCGACTACAAAGATGCTTATCTAATTCGCAGATTTATGAACTCACAAGGAAAAATCTACCCACCAAAAAGACATGGGATTTGCACAAAACACCAACGAACACTTTCTCAAGCAATCAAGCGTGCTCGCGTGATGGCACTTGCACCTTTTGTAGTTAAATAACAAACAACTTACAACTCACAACTTACAACTCATCACTTGTTGTTAGTTGATTGTTGTCAGTTGTTAGTCAAAAATATGTTAGGAATAAGTGATATCAAAGCTGGCAAAAACATTCTCTGGGAAGGTTCCCCATATGTAGTGCTATCTGCTGAGCATTCCAAGACGGGACGTGCTGGCGCAGTACTTCGAACCAAGCTCAAAAATCTTCTCAACGGAAGTGTATTGGAAAAAACTTTCAATGGATCAGACAAGGCTGATGAGGCTGACATGTCAAAATCAAAAGCACAATACCTCTATGCTGAACAAGATGGATTCGTGTTTATGGATATGACAACCTATGACCAATTTACTCTTGCAAAAGATGTAATTGGAGATTCATACTTGTATCTTTTGGAAGGAACCGAAGTAAGTGTGCTTAACTTCAATGAAATTCCAGTCAACATCGAGCTACCAATAAAGGTAACGCTATTGGTAACCGAAGCTCCACCAGGAGTCAAAGGTGACACTTCTTCTGGCGGCGACAAAGTTGTTACTCTTGAAACCGGCCTCAAGGTCACAACTCCTCTTTTCGTCAACGAAGGCGACAAGATCATCATCAATACCGAAAAAGGCCAATACGTATCGAGGGCATAAAATAACTTTCTTCAATAGTTTCCTCTCCTTTGATAAGGAGAGGATGTCATGTACTCATGACATGTGAGGTAAAAACAAGCCACAAAAAAACCATCCTCAAGGATGGTTTTTTGCTATAAAAATATACTGCAATCAAGAAATAAAAAAATATAACAGATACAAACCAAAAACAAAAACCCCGCACGAAAGCGGGATTTCAATTTGGGCTTAGAAAAGTCCAATTTGTCCAAATAGAGTGAAAACCATCAGAGGAACCAGTGAAACCAAAACTGCCAAATTAAATTCCTCTTGTTGTGCCTCATGCTTGGCTCTTTTGTCACAATGAGGACACTTGTGTGTTGTCTCCATATTTTTGTTTACCCTGTTAAATTGCGGTACTCCGCACTATTTAACTGGGATGTTTTTATTGCTCCCCCGAGCAAAAATTAATGATTTATTTATTATTTACTTTTATCTTAAAGAAAAGAACCGTGGCAATAAATCACCCGGTTCTTATCCCTATAAATACATTATACACCCAAATCAGCAAAAAGTCAAATGTACTTTTTGCTGAAATTATAACTTCAGAATTTTCTTGCCTGCTTGGCTGGCAGACAATTTTCAAAAAAAACATAATCTTAAAATTTTTATGCTGCAAGCTTGGCTTTTTCTGAGATTTCCTTGAAAATCTTATCAGCAATTTTAGAATTTTCTTTTAAAAATACCTTGGCACTTTCACGACCAGCTCCAAGCTTTGTTTCCCCATAAGAAAGAGAATTGCCGGATTTTTTTACTATCTCAAACTTCACTCCCGCATCCAGCAAATCTCCAGCCAAAGAAATTCCTTCGTTGTACATAATATCAAATTCAGCAGTTTTAAAAGGTGGCGCAACTTTGTTTTTTACAATCTTAACTTTCACGCGATTTCCAACAACATCCTCTCCTTTTTTAATTTGAGCAGCTCGACGAACTTCAACTCGCACTGAAGAATAAAATTTTAAAGCTTGTCCACCAGTTGTTGTCTCAGGATTTCCAAACATCACTCCAATTTTCATACGAATCTGATTAATGAAAATCACTGTCGTATTTGAACGAGAAATAATTGCTGTAAGTTTTCTCAAGGCTTGACTCATCAACCTTGCTTGACGTCCAACATGCTGATCTCCCATCTCCCCCTCAATCTCAGCCTTTGGAACCAACGCCGCCACAGAGTCCACCACAATCACATCCACCATACTTGAGCGCACCAATGATTCAACAATGTCCAAAGCTTGTTCGCCAGTATCTGGCTGAGAAACTAATAGGTTTTTAATATCGACACCGATCTTTTGGGCATATTCAGGATCAAGAGCATGTTCCGCATCAACGAATGCAGCTGTTCCGCCATTTTTTTGAGCATTAGCAACAATATGTAAAGTTAAGGTTGTTTTTCCAGAAGATTCAGGTCCATAAATCTCAACAATTCTTCCGCGAGGAACACCGCCTATCCCCATAGCTATATCCAAAGAAATAGATCCTGTTGGGATAGATTCAACATCAACTCTTTTTACATCTCCCAATTTCATCAACATTCCTTCCCCAAATTTTTCCTGCATATCATCAACCAATTTATCTATATCTTTTTTATCAGCTTGCTTGTGTTTTTCCACGGCATCCTTTGGTGCCTTTTTTTCTTTCGCCATTTTTGTATACCGATACCAAACTACAAAATATATCCGAATCTACACAAAATAATTTTTGGAGATTAAAGAATAGTTTGTTGTTTTTGATCGTATTTATTTTTTTTAATTTTATTAATTTTCAATCTTCCCCTTCGCATTATATTTGACATCACGCACAACAGTACCATCAGTGCTAAGTGCACCAAACTCTTTACCGTTTATTTTAACAAAAGTTTCATTTCCTTTTCCAGATGTTATGCTAACATTCTCATTAGCATCAAATGCTTGAACAGAATCCGGCAAAAGAACGCCGCTATAAACAAGATTTCCATCAGCTTCAATTGACATCCAAGTTGGATTAGGACTTACGTGAATTTCAAGTTTTATTGGTTCCAATGATTGAACTGGTTGAATTTGCTGATTCAGCTCGTCAACAATAGCATTGTCTGACTGCTCAGAAACATTGTTTTCAAAATCAGCATTAACAATAATAGACTCGACAGCTTCTTTGTTGAATTTACTTCGCGCCTTAATACTTATGCTATTTACTCCTGGCGTGAGTCCAACATCCTCACTGAATTCTCCTTTTTCACTTACTAGTATTGGCTGATCATTTATGAAGACCAATGCATCTTTCTCAGCAATTCCAGTAACATGCACAGAATTTCCATTTACCCTTGATCCATCAGATGGAGCCATTATTACCAATCTAGGCTTGGAAACGAAATTATTCACTTGCATATACAAATAAACAAAACTAGACGCTACTAGCAATAATATGGATGTCACAATAATCATTTTTGGTGTGATAACCAAACTTGAAAATTTCAAAGGTTTTCCCACATTTTCATCTTCGACAACTTTTTTGATATTTTTATGAATACCCTTTTCTCGTTCAAATTGTTTAATTATGTTTGATTCACTCAAGCCCATAAAAATTGCATAGCTTCTCAAAAATCCCTTCACGTAAACATCAGCTGGGAGTTTGGCGTACACACCATCTTCAATATATTCAAGATATTTTACTTGAATTTTGGTATGCTTTGAAATTTCCATCAAGCTTAGTCTGCGCTCATCTCTCAACTTTTTCATGCGCTCTCCAAGGGTCAATGAATCTATCTTTTTAGTGGTGAATCTAACCATACACATACCGATACGAAACTACTAAACATATACGAATCTACGAAAAAAATTTGCGTTTGTTCGTAGATTCGAATGCCATTCGTAGTTTCGAATCGTGTTTTTTACATTTGCCATTTATCCCTCGCTACTTGGTCCATCATTGGTTCTTCATATTGTGGCTGATCATTGTTGCCAACCAGGATTTCACGAGGTTTAGCTCCATCAGCCGCACCTATAATACCTCTTTCCTCCAACATATCAATCAATCGTGCAGCCCTTGAATATCCAACCCTGAGTCTTCTTTGCAAAAGAGATGATGACGCTTTCCCAGATTGAATGACGATTTTTTTGGCTTCATCGTACAATAAATCTTCTTGGTCACTAGCCTCAATGGAATCAAAATCTATTTTATCAGCATATTGCACGGTTTTCACTTCCCCATTTTTGTTTCCTTCAGGTTTTGATTCACCAACAACTATTTCATCATCCAAGTTATCCTCCATTTTTTCAGATCTTTGACCTTTAATGAATTCGACAACCCTTTTAACTTCTTCTTCTGAAACAAAAACTCCTTGCACGCGCCTAAGATCAACAGCCTCAGCTGCAGAAAAAAGCATGTCACCATTTCCCAGAAGTTTTTCGGCACCACTTGCATCCAAAATTGTTCTAGAATCCATCAATGACGGAACACGAAATGCAATACGTGTTGGTATGTTTGATTTGATAAGACTTGTGATAACAGTCACTATTGGTTTTTGAGTACTAAGAATCAAATGAATTCCTACTGCTCTAGCCATTTGAGCCAAGCGTATGATAGCTCCCTCAACCTCTTTTCCATGAGATGCCATCAAATCAGCCAATTCATCAATAACAATAACAATATATGGAATTTTTTCAACACATTCTTCAGTTATTTCACCTGTTTCAGTATTAATATTTTTGAACAGCTCTCCACTCTCAGCTTTTTTATTGAAAGAAGAAATATCTTTAGAACCAACCTTTTGCAAGATCTTGTATCGACGTTCCATCTCTCCAATGGCCCATTTTAATGCACTCAAAACCTTCCCATTTTCAACAATCACGTCAGTCAATAAATGTGGAATTCCATTATATGGAGTAAGCTCAACACGCTTTGGATCAACCAATATCAACTTCAAATCCTGAGGAGAATTTTGATACAGCATCGATATTAAAATTGTGTTGACGCAAACACTTTTTCCACTGCCAGTAGAACCAGCAATCAACAAATGTGGCATCTTTTTCAAATCTCCAAAAATATAATTTCCACTAACGTCCTTTCCTAGCGCCAACAACAAATTTGATTTCCTATTTTCAAATTCCAAGGCTTGCAAAAGCTCTGGCAATCTTATTGTGGCAGTTGTTTTGTTTGGAACTTCTATTCCAACCAATGATCTTCCTGGAATTGGAGCTTCTATGCGAACCTGACGTGCCGCCAAACGCAAAGCCAAGTCGCTACTGAGCGTTGTGATTCTGCTTAATTTCACACCAACAGCAGGACGAAAACTATACTGAGTTACGGTTGGACCAGTTTTAATTTCGCCCAATTCAACCTCAATACCAAAATTAAGCAAGGTTTCTTGAATAATTTTTGCATTTTTTTCAACATCTCCCCCTTGCGCTTTCTCGATAGAAGATTCCAAAAGTGAAACTGGAGGGAGCTCCCAATCAAGATCCTCAATCTGCTCTTTCTTTTCTTTATTTTTTTCTCCCTTAGGCTTCCAGGCTGCAGCTTTCTTGAGCACATTAGCCATGCGACTCTCTTTTTCTTCGTCCTCATTTGGATCTTGCACAAACTCTGTTTTTTTGGAAAGATTTTCATTTTCAACTTCAATAATTGGATCTTCATCGACATCTTCTTCTGAATCTTCATCAACATCATCAACAATTTCATTATCTTCTGCTTCCACTTTTTCCTGATCAACTTTTTCCTTAATAAATTTCTTAAGCAAAGTTATCAATGAAAAATTGAAAGCAACAATAACACCAATTAAAAAAAGAGAAACCAAAATAACACTTCCTCCTATTGTCCCAGCTAATTTCAGAAAAATTATTGCAAAAATATATCCAATAAAACCACCGCCTTCTCCAGCCTTTGCAATACTCAACATTTTCTCACCATCATAGGCCAAAATATGAATTAATCCCAAAACACTAGAGAATGCAATTGTAAGGCCCAATAATTTTGAAACATAAAACAATGTTTCCTTGCGAAAAAGTAAAATTATTCCAGCAATTACCAAAACTACCGGAGAAATATATTTTCCTATTCCAAAAATCAGCCCCGCCAACAGATTAAGCCAATCCAACAAAAGTCCGCTTCCGATAATTTTTGCATCAGCCAAGAATCCTAGCACAAACAACACTGCAAAAGTGAACAAAAAAATTGCTGCCACACTTCGCTTGGCATCACCATGCATAATGGAAAATAATTCCTCCTTTTCAACTTCAACTTCTTGTTTTTTTCGTCTTCCCATACTATATATGTTTGCAAACTCAAATGGCGTAAACGCCACAAGAATTCAACTGAATCTAGATTGGATAATATGCACCTTTTTAAACATAACATGCTTATTTTAGCACATATCAAGATTTACTTCTACTTTTTATTATTCTGTTTTATTTTTAAGGTACTTTTTTCTATTAACAATAAATTTTCTAAAATAAATCACCTCACTTCTTTCATGCTCATATCAACCTCTCTGTCCTACGGACATCTCTCCTCAACTGAGGAGAGAAAGACATGGAAGAAATATATTATAAACTAACAAATTTTACAGGCAACACTTTCTTAAAAATCCCAGCAATAAAAACTACATCCGCCTCAGAAAGATAGATTGGATGATGAGTAAAATTGGTGGAATGAGGGAAAAGACCAATAATCCCCTTTCCAACATTTTTATAACGTTTAATGGTGGCCATCCCGTTGATCACAGCAACCACGATCTTGCCCTCAAAATCACTTTGTCCTTCGGCTTTTTCAAAGATCACATAGTCTCCATCACTAATTCCCTCTTTATTCATGGAATCTCCTAGAGCTTTAACTGCAAACAATTTTTCTGGCTCAGGGCGTTGAAACAAGCTCCTTGAAAGTTGCAAGAAATCATCAGTGCCACTATCATCAGCATAAGCCAAAGCCTCTCCACAAGATGCCAAACCATAAAGTGGAATAGACATAACGTTTTGAGCGTCGCCATAACTATCATTTTCTACGAGATAAATTTTCTTTTTATCATCGCGAGTAATGAGTTCCTTTTTTTCCAATGATTCAATTACTTGCATCACTGATTTCATGCTCTCTTTTGCTCCTTGAGCAACAAGATGTTTGCAAACACGATAGCTGGTTGGTTTTTCACCTTTTTGCATGGTGAGTTCTCGAATTGATTCGAGAATGTTTTTTTGTTTCGCAGTCAACTTCACTTCCATATTTTTTTTGTAAATTATTAAATTAAATTTTTATTATTATTTTCTTCCTAACAATACTATTATATCACTACTATATTAACACTGCAAGAAAACACTGTGGATAAGTGCTCGTTAAGCCGTCTTTAAAGCAAAAAACCTCAGCATTTTTTGCTAAGGTTTTTCATTTTTCATATGAACAATGCACACAAAAAATATAAATTATTTTTGCTGTCTATGGCTGTGGTTGATGTATAATATCGAGCCTACCACCATCATTTCCATCTGGCACAATGCGCCATACCAAGCCGCATTTACCACATTCTTTTACTGGCGACTCCGAAGAATAACCGTCTGACTTACCAAGATCAATTTCATTCCTAGTCTCACATACTGGACATTTCATTTTTTGTTCCCTCCCTTGGAATATTGATGCTTTCAATGAAGCACCGACTCCATATTATTGCATAAAAAATAATCTTCTGTCAACACAAAAAACGCCCCACTTTCGTGAGACGTTTGATGTTTCCATACTGCTCTATACTGAGCAAAGTTGTGCTAAGGTCCTGGATTCCCGCCTACGCAGGAATGACAGGTTATAAGTATTTCGTATTCCCTAAGAAGCTAAAAAGCTAATGCCTAATAAGCTGTCTATTACTTTCGGTATCCAGTTCCCGCAGGAATCAAGCGTCCGATAATTACATTTTCCTTAAGTCCTCGTAGACGATCATCTTTTCCGGTTACTGCAGCGTTAATGAGGACGCGAGCAGTTTCTTGGAAGGATGCAGCTGAAAGGAATGATTCGGTTGAAAGAGCAACCTTGGTGATTCCCATAATGAGTTGCTCACCAGTTGCAATTTCTTCTTTAGCAGCAATTGCTTCATTATTAGATTCTTCAAATTGATCTTTTTCAACAATGTCTCCAGGCAAAAGATCAGTGTCACCAGCAGTCAAAACTTTCACACGAGAAAGCATTTGACGAATGATAACTTCAACATGTTTGTCTTGAAGAGGTTCTCCTTGTGCAGCATAAATCTCCTTAACTTCTCCAATAACATAGCGCTGGATTGCCTCTTGCCCCATGGTCTCAAACAACTTTTTAAGATCAATATGACCCTCATTAAATTGTGTTCCTTTACCAATCAGTTGTCCTTTTGAAACAACTAATGTTGATTCGCTTGGAACTTGGCATTCTGTAATTTCTCCGTCAACAGTTTCAATTTTGATAGTAACAGTTTTTTTGTTCTCACTTACTATTTCAACAATTTTTCCATCAACTTCAGAAATAACCGCTTCTCCCTTTGGAGGTCTGCATTCAAAAATTTCTTCAACACGTGGAAGTCCTTGTGTAATATCAGATCCACCAGCAACACCTCCAGTATGAAAAGTACGCATAGTCAACTGTGTTCCAGGTTCTCCAATAGCTTGAGCAGCCACAACACCAACAGCTTGTCCAATTTTTACCAACTCGCTTCGTCCAAGGTCAATCCCGTAACAATGTCGACAAATTCCTCGTTTGCTTTTGCATGTTACCACGCTTCGAATTTTAACTTTTTCAACATTGGCAGTTTCAACAGCCAAGCCATCTTCCTTGGTTGCCATGGTGCCAGCTTTCACGATAACCTTTTTGGTTGCGGGGTCAATAACATCTTCAACAAGATATCTTCCCTCCACGCGAACTGCAAAACTTTGTCCGACACGGTCTGAATCTTCTTTATACATATATGCCCCTTCAACATCACCACAGTCTTCATCACGAACAATAATATCCTGAGAAACATCCACGAGGCGACGTGTTAGATATCCAGCAGTCGCAGTTCGAAGAGCTGTATCAGCCATACCTTTTCGAGCTCCATGAGTTGAAATGAAATATTCCAACACATTGAAACCTTCCTTGAAAGAGCTTTTTACTGGCAATTCAATCGTTTCTCCAGTTGGTCCAGCCACAAGTCCCTTCATACCCATCATTTGCACCACAACTGATTCAGATCCACGAGCTTTTGAATGAACCATGGTATACACTGATCCTTCTTTATCAAGAGAGGCCTTAACGTCATCAGCAATCAAATTCTTGGTTCGATTCCAGATCTCAATAACACGATTTTTTCTTTCTTCTTCAGTAAGAAGTCCTACAGCATACTGACCATTAATTGTTGCAACTTCTTCTTCAGCTTTTACCATAGCATCCTTCTTTACTGGAGATTGTTTCAAATCATCCATACCCCAACTGATACCAGAGCGTCCAGCCATTTTGAATCCAAGTGCCTTGATGCGATCAATGAAAGCAGCAGTTTCTTCTTGTCCCTTCATGCGCAACATTTTTGCAACCAATTGCTTGATTTCTTTTTGAGTCAACTCTTCATTAACAAAACGTAGTTCCTCAGGAAGAATATCATTAAGCATAATTCTTCCAGCAGAAGTTTCCAAAATCTCTCCATTAATATCAACTTTTATTTTTGCATTAACTGCAATAAATCCCATTTGGTAAGCAAGTATAGCCTCTTCATCAGTAGCAAAAATCTTTCCCTCTCCTTTTACTCCTGCCTTGATGTGAGTAATGAAATATATTCCAAGCACAATATCTTTTGAAGGCACTGCTATCGGTTCTCCAGAAGCAGGTTTCAAAAGATTTTTTGAAGAAAGCATGATATTCGCACTTTCCTCGCGTGCTTGATCAGTCAAAGGAACATGCACCGCCATCTGATCTCCATCGAAATCAGCATTGAAAGCAGCACAAACCATAGGATGAACCTGAATAGCTTTTCCTTCAATCAATACTGGTTGAAAAGCCTGGATAGACAAGCGATGCAAAGTTGGCGCACGATTGAGAAGCACGTAGTGATGCTCAATAATTTCATCCAAAATTTCATATGCTTCTTCAGCTTCAGCATCCACCATTCGTCCAGCAGTTCTAACATTATGTGCAAATTCTTTTTCAATAAGCTTATTGATAATAAACGGTTTGAAAAGTTCCAAAGCCATCTTCTTCGGCAAACCAGCTTGATGAAGTTTAAGCTGCGGTCCAACCACAATCACAGATCGTCCAGAATAATCCACGCGTTTTCCAAGCAAGTTTTGACGGAAACGTCCTTGTTTTCCTTTGAGAGCATCAGCCAATGAACGAAGTGGTCTTCGTTGCCCTGTTGAAGCAGCTACTGATGATTGTCCTTTGCGAGCAGAATTGTCAAAAAGGGCATCCACAGCTTCCTGTAACATTCTTTTTTCATTTCGAGTAATAACTTCAGGAGCACCAAGATCAATCAATTTTTTCAAACGATTATTCCTGTTAATAATACGACGATAAAGATCATTCAAATCTGAAGTTGCAAAGCGTCCTCCATCAAGAGCAACCATCGGTCGCAAATCTGGTGGAATAACTGGAATAGCTGTTGGAAGCATCCATTCAAGTTTAAGACTAGCTTTTTTGAAACCTTGGAACAATTTCATTCGCTTGAAAAGCTTCTTTTTGTCAGCAGTATCTTCATTTTCCAATTCTTTTTTAACATGCTTGATCATCTTTTCGATGTCCATTGATTCAAGCACTGCGCGAACCGCTTCAGCTCCAATTCCAGCAGAAAAAACCTGACCAAAACGTGATGACAAATTGAAATATTCCAACTCAGAAAGAATCTGCATTGGCTTCAAGTTTTTAAGGTCATCTTTAACACCTTTATATTGATCACGAAGTTCATCCAGCATTGCCTCTGCCCCACGTTCATTTTCTGTTTTTCCGCCCTTAATTTCTTTTTGCTTTGATTTATATTCCTGCTCCAATTGATCAATTACGCGTGTACGCTCAGCTTCATTAACATCCTTAATAATATAGGCAGAAAAATAAATAACTTTTTCCAAATCCTGCACTCCAAGTCCAAGAGCTGAGCCAATTTTTGAAGGCACACCTCGCAAAAACCAAATATGCGAAACAGGCACAGCCAATTTGATGTGACCCATTCTTTCGCGACGCACAATTGAGCGAGTTACCTCAACTCCACATTTATCACAAACTATCCCTTTATATCTGATTCTTTTATACTTTCCGCAATAACACTCCCAATCTTTTGATGGTCCAAATATTTTTTCACAAAACAGACCATCTTTTTCGTATCGCTGAGTTCTATAATTAATTGTTTCAGGCTTTGTTATTTCTCCGTGAGACCAGTTCATGATTGCGTCAGGACTTGCCAATCGAAGTCTGACGCTATTGAAATCGCTCACTTTAGTAATATTTTCCATAAAAATGATTTCTTCCCTACCCCCCTTCTCCTTTTAAGGAGAAGGTGCCCCGATAGCAATCGGGACGGATGAGGTTAAGGGGTTTTTAGATATTTATTACAAAGTTTATAGATTAAATTTGATCAACGTCTTCTTCTGGCTTGTCATATCCACCAATTTCATCATCATGCTCATCTTCCTTCATTTTGGAATCAACCAATTCAACATCCAAACACAATCCTTTGAGCTCATTAACAAGCACATGGAATGATGCAGGAATATTTGGACTCTTTATCTTCTCACCTTTAATAATTGATTCATATGCTTTTGATCTTCCAAGCACATCATCAGATTTGATTGTGAGCATTTCTTGCAATGTATATGCTGCGCCGTATCCTTCGAGTGCCCATACTTCCATTTCTCCAAAACGCTGTCCTCCAAATTGAGCTTTTCCTCCAAGTGGTTGTTGGGTAATCAATGAATATGGTCCGATTGAACGCATGTGTAATTTGTCTTCCACCAAATGGTTCAATTTCATGATATACATAACACCAACAGTTGTTTCATTATCGAAAGACTCACCAGTCTTTCCATCAATCAATCTAATCTTTCCACTTTCAGGAAGTCCAGCTTTCTTAAGTTCACCCTTAATATCTTCCTCAGTGATTCCATCCAATGCAGGAGTTGCTGCTTTGTAACCAAGCTTAAGAGCTGCCCATCCAAGATGTGTTTCCAAAATCTGTCCGATATTCATACGAGAGATAACTCCCAATGGATTTAGGATAACATCAATTGGAGTTCCATCTGGAAGATATGGCATGTCTTCAACAGGAGCAATACGTGAGATCACACCTTTGTTTCCATGTCGTCCAGCCAACTTGTCTCCAACGGAAACTTTTCGAAGTTGAGCAACTGAAACTTGAATTTGCTTTATAACACCAGTTGAAAGTTTGTCACCTTGTTCTCTTGAAAGAATTTTAATATCAACAACTTTTCCGTGCTCTCCATGTGGAAGATACAAAGATGAATCTTTAACATCCTTAGATTTTTCACCAAAAATAGCGCGAAGCAATCTTTCTTCTGGAGTAAGATCTCCTTCTCCTTTTGGAGTGATTTTTCCACAAAGAATATCGCCAGAAGAAACTTCTGCTCCGATACGGATGATTCCTGTTTCATCAAGATTCTTCAATCTTTCTTCTCCGATGTTTGGAATATCACGAGTCACAACCTCCGGCCCAAGCTTTGTGTCGCGCACGTCGATTGAAAAATCCTCAATATGAATTGAACTATACCAATCTTCTTTCAAAAGTCTTTCTGAAAGAATGATAGCATCTTCAAAGTTATATCCGTCCCATGGAATAAAAGCCACCAATGGATTTTGTCCAAGTGCCAATTCTCCATTTTCTGTCGCAGCTCCATCAGCCAACAAGTCACCCTTTTTTACCATTTTACCTTTTTCAACTCGTGGTAATTGACTCATCGACGTGAAAGCATTTGATTTTGCAAAACTTTGCAAACAATATTCACGCTTGAAATTATCTTTTTTAGCACCAATAGGAGCATTTTCTTTGATCGTAATGTGTGCTCCATCAACTTCCACAACTTCTCCATCATTTAAAGCCAGAACAACTTGTCCCGAATCAGCAGCAGCCTTGTCTTCAATACCAGTTCCAACAAATGGAGCTTGTGGCACAATACAAGGAACAGCTTGACGTTGCATGTTTGAACCCATCAATGCACGGTTTGCATCATCATGTTCCAAAAATGGGATAAGAGAGGTTGCAACTGAGATGCATTGCTTTGCACTCACATCCATATAATCCAACTTATCCGTTTCAATCATTTCAGGATGTCCTTTTACGCGAGCTTCCACAATTCTATCAACAATATTCCTATTTTCATCTGCATTAACACGAGCATGTGTAATCACGCAGCGATCTTCAACTGTTGCATTTATATATTCAATTTCATCAGAAATATATGGTTTGATTTTAATAGTCTTGGCAGGAGTTTTGGCAATTTTTTTGGCCAATTCTTCACTGATTAATTCTCCACCCTTTCCACCAGCCACATCCTCATTCAAAACCCTATTTGTCAAATCAGCAACAGTATTTGGAATCTCTTTATATAACTTAATATAAGGTGTTTCCAAAAATCCAAAATCATTGATTCTGGCATATGATGCCATATGTCCAACCAATCCAATATTTGGACCTTCAGGAGTTTCAATCGGACAAATTCTTCCATAATGAGAATGATGCACATCTCGAACTTCAAAGCCTGCGCGTTCCCTGGTAAGTCCTCCCGGTCCCATCGCTGAAAGTCTTCTTTTGTGTTCAAGTTCAGCCAAGGGATTCACCTGATCCATGAATTGTGAAAGTTGTGAACTTGAGAAAAATTCTTTAATTGCAGCAGCAACTGGACGAGAGTTGATAAGTTGTCCTGGAACAACTGTTTCAATGTCACAAGTACTCATTCTGTCTTTAATATTGCGAGCCATGCGAGCCATACCAATGCGAAGTTTGTTTTGAACCAATTCTCCGACACCTCTAACTCTTCTATTTCCAAGATGATCAATATCATCAGCAATTGCCTGAGGATTATTATTAAGACGAATAATTTCCTTAATAATAAGCAACAAATCTTCCACCAATAAAATTCTGTTTTCTTCATTGTCTGGTCTATCAATCAAAAGTCTTTGATTCAAGCGATAGCGCCCCACTGATCCAAAATCATATTTTTCAAAATTGAAAAACATTCCATTGACCAATTGTTTTGCATTTTCTGGTGTAGCCAAATCGCCTGGTCTAATTCTTTTGTAAATTTCCTTATATCCCTCAGCTTGAGTTTTGGTAATATCCTTGGCCAAAGATTCTTCAATGAATTTTGTTTCTCCATTGTCAGCACCTTCGAAAGCTTTCAAAATTTCCTCATTTTTTTCCATACCAAAAGCCCTCAGCAATGCAGTTACTGGTATTTTTCGTTTGCGATCAATGCGAACATTAAGCACGCCATCCAAACCTGTATCAATTTCTATCCATGCTCCACGATTTGGAATAAGTTTTGCTCCAAACAATTTCTTTCCCTTGGAATATTCCATTGTAAAGAAAACTCCAGAAGAACGGATAAGTTGAGAAACAACAACACGTTCAACACCATTAATAATGAATGTTCCGCGAGGAGTCATCACAGGAAAGTCTCCAAGATAAATCTCTTGCTCCTTTATTTCACCAGTTTTTTTAATGGTCAAACGCGCCTTTGCTCGAAGAGGAGCTTCATATGAAATATTTTTATTTTTCGCAGTAAGCTCGTCTGTTTTTGGCTCATCAAGATAATAGTCCGTGAGAGAAAGCTCCAAATCCTTGCCAGTAAAATCGCCAATAGGATTTATTTCATCAAACAATTCTCGAAGACCTCTATCCAAAAACCACTGGTAGGCATCAATTTGACCTTCAATAAGGTTTGGCAATGACACCATTAATTGTTTTTTGAAAAACTTTCTTCGAGACAGCGAGGAAGACGCACCGTACGATTCCTTCACTTTTAGGGCTTTCTTTTCTTTGACCATAAAAACAACCCTCACCAGTTCTCTCCTTGCTTTGGATCAATGTCCGAAAGCGAAGAGCTCAGCAGCGAGTTTAAATTAAGGCTATTAAATTTGTGCGTCCTTGATTCTCATTACTTGCGAGAATAATTCTTCAAACAGAGACTTTTTAAAGCTCTGATTTGACAAAAAGTTTACCCTGTTAAATACGGCGTAGCCATCTATTTAACCGGAGTTTGTGCGCTGTTTTCACCCAAAAACAATGCAAAAAGTTTACCCCGTTAAATTCAGCACCAGCTGACTATTTAACTAGGGTGGAGTCTCAATCCTAAGTCGTGAATGTACAAGTAAGTTAACACAGATTTAAAAAAGTGTCAATAGTACTAAATTTCAAAATATTATCTCACACATTCATGCAACTCGAGGTTTTTATATTTTTTTTCATACCGTTTAACAAGCTCCATCTGATCCTTATTAGCACCATTAACAGCACGCTTAATAAGCTTCTTTTGTTCACCAGAAGGCAATTCAAAAAAATCAAGTTTTTTATCAATTTTTTTCTTAAATATATTCAACATATTTTTTTCATTAATGATTGCTTAGTATAGTTAACTTTCAAATAATTGTCAATATTCTCTATGTTAAATTCAGTCTTTTCAGTTGCATTACTATAGTTTTTTATAATTAGGAAAACTTGAATTCTATTACCAAATTCTTTTTTCAATTTATTAGTATTTATTTTTGCTTTAAAAAATGCTTCCACGAATCTTGCTTTAGAAATATGTCTCCCATCCTCATCTTCCCTTGCCTTGGTAAATTTCCAAGCGATTAAGGGGTCTTGATAAACATAAAATATAGCAACGTTTCTTTTTTTTCGCAGTGCAATTTCTATATTTTTATATGCAACACTATAACTGGCTAAAGTACCATCAACAATAACGCTAAGATCTTTTTTCATAACATAATCATATACCTTCTCAACTCCGAGCGAAGCCGGACCTTGAAACAATTCTGCATTCGCTCCATCATAACCAGGAATCATTTCTCTTATTTCATCAGGGTCTATTCTTACTACATGAATTGAAGGATGTTTCTTTCCTGATTTACTATAATATAATTGTTCAAATTCAGTGATGAAGTTTTTTGAAGTTTCTGTCTTGCCTGCCCCTGGAGATCCAGCCATAAATATCACAAAAGGCTTAACATTTGGGATTGGCAAAATATCATTAGCAAATTTTTTGATAATTTCTTTTTTATTTGTTTTAATCCAATCTCTACTATTTTTAATAAATTCTTCTTTATCCATATCCATATAATAACATTTTTTATTCCACAGCAAAAGCCTGCACCATCGAAACAGAGCAGGCTTTTTTAATTTTGTATTTTGCTTCGTGTTCTATGTTTTATGTTATATGAACCTTAACCTGTCAGTCTTGACTAACTGGTTTAACCCGTCGCTCGACATGTCATTCGTGAGTGACGTGTCTCGTGAGCGACAGGTTATTTCTTCTTCTTTTCTCCTCCAGCAGCCAGGATTCCGGCGACTGCGCCGAGAGCCATACCGATACCGGCAGAGATTGCTGCGGCTTTAGCTGGATTCTTTTTCACATAAACTTCAACTTTTTTTGAAGTTGCATCCATTTGTTTTTTGATTTTGTCATATTCCTTAAGAGCCATTTTTTGAAGTTCAGCTCCTGATGCTTGTGCCTTTTCCACATTTTTTTTCACAACTTTTTTTACCCTGTTTAATTGCTTCGCACCGCTTTTGGCGGATTTAACAGGGTGAATTTGTTTTTTGTTCATGTTGTTCTTGTCCCGCCCGCCTAGACTTGACGTCTAGTCGAGGCTGGTTAAATTATGGTATTCCATACTATTTAACTAGGATTTTTTATTATTAATTATTTTTATTTCCTACTAACTAAGTAGCCTATTAACAACGCAACTGTTCCGATTGCCATATAACCAAGTCCTGGAATATTTTTTCCTAATGTTGATTCCGCATAAGATGAAATGCCCGTCAGCAAATATGAAGCACCAAGGACCATCACAACCCCGCCAATTGCTCTTCGTTTCATTTGTTTTGTCCAAGCGTGAACACGATTTGTCACATTTTCATTCAATTGCTCAAGCATGTTACCAACAAATCCTTGCACCAAACCTTTCCAATCAGTGCTTTTTGTTTCTTTTTTATTTTGACCAGTCGCTCGCGAGTGACTGGTTTGTTTTGTTTTTGTTGGCATACGATAGTTTTCTTCAATATCTTTCTCTCCTTTGTTAAGGAGAGATGTCTTGTACTCAAGACAGAGTCCTATTATAGTAACTTGTCAAATTATACTGTTTGCATTTCTCTGAAATAATGAGCGTGCATAAACCTTAAAAACTTTCTAGCAGTTGCCACCATGGCAGTGTTGTAATGTTTTTTGTTTTCG
>Ga0209319_1000571_pt1 | contig 44002 bp, 48 predicted proteins | sample RifGroE2_FD_184000 | JGI IMG/M metagenome (GOLD analysis project Ga0209319, IMG submission 184000) | Groundwater microbial communities from Rifle, Colorado - Groundwater E2 (SPAdes) (version 2) | ecosystem: Environmental > Aquatic > Deep subsurface > Groundwater | place: Rifle, Colorado, United...
CAATTTTATACCCATCATAACGGTTTAGCGCATTGTTACAACCAACCCACAAATAACCACGTGAATCTTTTTTAAGACATTGTACTATATTACTCGACAATCCATCTTCAGCAGTTATGTGGCTGAAATATAAATCATATCCATACAGGATTTGATGAGAAAAAACAAGGAGACAAGAGAGAATTACAACCAGGCTTTTAATACTCTTTTTCATTACTAGCTAAACTAGGTGTTTTTCGGTTAGATCATACTTGCTCAAAAATAGCTTTTTGTATCAAATCAGCGTCATAAAGCGCTCTAAAATAATTGCAAAGGAATAGTCAGATTATGAACGGAAGTCCGAAGAAAAGTTAGAACCAAATTTATGCTTAAGAAAACTTAGATACCAGGTTGAACTGATTTAACCAAAGACTAAGAGTATTATTATAATTATGAAACTATCTAAACAAGCGGAATTCATTCAGGCTTGGAATCCCGGGGAATTATAAAAAGGGGAATTCAACATTGAGGATATCTAATTTAGAGCTAAATACAACCTGGTTATATCGCAAAAATCAGGATAAAACTGGAATACTCTCTTTAAAATATTTTGCGGGCCAACAATGAATTATTAAACAAAAAAATCCTTCAAATCACTGATTTTGAAGGATTAATAAAATTTTTGTGACCCCTATGGTACAAAACTCGAACCATTTGCTGGAGGATTTAAAGCTTTTAAGCGAAGTATTAGCTGCATAAAAACTGAAACAATATTACCAGATTCAGGAAGTCTATCATGACTCATTTATACTGCTTTGCTGGTAAAAAGCTTCCTTTTAAAATAAAGTGCCACATTCACCAAACCGATCATTACGGGTACTTCGACCAGAGGACCAATTACACCGGCAAAAGCTTCTCCTGAATTGATTCCAAAAATGGCTATGGCAACGGCAATTGCCAACTCGAAATTATTGCTTGCTGCTGTAAATGCCAGAGTGGTAGATTGCTCGTAATTGGCTCCAATTTTTTTACTCATAAAGAAGGAAACAAAAAACATAACAACGAAGTAAATCAGCAATGGGATAGCTATAAGTATAACATCCAATGGAATTTTTACAATATATTCCCCTTTTAATGAGAACATCACGACAATGGTGAATAACAATGCAATAAGCGTTAACGGACTGACTTTAGGTATAAATTTAGTTTCATACCAAACCTTGCTTTTTACATGTGTCAAAATAAACCGGGTTAAAAAGCCAGCGATCATCGGGATTCCCAGATAAATAAATACACTTTTAGCGATTTCTCCCATCGTTATTTGTGATACCGTTTCGTTTACCGGAACACCGAACCAACCCGGCAAAATGGCAATAAAAACGTAGGCATAAACCGAAAACAACAGCACCTGAAAAACAGAATTGAATGCTACTAATCCGGCAGCATATTGGGTGTCGCCTTTGGCCAGATCGTTCCAAACAATGACCATTGCAATGCAACGGGCAAGGCCAATCATAATGATTCCATACATGTAAGGTAAGTTGGCATTGTTTTCGCCTGGGAAAAGCTTAAAGAAAGTGATGGCCAATGCGAACATCAAGACCGGACCCAATACCCAGTTCTGAAACAAGGAAAGTCCGAGAATTTTAGTATTTCGGAATACATCACCCAATTCTTCGTACTTCACTTTGGCCAGCGGTGGGTACATCATCACAATCAAACCAATTGCGATTGGAATATTTGTTGTTCCTGACGACATGCTGTTCCAGAATTCAGCCACATTGGGGCTTAACCAACCTGCAAATACTCCAATGAACATGGCTAGAAAAATCCAAAGAGTAAGGTATCTGTCGAGAAATTTTAATCGTTTTTTTGAAGGCATAACACTACTTTATTATTGTTTGTAACCTGAAACTGTAATGCTGAATATTCCCGTATCTCCGTTTTTGAAATCTTCCATTTCGGATTTTGACAGATAGTTATCAAGAACTTCGTCAGGAATAGATATTACCTTTAGTTTGTGGATAGTGACGTTTTTAAACCCCGTACTGTTAATGATGTCGATATACTGATTCATCGATACAGCTCCGGCAACACACCCAACATACATTTCTGCATCTTTGCGCAGCGCTTCTGGCAGTTCACCTTTGATGACCACGTCGGAAACGCAGAAATGACCGCCTGGCTTCAATACCCGCATCATTTGGGCAAAAGCCTTGTTCTTATCAGGAACCAGATTTAAAACGCAGTTCGATACAATCACATCAAAATTGTTATCTGGCAACGGCATTTCTTCGATGTCGCCCTGCACAAATTCAACATTGGTGAAACCAAGCTTCTGATTGTTTCCGGTTGCTTTGGCAACCATCGCTTCTGTAAAATCAAGGCCTGTAACTTTGCCTGTTTCTCCAACAATAGCGCGGGCTACAAAACAATCATTCCCGGCACCGCTTCCTAAATCAAGTACATGATCTCCAATTTTCAGGTCGGCAAATTGAGTGGGGAGTCCACAACCTAAGCCTAAATCTGCATCTGGATTGTAGCCTTTAATATTCTTGTACTCATCGCCAATCATGCTAAACTCCAACTCGCCACAACAGCCGGAAGTTCCACAGCAGGATGATTGCGGTTGATTCAATAATAAGCTTTGATTTGCTATTGCTCCATATTTTTCCTGTACTACCAGTTTTAAATCTTCGGCTTTCATAATTGTGGCTTGATTTCTTCATTATAAAATTTCCAAAATCCTGTTTTAATTTCATCACGGACACGAATAAATTCGCTCCAGATAAATTCATCGGTTCCAACAGCATGTGATGGATCATCGAATCCAATGTGCAAGCGGTTTTTTACTTTTCCGAAAAATGCCGGGCAGTTTTCGTTGGCACCACCGCAAACGGTAATCACGTAATCCCATTCCTGATCCAGGTACAAATCGACTGAATCGGAGGTGTGGTGACTGATATCAATGCCGATCTCTTTCATAGCGGCAACCGCTTTCTGGTTCAATTTACCGGATGCTTCAGTTCCCGCAGAACGAACCGTTAAATCTTGATCGAACGACTGTAAAAAACCATGTGCCATCTGACTGCGGCAACTGTTGCCTGTGCATAAAATAAGTACTTTCATGTGATTTATTTTGAGGTTATAAATTCATTATAAAAATCTTCAAAAACGTTAACTATTTGGGCTCTGGTAGTTCTGATCAGTTTCATAAGAAACTCATCATCACCTTCATAGGCCAAAGGATCTTCAAACTTCAGGTAAATGGAGTTTCTAACGTTTCCCGAAAAAACAGGACATGATTCTTTTGCAATGTCGCAAACTGTTATTACAAAATCCCAATCTTCATTTACAAATTCATTAATATTTGTCGTTGAAGATTGTGAAATATCGATCCCAATTTCAGCCATTGCCTGAATGGTTAGCGGATGAACAACTTCAGCAGGTTCTGGCCCCGCTGATCTGACAATTAAACCTGGATCAAGCCTTTTCAGGATTGCTTCTGCCATTTGGCTGCGGCAACTATTAGCCCTACAAATAATTAGTATTCTCATGAATTATATAATGTAATAATTTTCCGGTCAACTGGCGGTATGAGCAACAATGATACTTTTGACTTTCTTGCCACATTCTGACTTACGCTGCCGATAAAAATTTCCTGTAAAAACCCCCGACCCTGACTACCCATTACAATAAGCGAATAGTCATTTTTCGATTCTTTGAGTATTTCTACTGAAGGAGTTCCAACTAAAATTTTTATCTCAACTTCCTCAGCGCCTCGATCTAACAGAATCTGTCTCCGCGCTTCCAACCGTTCGGTATCAATGCGATTGAATTCTTCAAGTTTAGCTGAATCAGTAAACCATTTCTTTACTTTATCATGGACATGAAACAGGGTAACCTTTTTACAACCGTCTTCAACCAACTTTTCGACATATCTGAAAGCTTGCATGGAAATATCGGAGAAATCTGTTGCAAATAAAATTCTTTCTTTCAGGCTTTTACATAAACAGCCTATCTTTTTTATCCCTCCTTCACTTTCCCCATGGGTACTGATCATTAATAGCGGCTTTTCATGAACATGCAGTATTTCAGAATTAGCATTACCCATTAAAAGCAAAAGTTGGTTGTAAACACTAACTTCTTGTTTACCAATAATAATTAGCGAAATATCCGTTTGTTTAGCTACTTTCTGTAACTCTTCAAAGGCACCTCCCGGTACAATTTCTAAAGTAGTCACAAATCCCTGATCCTCAATTATTTCTTTTTGCTTTAACAGGTAAGGTTCGTAGAAATTTTTTGTAAATTCTGCCAGTGTATCATTGTGGGCTACACCACAAGCATAAAAAAGGATCACTTCTTCTACGCCTAGTGTTTTAAAGTCTTCCATGCAATCAATAACTGCATCAGATGACTCCGACAAATCTGTTGCAATCAGAATTTTTTTAAACATTTCCAGTCCTCCTGTTTCTTAGTTAAACATCATCTGTTTTTTATATTCTTGAGCTCATATTCTATTGATTTAAAGCTTACCAGATATTTTAAAACCTTGATTATGTGTTTGAATAAAATATTCAACTTCAGCTTTAATGCCATCTCGTACAATCCTTATTTTTTCCAATTTTTCTTCATCTGTTCCGGTAAATGAGGCAGGATCTTCAAAAGACCAATTTAACCTTTTTGTTATACCTGGAAATATGGGGCAACGCTCGGCGCTGGCGGCATCGCAAACGGCAATCACATAGTGATATATGCGACCTTGCTTGAATAGCTTAAAGACACTTTTGGTCTGGTTGTTTGAAATATCAATATCGATTTCTTTCATGGCTTTCACTACAAGAGGGTTGAGTTTACCCTTTTTAAAGCCTGCACTTTCAACAATAAAATTGTCGTTACCCAATTGATTCAAAAATGCTTCAGCCATTTGACTACGGGCTGAATTATGTACGCATACAAATAATACTTTGTTCATATATGTCAGTTTAATCGTTTACTCCTATTATTCTGTTAAACCCCTTTAGAAAAAAATGTGTACCGCTAATAAAAACCATTGGTACAATTATATGAATGACGATTCCCAAAAATATGGTCTGGATATTTTCCGGTTCTCCATTAAGGATACTAATGGCAAGAAATCCGAACGGGTTTAACAAAGTGATTTTCCCAAATTGGGTAACAATAAAAAACAACACACCTAATCCTGCCGAGAATAATAAAAAACGAAGGACTGCCGAAACAATTTTTAACCGAACCATTATAAAAAAATGAAGCAGATACGCTATTTGAGAGATAAAACCAGTAAAAAGTGCGGTAAGAAAGGGATCAAGCTGGAAATACTCAAATGAATAAATAGACTTTGACTCCGAAGCAATATTTATCCAAATTACTAATATTGCCAACACAGCTCCCGCAAACTGACCGGGTAAGCGATATAAAAAGATACTAAAATCGTTCCTTCGAAGTGACTCAATGTAGGAAATAATCGGAATGATGTGCACTTCGGCTTTTGAAAAAAATATGATCGATTCAATAAAGTAGACCAATGCAAATAGTACAGCCCCTATTAGTAATCTATTGGTCATTCCGTCATGACCAATTACTGGACCAACCAAAAATGAATACAATAAGACGAAAAAGAAGCTGGCCGGAATTTCATAAAGAGCTTCTTTTAAAGTGTCATTTTGTTTTATGGAATTAAAGTAGTTCATCTTATCCTTCTTTAAATATTGACTGATTTGGTAAAGTACTCTGAAATCAGCTAGCTACTTGCACGGAAAATCATCAAGCAATTCAAATTCATCGAGAAAACTGCCTAATAAGTTCTTCATCTCATTCACTTTCTGATAATCCAGACAATAATTCATTTTTACTCCTTCAACATGTCCTTTAATCAGACCAACCTCCTTTAATTCTTTTAGATGCTGGTTAACTGTTGTGCGACTCAATGGGAGTTCATCCGAAATATCACCTGAAATACATGTTTTAGTTTCGGCAAGGAATTGGAGAATTTGTAGTCTTGCTGGATGAGCAAGTGCTTTGAATAAGCTAGCTCTTATTTGAAGCACTTCGTCGAAAAGTTCTGTTTTTGCTATTACCATGATCTTTGATATTTAATACGACGTAAATATACGTTATTTTTTAATATAACGTATAATTACGACATATTTTATTCTTTCTTAATCGTTGCTTAATTAATTTGAAATAAATAAAAGATAAGTTTGTCTTATATTAATTTAAAACAAAGACCATGAAAACAATTACAGGAATTATCGCGCTAATGTTATTAGTAAGTAACATTAGTCTTGCAACTGGAATGAAACGAAAAGCAAGTAATGACAGGGAAAAAGTTGATACAATTAATGTTATTGCCAAGGTTCCATTTGTGCCTAATGCAACCATTTTTACTCCGGTATCAGTAATTTATAACGATGAATTAATCCTAAAACGTTATAGAGGATATACCCTTTATAATCTGGAGAATGAAAAGGTTTTACGCGTAAATCCTACTTTACATGAATCAGCAAAGCTTAGCTTGAAGGCAGGTGATTACATTGTAAAACTAAATGGGCAAAAGAGACAGGTTTATCGGATTTCTGTTTTGGAAAATCAATATAACGAATTTGTGATTGAATAACTCAATAAGTAGTTTATAATTCGAATGATGGTTTTTAAGGGATATTTTTCGAAAGCTCTTCAGTTGAAATATACCCCGAATGCCTGAAAAACTCCTTTCCTTCCTTGTCTAGCAAAACCTGTGTTGGGATGGCAGCAACTCCAAAGTATTTCATTAAATCCTGATTTTCAGGTTTTAAAATATTCAGGAAAACGACATTGACGGTTTGTGGGTATTTCGTCCGGATTTCGGTCATAACCGATTCCATGCGTTTACAGGCAGAACAGCCTGTTGACCCAAATTCGAGAAAAGTTAACTGATAATTCAGCCCATTTTTTGTGTAGTTAAAGGTAGAATCGACATAAGCCGATCCCGAATTAATTATTTCGGAACCGGCTTGTGCTTTCATCATTTTTGAAAGGTAGTTGTTCATGTTCTCTTTTAAGGCATAGCCGATAATGATAAACCCGAACAACATAATATATACAACCCATGGAAGGATTTTCTTTACCATGCTTATGGTTTAATCTTTTCAAACAACCCCAATAGCTTGGTTTGGTAAATTTCGGTAATCTGTGCCTGGTGCTCGCCGATAGGTTTTACCGGAATCAAATCCATTACCTGTTCGGGTGAAAGTCCCGACTCGAAATACAGATTCATTGCGGCTTGCAAAGTTTGTTGTACAGCAACATTACTTTCTTCCTGAGTCAAACCCATTGGATCGCCCATGCTGATCAGTTCTTTCCACTGAAACCAAAAATAAGTGGGCAACATGGCCGATAATATAGCGTAAGCTTCGAGTTTTTTTTCATCGACTTCAAAGGTGGTTCCTAGCAGGCTAATTAGGTTAAGCATTCCTGTTTTTTCACTTGCTTTGAACCCTGGGGCAATTGTAACCGGATTGTACCCTTCGTTGATAAACGAAGTGGCATTGGGAATCATTCGTGCAATATTGGTCGTTCTCAGTTTCGATGCGATCTTTTCAATACTAATTTTTGGAGCCAGCGAAATTACCCAAGCATTTTCGGGAACCTCCCGAGCAATTATCCCAAGCATTTCCATAATCACCGGCGGATGCAAGGCGATAAATACAATTTTCTGTTGGGCAGCAAGAAGCGGGGAGTCAGTGATGTTAATTTTAGGAAATCGCTTTTGCAAAGCATTCAATACTTCTATGTTTGAATCGCAAACTACTATTGATTCAAAGGATGCGTTTTTGTTGGCCAAGGCCTGAAGAAAAATTTTGGTGATGCGGCCACCACCGATAAAACCGAGTGATTTTGTTTTCATAATAGCAATATTTAAAGGGTTAACAGATGATTTATGATTATTTGACTCCTTTTGACTTCAATACCTTCACCAACTCTTCTTCAGGGAAATATCCTTCGTGTCGTGAGAATTCTTTCCCGTTTTCGTCTAAAAATACCTGAGTTGGAATTGCTTCAATACCATATTTTTCAGCAAAGGGTTTTCCTTCCGGTGTCCAAACATCGTGAAAGACCACTTTCACCTCTTTGCCGTATTTTGTTTCGATTGACTTCATAATGGGTTGCATTTTCTGGCAAGGAATGCAGCGTACTGAACCAAGTTCAATAAAGGTCACTTTATATTTCATCGCGTTCTTTTGTTGTACTATTGCCGGTTTCTGCTTTTCAATCTGTTGTGCGTTTTGGCTATAGCCAGGTTGGACTATAGTTGCCAGTAAAATCAACACCAATGATAGTTTTTGAATAACTTTTGCTCTAATTTTCATACAATGATTATTTTGTTTTTCAACAAGTTAGTGTGCTATTTTTTTAATATGCTCAACAATTTCATTCGCTTTCTCATTGCTAAAAGGTGTTTTGCCTTTCACAATGTCGAAATCAGTTGTGTTGATGTGGATTATGTCCGAGATTCCTTCTCTTCCAAGTAGTTTTTCAGCACAGTTGATAGGGCAACCGTCTAATACTACTATTTTGGAATTTTGAGCTTTTACCTTCTGTATTAATGGCTGGTCGCCGATAGCAACTTTGGCCAGGCAGATCATACTGGCATCGCCGCTAGCTGAAAGCATTCGGGCAACTTCATCGGCAAATTTTCCGGTATTTGAAGCTCCGCTGCAACTTACAATCTGATAATGTGGTAAATTTTCCATCTTTAGAATTTTAAATTGGTTTGCAGGGAAAATAAACCGCAAACAACCAATACTTACCCTGCAAACATTTCTTTATTTCGCGGCACAATCAATGCAAACTTTTTTGTCGCCTTTAATGCGACCGTATTCCATCACAGTCATTTCGCCGCATTCTTCGCAAACGAAACCATCGAAGCTATCCTTTTTAGGTTCAAGCTTGTAATCGAAAATAGGCGAAACGTTGAGCAACATTTCTGCTGGAGCGTTCATTACATTATTTACCAATGGATCAACTATTTCGGCAGGTACAGTGCTTGCGGGTTTGCCTAACATGCGGTATTCGGTAAAAAATGCTGTTTTTTTGTTCGCTAACATTGCTTCAGCTTTCGGAGTAACACGAACGGCTTTGCCTGTGGCTCTGTCAACAACAGTAACCGCCCATTTCCCTTTATGTGTTTTCTTTAGGTTTCCCTTGCCAAAGGTGGTTCCCATTATTACCTGCAAGCCATCGCCGTAGCAGGTGGCACAATGGTCGTCGCCTAAATCAACAAAGGCAACCAGTTGACCATCTTTTGCACGTTCGACACCCAGCGCGTTCATTGCTGCTGCGCCAACTCTTAAGCCCATTGGCATTGCGGGGCATTTGTGCCCGTGAAATTTTTGCCCGAATTCGAGCCAATCTTTTGGATCAATCATTTTTTCTAATTTTTAAAATCTATTTGTAAAGAACATCAAATACCATTTTTATTGCAATCATCAACAGCACGATGGCATAAATCACCTTCACCTGTTTCGATTTTGCTTTTTGAGTCATATATCTTCCACCAAGCTGCGAACCAATAATCACGGCAATGACCACGGCAATAGTTAATGGCCAATTCATTTCGCCTTGGGCAACGTGCCCGAAATATCCGGAGAAGGATGAAAAAGTAACTACCAGTGCAGTTGTTCCAGCGGCCTCCTTGGTTTTGTAGCCCATCATCATCAGGATTGGCGCGATGATAAAACCACCTCCCAAACCTAACATTCCACCAATGAAACCGGCAAAACTTCCGGTAAAAAATCCAATGATACTCCGCTTTTTCAAGGGCATCATTGTTTCCGGTTCGGCTTGTTTTGAAGCCCAAAGGGTGCGCAGGGCGGCGGCAACTACCATCGCGGCAAACAATATTTTCAGGGTTTGCACCGGAACATTACTGCTCAGCATGGCTCCAATTGGAGAAGCAATCAGGGCTGTAATAGCCATTACCGAACCTCCTTTCCAATCTACCAGCTTTTTATGTGCAAACGGAATAAGCACCAAAGCAGTATTCAACCCGTTAAGCAACAATCCTAGCGGAATGGCAACCTCTTTCATATCAAACCCCGCCCAGTTGAGCACCGGCACATAAACCATTCCACCTCCCAGACCCAGCATGGCAAATACAAATGAGGCGATGGCGATGATTATTGCGACTATGATATACAGCATATTACCTTATTTCAGGATGATTGATTACTTTAAACTTGCAATGATTTTTTCTTTCAGCTCGGTTTCGAACTTCTCTTTGTTTTGCTTCACTGCAAAATCGTTCACCATTTGTGTCAAATCTGTTATTGTTTCTTTGTCCTTTTTCTTTTTTACCAGAACAACAGTTTGCGGTTTGGCGCTATACTTTTGAATCAGTGCATCATTTTCCTTTTCATTCAGCCAAACTCTCTTAAATTCGATATTCTCTCCTTGGAATTCCTTATCGATTAAAGATTTTACCTGATCCTCAATTGCGTTGCACGTCATGGTTTTGCAGGCACATTGTTTTGCTTTAAAATACAGGACTTCAATATTTTCTTTCGACTTACCGAATGTTGCTCCTGAAATGGTCAGAAAAGCAGCTAGAAAAAATAAAATTGACTTTTTCATAATGGTTTAATATTAATTGATTTAACATTATTAATTAATTTTTTCGCATGTTCGTAAATATCATTAATAGGTCGTTGCTTAATCATTTTCCCGAGTTCTATTGCTTCTTCAGCCTGTTCCATCGAACAGCCTATTTCAAGAGCTTTTTTAAAATGAAAATCAAGACAAGGTCGGCAACCACCTGCAACTGAAGCTGCAATACCCGCTAATTCAATTGTTTTTTCATCAAGATGTTCGAATTTTTCCATGTTGTTAATTTTGAAAAGGATCGGTTTCACTAATTTTCTCAGCTTCTTTACGTTTAAGCATAGCCAGTGCATTCTTGCCCCGGGAGTTTGGAATGGCTTTCTGGCTCAAAAATTCAATACTTTGAGCAATAGCTTCAAAATCATTGAACGGGAAACCTAAAACTGTTTCGTTGGGGCAAATGTCGGTGGCATCGCGGCAACCGTAACAGCCCATGCTCATGTTGAATTTTTGTTGCAGATATGGAATGGTTGTTGCATCCACACAGGTTGCCTGTAAAATGGCTGTGCTACTCTCCACACGTTGTCCGCCTTTGATATTCAGGTTGGCAAGGGCAAACCACATCAGCTTTTCGGTTTCGTCTTCCACCACCACAATGTCGGGTTCTATGGTAGCCGTTTCAAGCGGGAAAAGGTACAAGGCTTTGAGTTTGCCTTGTGGTAGAGTGGTCATTCCTTCGAACATGGTTTTTCCGGTAGAGTCTTCGTTCACAATGCCAAAGCCAAACAATCCTTTCCCGTTTTTCAACGGCTCTGGAAGTGGGTTAAAACCAAAAGCTGCCGCTGCCGCCGGACAAGCAATTCCTTCGGAATCGAGGATTACATGTGCACCGTGCCGGGCTTTCATCAATGCCTGACAATAGCGGTGGCCAGTAAGTTTTTCAATTCCACCGGGTATTTCTTCTTCAGAAAAGATGAATTTTACGCCTACCATCGAAGTGGAGAGGCCAAGTGTTTGTTTCACCTGAAGCGAATTGGAATGAAGTGTTTTCATTTTAAATGTGTATCAGTTTAAAAACTAAAAGTTAGTTCCCCGAAAGCCCATCGTGCAACCGGGCTGGCTCCTGTATTTTCAACAAATTCGCCGGGTATAAAAATGCAATAGCCGCTCAGAAACTGAAGCCAGCTGAATACTTTGACTTTCACCGTAAAATCAGTTTCCTGACCGATAAAACTTCCCGATTGCCCTAGTTTGTCGATGCGTACGGCTTTTCCGGGGAAATACCAGGCATCGTTTTTTTTATCCAGAAAATAAGCATGGTATTCGGAACGGATCGAAACTTTTTTGGTTGGGTTCAAAATCAAATCGGCGCGAACCTGGTGAATATTTTTCCAGAATGCAAAGTTCATCCAGCTATACAAATCGGTATCAGCGCCACTGAAAATACCATCAAAGGTTTGTTTTTTGCCATCTTTCGGATTGCCATCGCCCGAACCATAAATGTAGGTGAGCAGGATTTGAGGCTTCCAGTTGATGTTGAATTTGTAACTCAATTGGGTGGTAATGCCTTGCGCCGAAATTCGGTCGGATGCGTATCGGCCAAATTGGTAGGCATACAAGAACATCCAATTCAAATTGCGAACCGATTTTTGTATCCTTCCACCCAAATAGCTGGAGTTCATATCGCCCGAAATTCCATTTTCACCCATATAGTTTTCGCTATGATCGTATTTGTTCACATAAAAAATATCCAATGAGAATGGCAGATTTTTGATCGTATTGAACGAAGCGAAAGTGTTAGCATTTTCCTTGTTGCGATTGGAAAAAAAATCGGGTTGATGAATGATGTTGTAGCCGAATATCGCCTGTGTTGAAAAATATTTGTTGGCATACCTGATATTGACCGCATCCCAGATATACCGGCCTGTATTGCCCCAATCACCGGGTCCGAAAACCCGGCGGTTGGCTAGATTCAGCGCCTGACGACCCACAATAAATTCTAAACTATCTATCGGTTTATATGAAACATACAGTTTATTGATGTCGAACGGATCGTGAAATGGATTGTTTTTATCCTGAAAATCAGCATCCGTAAAAGAACTTCCGGCAACCCTCGAATCCTGAATCTCGGTGAAAAGTTTCAGGCGGTTTGCAAAGCGATATTCCAAATCCAAACGAAGTCGCGACAGCAGAAAGTCTTCGCTGCCTGAAGTTCCATAAGTTTTTGCATCGAAATTCTGTTGTATCTCACCCCGCAAACGATAGGTTCCGCTAATCACCAGTTCCGACTTACCTTTCTGAAAAGACAAATGATTTTGCCCTTTCGGCTTGACCGAACTATCATTCTGCGAGAATCCCTCAATTGCAAGCAGTATCAATGCCAAAAACAGGATGCGTTTCATTCTTTTATAGTTGAACTCTCAGATGATTTTTCAAGATAAAAAATGCACAGGATCAAAATTCCAATCAAACTCAAATCGTAGAGCGTATAGGCCAAATGGCTGATGGTTGCTATAAATTCAAGTTTGATCAGCATAAATATTCCTGATACAACCGCAACTAGTAGGATGGTTGAAAACGGATTCAGACGGAATGATTTTGTGCCTTTGAATTGATATCTCAGATAAAACCAAACACCTGTCAACAACACTGCCGCGCTAATCAGGAAATGATTTCCATCCAGAAACATCCGGTTCGGGAACATGTAACGGCCAAGGTCGCCAGCGAAATATCCGAAGATACCGGCTCCCAGAATTCCCAATGAAACCAACCAGGTAATCAAGTTTTGCTGCTTGTCGGAAATGATTTTGTTGCGGATCATATTTGCTGTTAAAAGATTAACCAACAAGAAAATGAGAAAAGCGACCATTAAAAAATAGAACATTGGTTTTACTATGCTTTCGCGGAATGCACCGGTGTAAGCCATAAATCCTGAAATACCTAAACGTTTGTACTGAGGTTCGGTAACCGGCTTTCCATCGTCGCCAAACGGATATTTAACCACTTGCGCGAAAAGCATTCCCGAAGAAGTTGAATGGCAATCGGTACAACCGCTGGTTCCCAGAGCTGCCTTTGCCGGGGCGACATCGTGGCTATATTTGTAAACCGAAGCATAAGGCGACGATTCAAAGGTTTCCTTTTCGAGCATTTTATAATCTTTTCCGCTAAAATACATCCTGTCGTTGTTAACCCACACCACTTTGCGGTCAGCCAGTTTGTAACCGGCATCATTCAAATAAGCTGTTACCGAATTAATAAATGCGTCAACCTCTTCAGGGCTGTTAACTTCAGGTATGCTGTCGGTATTGTTATCTTTTATTCTGGACAGGTCTGGGTATTTGGTTTTGTCTTTCCGATGGGTTGTCCACATGGTGTAAATATCTTTCATTTTTGGTTGGTGCAGTCCATTTTTTCCTTCGGTATAAATGCCCGGCCATGCGCTGTGAACCGGATTAACCGGGAATATTTGACCTTTGTAGTTAGCATATTGCGGTGTGAACGGATCGGAAGGCTGATCTTTGGCGGTGAATTGTGCCAATTCGCCATAGTGGTTCCAGTAATTCATGTCCTGATCGTAAAAAGTCCAGACGTATTTTGCCGGAGGTGAAATTTTTACACCCGGATTATACACATCGCTCATTTGTGCCAGTGCCGATTTCACTTTTCGTTCGGGAATATGGCAGGTTTGACAGGCAATTTTTTCGAGATGCACCGGAGGCAACCAACTATGTTTGGCAATGGGAGCATTCTGGTAACCAGTAATGTGGCAATCGGTACAGGTACGCATGGTATTGTCGAGGTCGTTGCGAACGTTGCCCGAAGGATCGTCGCCTTTGCCAAACTGATGCACTTCTTTGCCTTTTATCCGTGAATCCATCGCCATTGAACCACCAACATGGCAATCGACACATTTTACTCCTTTGGCAATATGAACGTCGGTGTAAGCTGTGAATGAAGCTCCGCGTTTCTTCCACTGCGGTTTCGAGTGGCAGTTCAGGCAGGTTTCGTTGCGTGGTTCGCGTACGAGGTGCATCGCAACTTTTCCGTCACTGCCAAATTTCGATTTATCGTATTCAACTTTCATCTCCAGCGTGTCTTTTATCGAGCCTGAAACTTTAGCAAGTCCCGATCCGGCAGTGGCCATCCAGCGGAAATTCCATTTCATCAGGTGATCGTTTCTCCCTTTGTAATCGTATTCGGGCAAATGGCAAAGGTTGCAGTCGCCTTCAATTACGCCTGAACGATCCCAGTGTGCCTGAAAATAATCACCGTCGAAATTGTTTGTTGCTCCTGAAGTGAATCCTTTGGCAACCATTTGTTTATCATACCGGTGGCCTTCGCGGTCGTATTCCATCGATCCACCGCCCGGGTGACAGGTTCCGCAGCCGTTGGTAATGAACGTGAACGAAGTCATGTCCATTTCTTTGGCTGAAGTGTTGTTTTTGTTCGACAAATAATTGTAGAGCGGAGCAGGGGAACACCAGTTACCGCCATAGTTTCCGGGCGTTGATACCCATTGGTAACGGTCGGCAAAAGTTCCGGTGGCCTGTTCGTCTTTCCCTTGCTGAAAGTGAAACCCTTCGGTAATTTTGTTGTAATCGTGGCACTTTCCGCAGGTTTGTTTGGGCGAATAAGGCTTGTCAGCATTGATGCCGTTTACCGGATCGATCAGATGGCCATCTTCGTCGAACAAATTAAAAGGCGGGCAAACGCCGGTTTTGGTAATCAAATTGCGATCTCCAGAGCCTTCTTTGGGTTGCTTGGGTGAAAGCAGAAGGGCAGAAATGATCAGCAATAAAAAAACAGACAGAATTACAGGTAGTTGTTTTTTCATGATGGTAGTTTTTTAGGGTTGTGTTATCTATTTATTCATTTTCAAATTCATTATGGCTGTTTTACTTCAAAATTTTTGTCTTTTAAATATCCTTCCATCAAATAGCCGATGATGATGAAAACAGGTAAGGTGATTAGCGTACGCAAAAGCGAAAACTTCAGGCCTAAAAATCCAACCTCAAAGGTCAGCATGGGGATTTTCATGGTTGAATAAGCTCCCAGATAAATAAATATGTTTTTGATACTGCTACCTTTTTTCCAAAGCAGATACGCAAATGGGAAAGCGCCATACAACGGGCCTGCTTGTAACATGGCCAGAAGAATGACCAATCCGGTGCCTTTCCAGCCCGATTCTTCCCCGATATGTTTTTCGATCTTTTCACGCGGCACCCACACATCGAATAGGCCAATCAAAACAAACATCAAAGGGAGGAAGAGGAACATTTCTTTGGCAAACATCCAGAAGTTCATCCCGATTTGATTGCCAGCCGCAAACCCGAAAATATAGGAAAGCCCTACCAATGCAAGGAAAATAAATGAGAAGGTATATTTTTTAAGATGCTTCATAAGAATAGCGACATGATGAAACCGATGAATATAGCAGCAATAAAACTCAATAAATTACGGATGATGCTTGTTTTCCAGCCGAAGAATTTTGCTTCGAGCGGAAGTGTGACTAGTCCAACCATGGTAAGTATGGTAATAAAAACAGCAATCGTGGTGTACGCCACTCCACTTTTTATCAGCACACCGCAAAGCGGATAGGCAATAAAGCCTGGAATTAGAGCAACTGAACCAAGCAGTGCCGCCATTACCCAGCCTTCAATACCTGCATCTTGTCCCATATACCGGATAAGCAATTCATTCGGCACCAGAAATAATACAATGCTGATAAATGCCAGCATCAGCAACAAAACGGGCAATAAGTTCATAAACATGGTCAGCCCTTTCTTAATCCCTTTGAGTGTTTTCTGAACATCGAAAAGGAAGGAGAGACCCAATAACACAAACGTTATGATCGAAATTAAAAGCATCGTTAAACGGTTACAGGTTTTAATTGCTTTTTATCCTGATGTCCATACAAAATCGCATATACCACTGGTATAAAAATAAATACCAGCAACAGACCGAAAAGCAATCCACCAATTACTACAATTGACATAGGTTGGAGCATTTCGGTTCCATCTCCTATCACAAGTGCAAGAGGCAGTAAGCCAAAAAGGCTGTTGATGTCGGTAATCAGAATGGGACGCAAACGTACCATAGCTGCTTCTTTTATGGCTTCAATTACAGTATGTCCTTCAGCTCTAAGTTCGTCGATAAATGTGAGGAGTAGCACGCCATTGTTTATTTCCATTCCGGTAAGCATGATTATACCTATCAACGCAGTTACACTAACCGGTGTTCCGGTAATGTAAAGGGCAAATGAAATGCCTGCCAGCGACAATGGTATGCGGATAATAATGATGAGCGGTTTCAGGAAACTTTCAAAATAAAGTACCATTACAGCATATCCAAGAAATAATGCAACCAGAAGGATGATAATCATTTGTTGCATGTTTTCGGCCAGCATCTGTGATTGTCCGCCATAGTTAAGCCGATAACCTGCCGGAAGATCGTAGTTTTTGAGTTGTTTTTTCAGGGTAGTTGTTGCATCGCCCACACTTATTCCTGCTACGTTTGCCGTTACTTTTATTACACGATCCTGATCTTTTCGGTCGATCTGCACAGGCCCTGTAGTTTTAACCACTTCGGCTACGGCCATCAATGGAATTTTCGCCCCGGTTTTGGAATAGACAAATATATTTTCCAAATCGTTTGGCGATTGAATTTTACGTTCGTCCATTACCACGCGGATGGGATAATAGTACGCACCATCTTTGTAACGGGTAGCAACATTGCCGCCCACCATGGTTTTCACGGTATTGCCAATATCATCGATGCTCAGGCCCAAATCAAAAGCTTTCTGCCTGTTTACTTTGATTTGAAATTCGGGTTTGGTTAGCCGTAACGAAATATCGAGACCTGTTAGAAATTCAAGGTCTTTCAATTCGTTGCGTAATGCGGTAGCCTGTTTGAATATATTCTGCATAGACTCGCTGCGTGGTGCGGCAATTTCAAGCTCAATGTCGAACTGCCCGGTTTGCCTGATCCCTTTCATTTTGGTGTGGAAAATTTTAACAATGGCACCCGGCACTTTTACCGCTTTCATGATTTCGGGTTGCAACTTTGTTACATATTCATCGGTATTCATGGGGCGCTGTGCAGCACGTACCAACTGAATGTTCAATTCTCCGTCGAACCCACTTTCTGTTGTTACCAATCCCCAAATTTTCCCTCCGGCGAGGGTGGCATATCCGTGAATATATTCTTGTTGTGCCACAATCTTTTCAATTTGAGATAAGGCCCTGTCAGTTTCTTCCATCGCGGTTCCGGTTGGCATGATTACTTTAACGGTGATCAATCCATCGTTGGCTGTTGGCAGAAATTCAGAACCGGTTTTCTTCAGGAACATGTAACCTGGTATCAGCAATAGCAGGAAGACAATTAATACCGGCCACTTCAGTTTAATAGACCAGTGAAGTGTTGGTTTGTAGATGTAAATCAAACCATTGATAAATTTGTCAGATATTCGGGCAATAAAGCTGTGTTTTTGTTTAACCGGTTTTCCTTCAGGATAAAAAAGCGCCATAAACATAGGCGTAATCGTGAGCGATACCAACATCGATAAAAATATAATGATGGCAATGGTTATGACAAGTTCGCGAAACAAAAGAGAGGTCATTCCCGGAATAAGCAGGAATGGGATGAATAAGGCCAGAAATGTTATGGTTGAGGTAACAATTGCCCCACTGATCTGGATGGCTCCTTTGGTTATCTGGTCGTGCGTGTCTGGTTCTGTTTCCTGAATACGGGTAATATTTTCGAGCATCACCACGCTGTTGTCGAGTACCACTGTCATGGCAACAACCAATCCTCCCAATGTGAAAATATTGATTGAAAAGCCCAAAAGCTGCATCAGGAAGAAAGTACCCAATAACGTAACGGGCAAGCTCAATACCAGTGACATGACCCGTTTCCATCCTGAAAGGAAAAAGGCGGTGACCAGGATTACCAACAAGGCCGCCATCAGCATGGCATCGCGTACGCCGTTGGTCGCCAGTCGCACATATTCGGCCTGATCGTAAATCATTTCGAGGCGCGTGGTGGGTGGCAACTCCTGCCGCAGCGTTTTTAAGCGTTCGGCAATTAAATCGGAAACTGTTACTGCGTTGGCTTCAGCCTGTTTGAAGATAGAAATGCGTACCCCTTCGTGTCCGTTGTATTTGGTTCGAATACGCTGAAGCCCATGATGGTCTTCAATTTTGGCAATATCTTTTAGTACGATTTGTCCATCGGTTCCTGATTTGCGGATGATCAGGTTTTCGATTTCCGCGAGCGATTGAAACTCGTTGTAAGTGCGAATAATATAGTCGCGTGTGTCGGTTAGCATTCTCCCGCCAACCATGTCAATATTTTCTTTTTTCAACCGGTCGTTTACTTCAGACAAGGTTATATTGTAACCCTGAAGTTTAACCGGGTCAATATGTACGCGTATTTCGCGCATCATGCCGCCGGAAAGAGCCGTGCCTGCCGATCCTTTAACCGAAGCAAATTGCTCCTGAAACTCGTTTTCAACCCATGTACGCAATTGGGTAAGGCTCATGTTATCCGACGAAACCAATATTTCGACTACCGGAAGTTGTGATGGATCGGCTTTAAAAATGATAGGTTCCAGGATGCCCTGTGGCAGCTCCTTTTTAATCAGTCCCATCTTGGCAAGCACATCCTGATAGGCCACATCGCGGTTTACACTGAAATCGAAGTTAACGAGCAAGGTATAAACGCCTTCTTCGCTGGTCGATTCAATATAATCGAGGTTGTCAACTGTTGCCATTTTACGTTCAATCACCGATGCCACCTCATTTTCAATTTGTTCAGGAGTAGCCCCGGGCCAATAAACGTAAACTTTCACCATCGGGTAGGTAATGTCGGGCAACATATTGGTTGGCAGCCTAAAGAAACTGGCAATACCCATTGTAATAATTACAATCATCATCATGATTGTTCCCGCAGGGCGTTTTATGGAATTGATTGTCAGTTTCATTTCTTCGCCGTTTTAGGAGTACCCATAATTTTTACTTTCAGGCTGTCTTTCACCATTTCCTGCCCAGAAACAACCACTTTTTCGTTTCCTTGCAATCCTTTAACAATTTCAATTTTAGGCCCCGAAGTAACACCTGTCGTGACCATCCGCTTGAATGCAATACTATCTTTATCAACTATATATAAGAAATTCTTGTTGTCGGGAGAAGTTACAACTGCATCGCTGGGTACTGCAATCGCATTTTCATTTACTGATACTGCAATTTTGATGGAAGCCATCATCCCCGGTAATAAGCTTTTTTTGAAGTTTTGAATTTTGATGTCGAACTTAACGGTTCGCGTAACCGGGTCAATTTGAGGATAAACCAAACTAATGGTTCCGGCTAAAGTATCATTCGGGTAGGCATTCAGGATAATAGGCAGTTTTTTACCTTGTTTTATCGCTTCAAAATAGGTTTCGTTTGCTTCAGCTTTAATCACCAGTGAGTTCATATCGCTGATGGTGATGATTTTTTCTTTTGCACCGACCTGGCTTCCCTGATCGAGCCACCGTTGTGTTACCACCCCACTCATTGGGCAGATAACTGGAACGGTTTGGTACATATTTTTGGCATATTCAAAATTGCTTTTGGCCTTTTCGAGTTCCTGCAACAATGAATTGTATTCCGCAGAAGTTTTATCGGCAGCTTTTACTTTTTGTTCCAATTGACCAATCTGCAACTGATTGTTGGCAATAAGCGAAAGCCGGTCGTTCGGGTTGATAACTGCAATTATCTTGTCCTTTTCTGTCCGTTGGTTTTCACGTGCAAAAAGTGTTTCGATAATCCCGTCAACAGGTGATTTGATGTCGGTAAAAACATTGGCCTGTATGGTTCCTGTAATGTCGATAAACGAAACCATTTTAGTTTTTGTAGCAGGCTGAACTTTAACCAAAGGCGACTTTTTTGCCACCAGTTGAGTTGCCTTCTGTTCACCACTTTTGCACGATGGCAAAATAATGCTTCCGGCGATGGCTATTAATGCGATGTATTTTAGTGATTGTCTCATTATCTTCAGTATTTAAAATGGATATTTGTCGTTTCCGGTCAGGTAATTCAGTTTCCCTAATGATTGCAGGTAAGCCAAAGTTGATTTTCGGTATGCAATGGTTGTTTCGGTTAAAATTGATTCCGCATCAAGCACGTCGATAATAGGACCTTGCCCGCTTTGGTATTTCACCAGTGTATTGTTTAAGGTTTCTTGTGTCAGCCGGATAATTTTTTCGTTGTTTGTAATTTCGCTTCTCTTGTCGCTGATTTCATTCAGTACCACATCAATTTCTTTTCTGATGTCAAGAAAAGTTTGGTTCTTTTCATCGCCCATTTGTTCTATCCGAATATCGCTTTGCAGCATTTTTGTTTTGTAGCTGCTCCCGCCCCAATACGGAATCGTATAGCGAATCCCGGCGCCAATGTTATAATTAAAGTTAGAGCCAAAAGGAAGGTAACCGTGTTCCCAACTGGCTATGCCATAAGAATAGAGCTCAGGACGGTTTTGCAATCTGGAAATCTCTTTTTGTTTCGTTTCCATGCTCATTTTAAGATCGGAAGCGTTCAAAGCAGGGTGGTTCCGGAGAACTTCAGCGTACAACGAATCGGATATAAAAATGCGGTTTTGAAACTCACGGTAATAGTTTTCAGATGAATTCTCCATTTCAAACGAACCGCTGTTTTCGAGGTTGCAAAGCCTTCTTATTTTAATGTATTGACTCGTTACAGCATTTTGAGCTTTCTGCAGGGCTTTTTCCTCCACTGAAATTTGCACGTTGATTTTCAGCACGTCCACCCCCGAGACCTTGCCAATTTTGTAAAGATTTTCGGCATATTGAAGGTGTGATTTCAATTGATGTATAGCGTTGAAGTGCACTGAAACTTCCGATTCGGCTTTTAGCGCTTCGAAATAGGCATCTGAAACGCCCCAAATGATCGTGTTCCGGATTTGCCTGCGTACGTCGTCGTTCAGCAAAATTTCATCTTTCACCACCGATGTTTTCACCTTGTTTTCGCCCCAGTCGTAAATGGTTTGATAAGCTGTTATATCAGTGTAAACATCCGTCAATGTGTTGCCAAGTAGCTTTTCTTTATTGGGCAACAGGAACTTCCAAAACGAAGCAGTTGCAGAGGTGCTGATACGTGGCTGGTAATTGGTTTTCAGTATTTCAATTTCAGCCTGTTTGATGGCAATGTTTTTCTCATTGGCCTGCAACAGGTAGTTGCGCTGTACCGCGCTGTCGAGCAATTGGGTCAGGGATAGCCGTGGCAATGTTTCCTGCGCAAACAGGCTTCCTGTCGAAATCCACATCAACCCCAAAAGCCAAAATGTTTTTTTTATCATATTACGTCTTATTATTTCAGATTGTATTCGTATCCACACAATTTTCATCTTCAGTTTCAAATTCGAGCGTTGCATGATGAATGTTGACATGCTCCAACTCTTGTTTAATTTTTTTCTTGATTAGGTTTTGTTGTTCCATCCCTGTATTCGGAGAAATGAGAATATGCGCGGTCATGGCATTTTGTGACGTGCTGATTGCCCAAACATGCAGGTGGTGAACATCAAGAACGCCTTCCACTTCTTTAATTTCTGAAATTACATCATCGAGTTGAATGCCTTTTGGAACACCATCGAGCGTAAGAGAAAGGCTGTCTTTGAAAAGGTTCCAGGTTGAATAAAAAATAACCAGCACAATTACCAAACTCATCACCAAATCGAGCCAGTAGAGGTGAAAAAAGAAGATCAGTACTCCGGAAATCACTACGCCAAGCGAAACTGCTGCATCGGCCATCAGATGCAGGTAAGCGCCCTTCACGTTCAGATCGCTGTCTTTATCCTTGAAAAACAGAAACGCCGAAACAGCATTGATAACGATTCCTATTCCGGCAACAACCGAGATGGGAAGGCCTTCAACAACCACCGGATTATTCAACCGACTGAAACTTTCCCAAAGAATCCCACCAATGGTAATAAACAGCACCACCGAATTAATGAGCGATACCAAAATGGTTGATTTGCGGTAACCGTAAGTGAATTTATCGTTTGACTTTACTTTGGCCAAACGAAAAGCAAGCAAGGCCAAAGCCAAGGATGCTACATCGGTGAGGTTGTGACCGGCATCAGAAATTAAAGCAAGAGAATCGTAGTACAATCCTGCACCGAACTCGATAAAAACATACAACAGATTGATTGCAATGCCAATAATGAATGCCCTGTTCAGGTTCGAAATTTTGGGTGCGTGATGATGATGTTCTTCCATGATTTTTTTATAATGTTTTGAACTACATTTCTTTTAGTGTAATTCAAATGTGCGAGAATACTTGGGTATTCCCCTGATGAACTGGGCAACAATCGCTGCGTTTTGCCCGACTTTGTTCCATCAAATCCAAAAATTCATTAAAACTTGCTTTTACCATTTCGTAACCTTCATCGCTAATCTGATAGTTTGAGCAAGTTCCATCGGCGATGCAAGTAATTAAACCGGCTTCCCTTAATTTACTCAGGTGTTCCGAGACTGTAGATTTTGCAAGCGGCAATTTTCCTGAAATACTTCCGGCCTGGCATCCATTGTATTTTGCCAGATGCAACATGATTTGCAACCTCGCCGGATGTGAAAGGGCATTAAGCATTGGTGAAAGTTTCAGGGCAATTTCAGTATAATCGGATGTTTCCATGATATTGGGTTTTATGAACCAATTTTGAATTAAATCCTCTTTATATTTTTAAAATCGATGTTCTTACTTAAATTTTCACTGATATTGAGTTTTAGGGTAGTAAAGTCTGTTTTTGCAGGTGTGCCAGAATTGCACCCACATCCACCTACAGAAATATTACTATCGAAAGGCAATCCTTTTGTTTTCCACATCATTAATCCGCCATCGAGATTAGCAACATTGGGGTAGCCTTGCTGAATAAGTAAATTAGCAACCTTAACGCTTCGTACACCTCCCGGACAGGCGACAATTATATTCTGGTCTTTCGCGATGTAAGGCAATCGATCCATGATAACCGACATAGGGTGATTTAAGACCCGGTCGAGCGGTACACTTTCCAGTTTCACTTCGTTCAATTCGCGTACATCGAGCATTACTGCTTCGCCTTTGGTTATGGCTTCCAGTGCATCTGAAGGATTGATATGCTTTATTCCTTCAATATGAAAATCCTGTAATGAGGGTTTCTCTGTTGTTTTCATTTTAAAATCATATTAAATAGGTATCCTAGTATAATAATGAACACGGTGATGGTTCCGAAGAAAATACCAATGAGTTTCCACTTCATCACCTTCTTAAGCAGAGTAGCTTCTGGCAATGATAAACCTACAACTGCCATCATAAAAGCGAGAGCAGTACCCAGCGGAACACCTTTGGCAACAAAAACCTGAATGACCGGAACGATCCCCGCAGCGTTGGCATACATCGGAACGGCAAGAATTACGGCAAGCGGCACAGCATACCATTTATCTGCCGAAAGATATTCGGTAAAGAAATTTTCAGGAACGTAACCGTGCATGGCCGCGCCAATGGCAATTCCAATAATTACATATAGTAAAACTTTCCGCACAATTTCCCAGCCTTCGTGAATGATAATGGGCAACCGGTCGATAAACGGAGTCCGGTCAATTTCCCATTGTTCCGATTCCTGTTCCGAGTTGGCCTGAATTTCCTTTACCCAGTCAGACAGATACCGGTCTAATTTGAACTTACCAAGAATAAAGCCGCCAATTGTTCCCAATAATATGCCGCTAATGGCATAAACAAGCGTTGCTTTAATTCCGAATAAACCAAGGAACATGGCTACGGCAACCTCGTTAACCAAGGGTGAGGTAATTAAAAAAGCAAAAGTTACCCCCAGCGGTATTCCTCCTTTTACAAAACCAATAAAAAGCGGAATGGACGAACAGGAACAAAAAGGCGTAATGGCGCCAAATAACGATGCGAAAAAGTACTGAAGCCCGTACATTTTTTTTGTGGTCAAATAAATACGAAGTCTGTCAACCGGGAAATAGGCATTTACCAGACCCATCAGCGAACTAATGAGAAACAATAAAATCAGGATTTTAATGGTATCGTAAATAAAAAAATTGATGGCTGCCCCAAGGTGAGTTTCTGCATTTAATCCGATCAGACCATAAGTTAAGTAATCAACCAAAGGCTGTAGTATGAAATACAGCAAGATTAATGCAGGCAGTATCAATGCCACAGCGGCAATGAGTTTTATTTTTTTTCTTTTTTCCATGTTTTATAATAAAATTGTTCGTAAAACAACGAACATAGAAATCAAATTTTTTTAAAAGAATACCCTGATAATGTAATAGATACCTACAGCAATAAAGAGTACGGCAATCACCTTGCGGAACCACAGTTCGAACGTTTTTACCTTGTTGTAAACATTACCGATGCCGGAAACGGCGAAGGCCAGTATCCATGCAAAAATGATGACAGGAATACCTGTTGCCAGTGCAAAAACGATGGGTAAATACAATCCGCTTGCGCTGCCAATGGTCATAGGAATAAGCATCCCGAAATAAAGTACGCCACTGTAAGGACAAAAAGCCAATGCGAAAACCATTCCCAGTAAAATGGTATCAAAATATCCCCATTTTGTTTTCGTTTCCATTTTGGAAGTTAGTCCGTTTACACCTGGAAATTTGATTTTAATCACACCGAGCATAAACAAGCCAATGATAATCAGCAGAGGTCCCAGAATTTTTTCGCCGTATCGTTGGAAGAAACCGGAAAATTTGAACTGATCGGCTCCAAAATAAATGATCAGGGCAATGGCAGTATATGAAATTGCACGTCCCAGTGTGTAAAGTAGGCCGTTGATAAAAACCCGTTTTCTATCTTCAATGTCCTTGCTGATAAAACCCACCGCCGTTATGTTTGTCGCTAACGGACAAGGACTGATTGCAGTCATTAATCCCAGCACAAATGCCGTAACCCAAGGCATAGTGCTGTTTTCTAAAATACTGTTAAAAAAATCCATTTATTTCTTAATTAAGAAGTACATCAATCTTTGCTTTGATGATTGATTTGAACTTGACAGGGTTCGACATGGCATACATAAACCCTTCATTGGTAAGGTTAATTTTTTGGTCACCTTTAACAATGAGTAATGTTTGCCCTGAAATCTTCAGTTTTTCAGCAATCGCCTTGCTGGAATCATCGTCAAGGTTAATGGCCTTGAAACTCACTTCTCCGAAATAAAGGTTTTGCACATCAGCTTTCGCTTCAGCTTCAACGGTTTTACACGTTACACAGCGAGAGCTGAAATGGAAATAATAGACTTCCACATTATCCGATGTTGAAGCTGGTGCTTCTTTTTTTTGAGTTTGAGCATTGCATGAGAATCCGCTCATCAACATCATGATGGCAAAACTGAATAATAGGAACTTTTTCATATTGAATATCTTATTTGGTTAATATTTGCTTAATCTCATCAGCGGAAGGCACACGTCCTTTGATTTCAACTTTTCCGTTTACCACGAGGGCTGGAGTTGTCATTACACCAAATTTCATGATCTCCATGATGTCTTCCACTTTGATGATGGTGGCATCAATACTATTTTGTTCTACCACATCGCGGGTCAACTTTTCGAGTGTTTTACATTTGGGGCAACCTGTGCCTAAAATTTTGATTTCCATAGTTTTATTGTTTTTATTGACATTTTTGTATTGGCTCTTCAATTTCCAGTTTCAGAAATTTCAGGAATAAATCCTGTGCTTCTTTCCAGTTTTCCTTGTTCAGGCAATATTTAATACGAGGAGCTTCTATTTCACCCTGAATAAGTCCTGCATCTCTTAATTCTTTCAGGTGCTGCGAAAGTGTTGATTTGACAATCGGGAGGTATTCAGTTAAATCGCCGCTATAGCAGCACGATTGTTTCGACAATAAATCAAGCACATACATCCTTATTGGATGGCCCATCGCCTTGGCATAGCGGGCAGCCTTTTGTTGTTCTTCAGTAATAATTATTTTATCCATTGTTCGTAGTTCGTGAAATAACGAACAAAGTAAAGCTTATTATTTTATAAGTGCAACGATTTTTATGAAAATTTAAATGAATTAGGGGCCAATGGATAAATAGTTGTAATAATATTTGCAAAAATGGAAGGTTTTATGCCGTACTTGAATACTTGCACTAATTCCTTTAGGTAATTTTTGTTTTTCTTAAACTACCTTATTTTAATTTCATCTATTTCATTTAATGTATCAGGGTTTAAAACTTTCATGCTGATTTTTTTGCCCTTTACGTAGAACAGACAAACTGCATTCTCCACACTGAAAGCTTTCGTATAAGCACTCCATGGAAGCTTTTCCTGACCATAATATGGAGCACCTGAGGCACCGTTATTTATCTGGTAGATGGAACGAGATACGTTTAGTTTTTTATGGGGGTAATTCTCCGGATAGATAGGCACTTCCTTCGTTAACTGAAGGCGGTTATAATTGTGTTCATCCCCTGTAAGCACGGCCACCACTTTTTTGCTATGATTGATTAAGATGTCCAGGTATTCATCCCTTCTTTCAATGATCCCTTTTTGTATGGGTTTACCTGCAATGTAAGGCCTCTTTTCATTATTTCCGCTGTACCACATGTCATCTCCACTGTGTCCGCCATTTGGGAAAACAGGCGTGTGCTGGGTAACGAAAATATGGTCGATAGCCGGATTCTGTTCAAACTCCTGGATGATTTTACGCAACCAATCCATTTGGTTATCCATCAAATAACCATGTAACCCGCCGCTGGTAGAGCTGTTACGGCTTAGTGTCGGGGCATACCAATAGTCACTGTTCAAAACAATCATGGCCACATTATCATACGTGTAATGAAATACATTCTCTTTGTAGGACGGAAAGTCTGCTTCATTGGGATTTGGGTCGTATTGATTATTGTCTTCACTCAAAGGTCCATTCTCCGGATTGACAAAGGCATCACGAAAAGCGCTTTCTGCTGATTGTGTATCATACGGAAATTTATCAATGAAAGCTTTTTGAACCCCGTCTTTATCTTTAAATATAAATCCCAATGCCTCATGATTTCCTTGCCCTATATAAAAGGGCATATAATGCCAAAAAGGTTCAATTGATTTTTTCCAATTGGTATATTGTACCAACTGCTCTTCTTTGTTAGAGAGGTAACCATTAATCATGTCACCTGTAAACTGCACAAATGCGGCGCCTTGCTGATACGAAAGAGCTGTCATTTTTTTCATGATATAAGCATTTGCACCATAAATCATTCGCTCTCCCGAACCTGACGCATGACGGCTATCACTGGTATATGCAAAAACAAACGGCTTTCGGCTACCTGCTTTTGGCGCTGTGGTAATATGGTAGGTTTGCGAAAGAGAAGCAACTTTTACAGTATAATCGTATTTGGTTCCCGGCGTTAAACCACTTACCTTAAATTCATGATGTGTTACCGGGGCTGCATCTTCTATTATTTTGTTATTTATTGCCAGGGTCGAAATAACAGGTTCGCTGGTTTCAAACCAGATAACAGCTTCTGTCGCCGAAATATTATTCACATAAGGGCCTTCGTAAATCGTGGGGATGACCTTAAACGGACCTGATCCTTCCACAGATACTTCACCGTCAAAAACAATCATTCCTTTTTCATCGGTCAGGCGGTAACCTAAAGTAAAACCTTTATTTTCTTCCCAACCTACAAAATCATAAGGGTATCGAAAATCCCTTTTTACATTGGCAGTCACCTTTCCGTTAACGAGCGGGCTTGTTAATCGAAATACCGGCAGTGGATGCGGAGCCTTTCCATAAGGAATCAGACCATAAGTAAATGTTCCAATAAGATTGACAAAATCAAACGCTAAGCCATCTTCTGTTCCTTCCGGGTTACCCAAAAGCTGTTTGATGGTATATCTGGGGCCAGCCGTATCAGCATAAAATTTCTGGCTCTCATTCTCACAATAAAGCCTGTTGCTTTCATCATACTTAATGTTGGAGTATGAACCGGGAATAGGGTTCAGTTGAGCTTTTAACGAAAGCCAGATAAATAACACCAAGGTAACTGATAATAATTTTTTCATACCTGAATATTCTATTAATTAACGTTTTTAATCTATTCAAACGAATTAGATAAATACATTGTTCCCGGCCTCAGGAATAATTTTGCAAGTTCGATAGGGCTACTTTGGTTATTCATCATTTACATTTTTCTATTAATCTGTTAAGAGTAATTATGGTTTACAAAAAACTCAATAAATATCCCAATCCTGCACCACCCAATACGATAATGGCACTATTAAACTTTTTAAAACCGAATACTAATGCAAGACTTGCAACTGCAATAAGAATTGTACGCCAATCGGTAATAGTATCCTTCCCCATTTGATAACATATTGCAATTATAATGGCGATTGATGCCACGTTAACCGCATCTAAAAAGACCGAAAATAGTTTTGAATTTCTCATTTTACGGACAAGCGGATTGAGCAAAGCCACGAATAAAAATGATGGTAGGAAAATGCCAATGGTTGAAATGATTGCACCTGACCAACCGTTGAGTTGATAACCAATAAACGTTACTGAAGAAAATACAGGGCCTGGCGTAAACTGCCCAACTGCAATAGCATCAATGAGTTGTTGTCGTGATAAGAGTCCTGTTGATACTAATTCTGTGTCAAGGAAAGCAAATAAAACATAACCACTACCATAAAGTATTGCTCCGATTTTAAGAAAAATCAAAAACAGATTTAAGTTTGTAGCTGAAAAAATTGAAGTGTTTGCTATTTGAAGAAGTGTAAAAGGAAAGATGGTGCCCGCTGTATTCAGCTTTTTGTTTCGGATTGAAAACAAGAGCATAGCAAGAAAACCTGCCCCAAACATCAGATAAATCTCGCTGAAATTAATTAACGAAAATATCAGGACAGTAAATCCAATTATTGCAAGTTCAACTGATTTCAATGATTTTTTAGCTAATGGGAAAATCGCTCCAAGAATAATGGCAATGATGGCGGGCTTAATCCCATAAATGAAGGGTTGAACTTCTGGTAATTGCCCATATTGTTTGTAAAGCCAGGCAAAAATGCCTGTTATAAATACCGCGGGTAATATGAAACACAGACCAGCAACAATCAATCCTTTCCAGCCTGCCCTTTCGTGTCCAATGTGGATAGTCATTTCGGTACTATTCGGACCCGGAATAAGATTTGTTGCCCCAATTAAATCCAAAAAATGTTGCTCATCTATCCATTTCCGTTTCTTAACCACTTCATCCTGCATCATAGCAATGTGGGCAGCAGGACCACCGAAACCGATGGTTCCCAGTTTTAAAAACAGTTTTGCAAGTTCTGCCAGTTCTTTCATTTTTTAATTTTCACTAATAAACATAGTTATATTGCCTTCCATTTTTTGAAATCATTATTTTTATTCCAACCGGTTGGCAACTCATTATTATTCAATATAGCAATTGCATGTTTTTTAGCTTTATCTATTTCATCTGACGAAACTATTTTAACAAGCCAGTAATCAAATATTGGATTAACAACAGAATTCAGTACACGAAACAATCTCGAATTATCTTTTAAAGCGTTTTTGCTGAACCTATTACAATTTAAACAAGATTCGTTTGATATTTGGTACACTGATAAATCAATTTTCTTTGCTTTCACCCATTTTCGTATTAAAAATTTAAGCGGCTCTCTGAATAATCTGAAAGTAAATGAGCTTTGATAAGCCTCTTCCACCAATCTTCTTGTGCAAGTATTACACTGTTTTTTTGATTTCATATTATTTTGTAAGCCAAAATATCCTTGTAAACCATTCATATTATCATATTAGTTAGTATAAACACGATTCTTACTCAGTTGAAAGAGCTATTACCGGATCGAGCATAGCTGCTTTTCTTGCCGGTAAGTAGCCAAAAATGAGACCGGTAAAAAATGCGAATGAAAATGCGATAATGATCGGGAAAGGCGTGAAAATGGCTAACCAACCGGTTGCCAATGCAGTAATCCAACCACCGGCTAACCCTAAAAAAATACCAATCAAACCGCCAATCAGGCTTATTACAACCGATTCTGTAAGAAATTGAGAGAGTACATCTGAAGTTTTAGCCCCTACAGCCATTCTTATCCCTATTTCTTTGGTTCTCTCAGTGACAGATACCAACATAATATTCATTACCCCAATGCCGCCAACAAGCAGGGAAATAGCTGCAATAGCACTAAGCAAATATGTTAATGTGTCCTGGCTTTGATTTGCTGTAGCAATTAATGATGCCATGTTCCTAACATCGAAATCCTGAATGCCGGAATGTCTTTTCAATAATAGCTCATTTATACTTCCCTGGAGTTGGTTCATCATATCTGCATCTGCAACTTTAACAGAGATAGACTTCAGGTATTTAACACCGGTAAGCCTGACATAACTTGTAGTAATGGGTATCCATATCATTGCATCCAGATCGTTGCCAGTGGGATCAGCTCCTTTCGATTGCATGACACCTATGACCTGAAAGGGTACATTTTTTAAAAGGATGTAATGTCCTACAGGGTTTTCGCCATCGAGGAAAAGGTTATCCACAACCGTCTTGCCCAAAACAGCTACCTGGGCATAAGACTGTATATCCATTTTAGTAAAAAAAATTCCACTTTGAGCAGGCCAATCCCGGGCTTCAGGAAAATTTTCGCTTGTACCATCTATTGAAGTAATATAGCTCCTGTTAGTATATTGTGCTGTAATAGGAAGAAGAATTTCCGGTATAGACGAAAGTACTCCCGGTAAATTTGAAACTGCTTCCGCATCTTCTGGCGTAAGCGTAGCAATAGTGCCACCGCCACGTACATTTGGAGCGCCGGTTTTAATAAGAAGCAAATTGGTTCCCATTGCTTCTATTCTGTCTAATACTTGTTTTTTTGCCCCATTGCCAATAGCGAGCATAGCAACCACTGAACCTACGCCAATGATGATACCTAACATAGTTAGAAATGACCTGAAACTATTTGATTTAAGCGATCGTATCGCCATTTTTAATGCTTCACTTACATCTGCTAACTTGGATGTGTTTTCCGGCTTTATCGAATCAATCTTTTGCAGGGGAGTGGGACGGGGTTTAACTTGTGTATCATTTTTAATAAGCCCATCAGATACTTCTATAATCCTCTCTGCATTTTTAGCTATTTCCCTGTCATGAGTAACCATAACAATTGTATGTCCATCCTGATGCAACTGATGTAATATTTTCATCACCTCAACGCCACTTTTACTATCTAAGGCGCCGGTGGGCTCATCTGCCAGTATTACTCTGCCACCGTTCATTAAAGCCCGTGAGATACTTACGCGCTGTTGTTGTCCGCCTGATAACTGAGATGGTTTATAATTCAACCTTTCGCCCATCCCCAGAGCGCTTAAAAGCTCGTTGGCTTTTTTGTGCCGCAGCGTTTTTTCAAGGCCTGAATAAATAGCAGGGATTTCCACATTTTCCAAAGCAGACAAACCTGAAATCAGATGGTATCTCTGAAAAATAAATCCAAAAAAGCGTGATCTTATAGCCGCTAATTTATCCCGCGATAACAGAGAAACATCTTCACCATTCAAAAAATAGGCGCCGTTTGTAGGTTGGTCCAAACAACCTATCAAGTTCATTAGTGTGGTTTTACCGGAACCGGAAGCGCCCATAATTGCAACAAATTCACCCTCACCGATAGATAAATGAATACCTTTAAGTACTTTCGTTTCCAAGTCCCCCTGGTAAAATATTTTTTCTATACCGGATAATTCTATGAATGGAGTGGAACTCATAACTTGCCTCCGTTTTTAGTGGAGCCAAGTCCTCCTTTGGTATTAATTGGCTCAGCCGATTCGATTCCGGTGATTACTTTTTCCCCTTCATTCAATCCTGATAAAACCTCTACGGATATGGCGTTGCTTACGCCTGTTGTAACTTTTCTCTCTGCTGTTGTTCCATCGGCATTAAGAACCTGAATAATCATATTTTTTTCATTTGCATAATCAATTTGTTTTGCAGGATTTTTATTCACTTTTGCTTTTGAGGAATAAGCTATTGCCGATTGGGGTATCAGCAAGGTATTTTCAGATTGCTCAACAATGAAGAATACCTGAGCGGTCATACCTATCATTAATGTATTATTTCGATTCTCTGCATTAAACAGCACATTGTAAAGTACAACATCATTAAGGATTGTAGGTGTTGGAAGTATCTGGGTCAGCTTTCCGTAATATTTTTGTGTTTGCCCCAGAGTAGTAAAATATACTACATGACCTATTTTTAGTCGAGCTATATCAGCTTCTGATACTTGCGCAGTAACAGTCATGGTGTCCATATTGGCGACTCGCAGAATAATTGGGGTTTGCTGATTGGCATTCAACGTTTGCCCGGCTTTAACCGATAATGAAACTACACGACCTGAAATAGGCGCAGTAATTTTTGTATAACCAAGGTTCGCTTTTGCAATATCAATTGCCGCCTGTGCTTGTTCTATCTGCGCTTTTAGTGCTTCTACCCGAGCAAGGGCTATATTATAATTTGTTTCAGTTATTTCTGCATCCGCTATGGCAATCACTTTTTTGTCCAGTAATTGTTCGTTTCGGTCATATTGCTGTTTACTTAGAAATAAATCATTTTTCTTTTCGGTAAGTTGGGCTGCAAGGTTCTTCAGATCGGTTTCGGCTTGCTTTACTTTTGCGAAGTAAATGATAGGGTCTATTTTAGCAAGCAATTGTCCATTTTTTACATTGTCGCCAATTTTTACAGACAAGTTCTTCAACTGACCGGAGACCTGGGCACCAACATCAACAAATTGAAAAGATTCCACATTACCCACTGAACTAACCGTGTTTTCTATACTTCCGCGGGTAACCTTTGCTGTTATATAACTCTGGGTATTATTATTTCTATTTAGGTAAATCCAAATAGCAATAGCTATTAAAGTACCTGAAATAATGATAATTACAAATGTTTTTCTTCTCATTTAATTATTTAATTTATTATTTTTGGCTATTTTTCATTTACGTATGCAAAATAAATCTGCTATTTTTTAATGCATACTGGCAATAGATGCATACTCCAACAGTTCCTAGAAATACAACTGAACCCTTGCGAGTACTTTTCCTCTGGAAGTGTCGGCTGGTTTTAAAATATCCCCGATACGGCTGCCTGGTGTAAACATGTCGTTGCCAAACCAATCATTCTGATAATTAAGCTGAAATTTTACATTGTAATTCAGATAATAGTTGATCCCCAGCGTCATTGTAGTCACTTGATTCTGCTTTATAGATATTGGATTCCCGAATTCATCAGAAAAACCAATTACATTAATCGGTGAACCTGCATCCACCTGAAGTTTTTCAATTCTGGCAGCAATCTCAACGCCACTTTCCATTGCCCTGATTTTGTCCTCTCCAGTGATAAGATAAGTAATATCAACGTCCCAACCCTGGATTACTGCATTCAGATTGGATATAGGTTGTTCCTCGACATTTCGAATATATTCAGCGCTTACAGAGAAGGGACCGTGAATCCATTGAAAGTCTCCTCCCATTGCCAGCCGTGTTCCTTTGGTAGCAATTCGTGGAAAGAATTCGAAACCAAGCGGAGTACGCGGACGAAGGTCAACACCCTCAGGACGAATACCTTCGTATAACGCATAACCTGCAAAACGGGCATTCTTCAACCATTCTTCAGAAGATGCGGCAAAAGGGTAGAGTGCTATCCGTCCGACGTACTCAAAGGTTTTGTCCGAAGTTTTCACACTACCGCCATGACCGTTAAACATTCCTAATCCATACTCAAAAAATCCACCAAGCGGAGAACCAAAATTATGAACCATTACACCGATATCTTCCGCTGGCGAAACCACCGAAGCAACTATTGACCGTTCAATAAAATCAAGGTATTTCTCCGGCAGTAAAACTTCAGAGTTAAAAGGCTCCTTGAATTGACCAATCCGAACCTGTGCTTTAGGTATATAACCAAAATTCATCCAGGCAAATATTAGCTCAGCGCCGCTGCTACCAACATTCGTTTCTAGGTCATAATCAATCTTTCCATAGAGCTGTCCTTCGAAGCCAAGACGAAGACGACGTGTGAGGAAGGTAGATGCTTGTGTGTCATCAGTATTTATTTGTGCGCCGTTGTGAATCATGCGAAAATCAGTGTGAATTAATCCGAACGGACGAAAAACGAACGATCCATCCTTGCTGCGAACATAGAATCCATGATCAAAACCTGCTATGTCATCTTGAGCCTGGGCAAAAACAGGATAGCTTAACACGTTCAGAAAAATCACAAGAAAAAATAACTTCATTTGTTTAATTATTTTCATTTTTAGCCTCCTTTCGTTATTGTTAAAACCATCGCCATGCGATAATCATAATTAAAAATATACTTCCGTAAATAACAGGAATAAGGTATAACGCACTTTTTGAACCTGTTGGGCTACCTTTTATATTAAGCTTCTTTACTACCTTTACGCTTAACCATATACCGGCTACCATCACTAACGACAACAGTATGGATATCATATAATTCATCCAGACAGGGTTGTCATGCAGTTTGATTTTGCCGTCAATAATCTGTTGAGCTGTAGTTATTCCGGTAACATCAGAAAAGAGATGCTCGAAATATGGCAATCTGGAAGTGGTTTTCAGAATAGCTTTGTCGAGATGTGCGGCTGCAATGATAGGAATAAATGCTATTCCATAGGTAAAAAGATAATCCTTTAGTTTAAGGCTTGCTCCGCTAAGCTTTACAGCCATAAAAGGTAAAAACCAGATAATCAAAGGGAGAATTACAAAAAGTACAATATTGGTAATAATCACCAGTAAAATATTATTTTCGATATGCCGGTTATTCTTAAAAAATCCGGGGATTAAAGTATAGGTATCGGTTACACTCCATTCCGACCATATCTCAGAAATAACAAAGCCCGAAACAACCAAGACAAATGCCATTTCGGCAATTTTTAATGGTTTCAGCAGGAACAAATCATTTGCAAAACCGATATAGGTAAATTGTGGGTTTGGGCGCTCCGGGTTTTGTTTCGAATGATAACTACCACATGTTTTCCGGCAACCACCGCATAATATGCAATTTGCATTATCGTTAATCGTAGCGGGGTATAAATCGACGCCACAGCTTTTATAGTTCAGGTTATACCGATAGTTTTTATGAATGCAGGATTTGTCTTTGCAGGTTTCGCAGGTGTTGGGGTTCTTTACACGCCAGCCTAAAAACGAAAGTTTAGAATACATACCGAGCAAATAACCAACCGGACAAACATAGCGGCAAAAAGTATTCTTTTCGTAAATACTGCCAACAAGTATTGAAACACCAACAATAGCTAAAAGATAAATAGCCATAAAAAATGGATTGCGATGAATGGCAAAGCCCTGAATACCCACAAATAGAATGAGTAAATAAAAAACAGTTATAGCCCAACCAGATAATAGCCATGCCGGGCGTTTTCTTTTCAACCCAATTTTGGCAAAAAATGTGGTAATTATTTCAACGGGGCAAATCATACACCAGATACGCCCGAAAAATATGGCCAGGAAAACAATGGCCGGCCACCAGTATGACCAAACTACCAAGTTTCCAAGATTTGTATTCCGCAACTCTTTTAGAAATACTGCATCGGTAGAATAAGCTGCAAGCCCTGTAATTATTAATATCACATAAGCCACAAGTGATAGGTATTTCAGAGATACCGGCATGTAAGCTTGGCTAAATGCCCGGTTTATTAATTTAAGCATAATGGTTCAATGATAAAGTGAGAGATGGTTGATTATAGTTTTGGTGTGAATTGGGATAAATCGTAAATATTAAGTTGCTTTTCAATATTGGCAACTTTTTCAACAATTGTATCGAAGCCGTCTTCGCCAAAGAGTTCATGTTCCTTGTCTTCAAATTCTTCGCCCAAGGCAAAATATTCATTTTTAGAAACGATTTTCCGTATTGCAGGGAACAATACGGTATCTTCCCTAGCCTCATGCGGGCGGTACATCCCGTTGAAATCGTTAAGCAATTTTATCAGTTTTTGACTTTCGTTTGTATCTGCAAGCGATGTCATTTTTCCGAATTGCATAACCTGATCGGTTAATATGCGCCCTGCCTTGTGTTGCGAACGCAGTACCTGTACCAGGTCGGTTAAGTGGTTGGCTTTTTCGAACCGGGGAAACAGATAATCTTCTTCCAGTTTCTCGTGGTAATCCTCAATAAAAGTCCGGATTATCTGCGCAGAATTGTTCAGGACTGCTAAATCGAATTGTACATTGTTGATTAGATGCAGTTTGCAGGTATCGTAAATGAGCAATATCCGGTTTAATACGCCATGCTCACGCATCAAGTCTTCCGAAGGTGATACTTCTTGTTCGCCTTCTTCTTTACAAGAAGTTACTAAGCCCATACCTGAAATGCCAGACAATGAGCCTAAAACAATGCCTTTTTTAAGAAAATCCCGTCTGTTGTTTTCGAAACCTTCAACGGGAAGTTGTTTGTTTTTACTAAAAGTTCCCATAATTCAAGTTTTAGAGTGTTTATAAATTTTTGAATCAACAGACCATTTGCCTGCTCCATAAATTAACAAGTAAAACAGGAGTAATGTCATAGCAAAATCAGTGCGGTATTCGTGTGCCATCGACCAAAACCCTTTGTTCAAAAGAATTGGGATTTTTGTGGTAACCAGCGCTGTTGCCATAATGATAAGTAAAGGAATGGATGCCAATCTGGTCAGTAAACCAATTAACACCAAAATTCCACAAAGAATTTCAAAGGTGGCAACAAATGAGGCCAGAAATTCAGGATTGGAAAATCCGATTTTTTCGAACCGACCTGCACCCACCAATTCAGGGAACAGAAACTTTTGAATCCCTTCGGATAGAAACACAAGCCCAACAATCAGGCGTGGAAATATGGAGCGTCCGTCATCTGTGGTGCTGATTAAAGTATTCCAAATCTTTTTCATAGTCTTTATGATTAATGCTTTAAATGATTCCCAAACCCAATGCAACCGATATAACTATGAGCATTACGGCTACTACAAGTTGAATAAAGCGCAGGGTGACCTTTTTGAGCAATTTGCTGCCAATTAATGCGCCTGCAATGGCCGCCAATGTTGCCGACAATAGCAAGGTGAGGTTTTCGTGCAGGTTGGCCGCCGTAACCCGCGAGGCATAAACCGATAGCCGGGTAAAATCGACCAAACAGGCAATCACCACGCCGGTGGCAATATACGCTTCCTTGTTTAAACCACTTTTTATCAGGAATGCACTTCGGATAGCTCCTTGTATTCCAGACAAACCACCAAAGAAACCACTTAACGCGCCACCCAACATCAATTTATTTTTACTGAATTGAACTTTTTGAAACGATGGCGAAATTTCAAGTATTGAAAAGGTGATTAACAGCACGGCGATGATCAGTTTTACCGGAGTAATCTCAAAATCCTTTCCCCACAACTGATATTGATACAGTGTTGGTAATACGGTAATTTTAAGAAGCAACCATGCCCCTAAAAACGAGGCTAAAATTGCCGGAATTCCAAATCTGAGCAAGACAGCTTTGTCGGCTTTCTTCCCCACTAAAGCAATTTTAAACAGGTTGTTCGAAAAATGTACAACGCCTGTCAATGCTATTGCAACGTCGATGGGAAAAAAGATTGCAAATACAGGGGCTAAAATAGTTCCAAGCCCAAATCCGGAAAAAAAAGTGAGAATGGCAGTTATAAAGGCAGCAACTGCAATAATAATGATTTCCATATTTTAGTATTTCTTATTTTCTGACCGGGGATTGTCGCTCAACAGGAGTTTTAACAGTTACATATGAAACCTTTTCCAGCGCATGGCAAGCTACACAATTTGATGTAAGTGCATTAAATGCACGTGAAAACCGTAAGGTGTCCCTGCTTGCAATGGCACTGTCCATTTCGGGCAAAGCTACTTTTAAAAAGTTCTTTGCCGATTCGGCCCTTTTAGGTCTTCTCTCCAAGCCGTTTTCAATGGCAACCTTTATTTTTTCAGCCTGATAGGCAGCGTATTCCCAGTTTTCGTCCTTTCCGGCCCAATACAATTCCTGGTAACGATAGCCGGTTTCGACCATAGCCATATCAAAACCCCGCAGATGTTTGGCAATGGTTTCGAGTTTCTGGCTCTCATCTCCGTTTAACCATCCATCAGCGCCCGATGATTTGTTTTTATCAACGCCGTTGCAGGCAAACAGAAATGCAATCGTCGATATGCAAAGCATTTGAATTATTGTCTTCATTTCCATTTAGTTTGAATGATACAAATTTATATGGAAGCGACAACACGGCTATGGTCAAATAAACTGTTAAAATGGTATTATTGAAAATGTTTTTCCCTGAATTGGATAGGGGTCAGTCCTTCGGCTTTCCTGAAGAACTTTACGAAATTGGAAGTGTCGGAAAATGAGAGGATTTCGGCAATTTCATTCACCGTATTGTCGGTATGCAAAATGTAGCGTTTGGCTTCGAGCAGAATTTGCGCCGTGATGATTTCGCTTGCGTTGCGGTTGGTTTGTTTGCGGCAAACGGCGTTCAGGTTTTGTGGAGTTGTGTTCAGCAGATCGGCAAACTGGTTCACTTTGTGTAACCGTGGACATTCTTTCACCAAAAGCTGATGAAACTTATCGTAAGTAGATTGGGGCAAACCTGATTGATGAGGCAGATCTTCGGATATCTGAAGTAATTTACCCAGCAACGCTTTTAGTAAGCCGTGAATAATTGGTTGGGAGTAACTGGCATTCCGGTTGTATTCATTCAAAATCTCATTTAGGAGTACTCCCGGAAATTGTTCAACCTTTAATTCCATCCGGATAGTCCTGGTTAACTGGTGATAGAGTTCCAGTAAATCACTCTCTTTTAGTGCATCAAATTCAGCCTCTTTAAACAGGATCACAAAACCTTTGGGAATGGAAGTGAACTGCCAGAAATGTAACTGTCCCGGTTTGAGAAAGTAAAATTCCGGTGAGGTAACCAGGTATTTTTCCGATTCGATGCAATGAAAACCTTCGCCTTCACTAATGAATATCAGTTCGTAATATTCGTCGTGTTTGTGCGGTTTGGTTTTCTTGATCTGTTCTTTGAACCGGGAAATCTTAAAAGTCAACCCAATATCCAGTTTATTCTTCGTATCAATTTGCTTGTTTTCCATATTTCAACCTATTTTAAATCAATTCAACATCGAATAAATATCAGGAAGTAAGATTGGTTAACTTTTATTAACTATTCTATTTTTGTCGTTTCATTGAGACTAAGAAAAATCATCAAAGTTTAATCTAGCAAAGATAGTCGTCAAATTGTTTATCAAAAAATACCACAAATGAAACGTAAATCCGGTTACATCATCGTTTTAAGCCTTTTATTTATATCGATGCTTCTAAGCATTCCCTCACGAGGGCAAGTGAAATCTGATCGGGGAGAACTTGATTGGGTAAAACTGAATGCTGCGTTTAAAGGTGCAACTTTCGTGGGCAACACGAAAACATGTTTGGAATGCCATGACGATATTCAGGGAAAATACATGGAAACTACACATGGTCGCATGCTTGGCCTTAATCCCAAAGGTTCGCTTGAGGCTGCCAACTGCGAAGCATGTCATGGACCGCGAAGCAAACATGCAGAGGAACCGGACCAAAGTCTGAAACTTTCGGTGGAACAATATAGCGCGGTTTGTATGCAATGCCATCAGGGAGGCGAGCGTATGCATTGGAAAACCAGTTTGCATAAAACAGCCGAAGTCGGTTGTGTATCTTGCCATACAGTAATGGAAAAACGTTCTCCGTCTGCAATGCTGTCAAAACCTAATCAATTGGAGCTTTGTGCAAGTTGCCATAAAGATGTTGCGGCTAAGATGAACAGGAATTCTAGTCATCCGGTTAAGGAAGGTAAAGTTGATTGCTCCTCTTGTCATAATGCTCATGGTGCACCCGGAAATGGAATGTTGACCAAAGGCAACGTGAACGAGACTTGCTACAGTTGCCATCAGGAAAAACGTGGTCCATTCCTTTGGGAACATGCACCAGCCCGTGAAAACTGTGCAACATGTCATGATCCTCATGGAACCAATAATAAAGCGATGCTTGTTACACAAAGCGCTACCTTGTGTGTTAGTTGTCACCAATATGGAGGGCATGTCAATGAATACCGTTATAACCGGGTAAGTACACCATACGGAAATGGCTGCGTTAATTGTCATATAAGCGTACATGGTTCTAATCACCCATCAGGTACAAAATTAACCAGATAATTCAAGGAGGAGATAAAATGAAAAAATCAACATATTTAGCAACAGCTTTATTTCTTATCGCATTTAGCATTAATTCATTGGCACAGGATTCCACCCGTGTATCCGTTGGGGTTACTCCTGGCGTCAGTATAATTAATATAGATAACAATTCAAGTAAGTTCAACGAATATCGTGATTTGCGGGATGGGTTCTATTTGCACAACTTGAATTTCAATCTCTTTAATCAGAAAAACGGTTTGTTTTTAGATATTGAAGGAAATAAAGTGCTTCGAAAAGATCAGGATGCACTATTTCGTATTGGCAATGTAAAAAGCCGCTGGAATTTGGTGGTCAAATACAGTGGTACTCCGCATCATCTAAGTAATAAGGCAATGACTCCTTATATGGATGGTGGCAACGGACTTTATACCTTATCGGCTCTTTCTGGTATAACAAAGGACGGAAATGATGCTACCGGAACACCTTCGTTGGTGCCTACCACTGCACAAATGGCCATAAACGATAATCTTTTGTCTAAGTACATGAGTTCACCATTGTTGATGCCAGTTAAACTTGGAACCCAGCGCGACCGGACTTCGGTAGCTTTAAATCTGCCAAGTTTTAAGGGATTAAAAATTGGTGTCGATTTTATGAATGAGCAAAGAAATGGCACTCGCTATACCAATGGTACTATTGGCGACAGGCCACCCCGTACCCTAAACGTTCAAATACCTGACCCTGTAAAATACAATGTCAGCGAAATTCACGCGAATGCTAATTTTAATAAGAAATTCATTCAGCTTAAGTTGGATTACCTCTTTTCTAATTTCACAAACAAAATATCCTCCTCACGCTGGCAAAATCTCTTTTTTGCTCCGGATGCCGGTAAAGATTATATTGCTACAGTCGCAGGTACGCCCCGAAATGTTTCGAACTTTGGACAGCGTGCACTTGCTCCCGACAATTATTCTAACAGTATTTTGTTTTCGGCAGGGATTGATTTACCACTCGACAGTCGTTTTAATGCAACTGTCGTATTGGGAAGCATGAAACAAAATCAGGAATTGCTGCCATATAGCATCAGTACGCTGGGCGGCGACCTGCTGGCTGGGGTAGGAGATGGTAAGAACTGGAACGATGTGAGTAAACTTCCACGCCTAAGAGCTGAAGCAGATATGAGCACTGTCCGTTTCGACATGGAATACACCATAAATCCTGTTAAGAGGATGAATGTTCGGGCTTATATGCGCTATTACAAACTTGAAAACAATACACCTACCGATGAATGGAGGTATGTAACTCAGGATGCCGCTAATACCAATGGTACTGTGAGCGACTTAAACGAGCGTTATAATCTCGCATATGCTTATAGCAAACAAAAATTTGGAATTGACCTGAAACACTATTTGCCTTTCTGGCACACCAATCTTGGAGTTAAAATTGCGAAAGAAAAGATCACCAGAGATTTCCGTGAAGCCGACACTGATGAAAACACTCTGGAAGCAAGCCTTCGTTCACGACCAACTCAACGCCTGTCCTTTTCAGCCAGCTACCTGTTAGGTGACCGAAGTGCGAAGGATTACAACTCCAGTGTCACCAGCCAAAGTTATTGGTATGATTTCGAACATGCAAAGGCTGATGCAGATAATCCACAGTTCCTTTTTGCCAACCATCCTGATCTGCGCAAATACGACGTATCAGACCGGAAACGTAATGAATTTAAGATGTCAGCCGCTTACATAGTTGATAAGCTGGATTTTAGCATTTCTTATCGTCTTAACAATGCCGTTTACGACTCAAACGTTCAGCCGGTTGCGCCACTGGCAAACACCAATGTACCATTACCCAAACCAAGTGATGCAAGCGTTTTGACATCAGGTCAGCAATTAGGACTGCTTGATGACAAAAGGCAGAATGTGACGGCAAATATTCAATTTATGCCAAACGATAAATGGACACTTTCGCTGTTTGCCGATCGCGAATTTGCCAATTACGACCATCGCGGGATTTATTTCAACGAAGGTTCAAGAAATCAACCAACCGCTGCCGCAATTCAACCCGCTAATCAGCTGGGGCCATGGTCTGACCCAAATCGCATATACAATACAATTACCGATGAGGTCAACACTACTTTTGGTATGAATCTGAATCATGAATTTATTCCCGGCAAACTGCGTATGGAAACTGATTTTAGTGTTTCCTTAGCCAGCGTTAAAATGGATTATAGTGGTTATGGCTCCGATGCTGCGTTTATTGGTCAGGCATGGGAAACCTTCCAGTTCGGTTTTAATGACCCTGAAGAGAGAAAGTATAACCAGTATATTTTCAATATATCTTTAGAATATAATGTATTGAAAAACCTGATTGTTGGATTACAGTATAGCTACGATCAATATTCAATTCAGGATTGGTCTGAAGAAGCAAAAGGCCCTTGGGTTGAGCAGGTTGGAAGCGAATATTTTCTCCGCGACACTTCGAGAGACAACCGCCAGGGTAACCGTTTACTTACTATGGGCAGCAATCTTGCTCCGGGCTACAAAGCTCATATGGGATTCCTAACTTTAGCTTACCGTTTTTAATCGTTCTGTTTTTCAATCGGAAATAATAAAGGCTGGGCAGTTCATTCTGTTCAGCCTTTATTATTTGTTGTAAAGAGGGCTTTTTAACTATTTGGTTCAGTTATCTCCAGTTCAGACAGAGTTGTCAAATTTAGCATTGGTGGGATGGCAAAATTGCAGCTCTTTTGAAAGCCTTTGGATTGAGCGTTGGCTTGTGGGGGCTTGCAAATGTGCTACAATGTGCGGGGGCTGTTGATCGGAGCGTTCCTTAATGCGCCCAAAAGGCGCAATGCGCGTGGGGCAAAAAAAAATTAAAACCCCTTGCAGAGGGGTTTCCAAAAGCATTAATCCAAACTCTATTTTTATTTGTAATCATTGTCAAGTCAGCGAAAATGTGTCACAAAGCGGCGTTTGGCTTGCACCTAACGTAGGAAGCTACACGCAGGGGCGGATTGCGGGCGATTTCCTGTCAAGCCGAAAAGCTGTTTGGGCGGAAAGATGCACACCGAAAACCACCGCTGCCGAACTTGACGGGTAGCTGATGTTGAACTAAACCTCCTTTGGAGGCGGGTTCGTGACATCCGTGTTTTGTGCAACATGGTTGCCATTATCTTTAGCCCATCATT
>Ga0209319_1000577_pt1 | contig 43780 bp, 28 predicted proteins | sample RifGroE2_FD_184000 | JGI IMG/M metagenome (GOLD analysis project Ga0209319, IMG submission 184000) | Groundwater microbial communities from Rifle, Colorado - Groundwater E2 (SPAdes) (version 2) | ecosystem: Environmental > Aquatic > Deep subsurface > Groundwater | place: Rifle, Colorado, United...
GCGTTGATGGTTTTGGTGCTGAATCCTGTGGTACGCGATACATCAATGTTCATGATCTGGTTAACAGTATTCTCTCTATAAATTGCAGCATCTAAGCTGATCCTGTTCTGAAGGAGCTTCACCTCGAATCCGACTTCCTTGGACTTTTTCCTTTGGGGTTTCAGTCCAAGCGGAGGAATGGTGTTTGTGTAAGCTAGTGAAGGATAACCATCAAAAGGATCACTGGCTGAATAAACTCCCTGCAGTGCGTAAGCATTTGCGGTTCCTCCAACTTCAGCATAACTTGCTCTCAATTTGAGGAATGAGAGAATATCTGACTGGATTCCAAGAGCATCTGTAATGATAAATGATAAGGATGCTGACGGATAGAAGTAAGAGTTATTTTCTATCGGCAGTGTTGAAGACCAGTCGTTTCTTCCCGTTAAATCGAGGAACAGAAAGTTCTTATAACCAATGTTTGCTGTTCCGAATACACTCTGTAATTCCGTGTGATATTCGCTCATATTGGTAGTAGCAGCAACAGCTGCGTTACTGACAGCAAAGAGATCAGGAATAATGAACTCAGCAATATTAGTCTGACGATAAAGACTGTTATAACGATTATACTCACCGCCGAAAGTTCCATCCAGTGTAATATCGCCAAAACGCTTCATGAACTCCAACCTCGCGTTGGCATTGATCTCCTGCCTGCGGTTTGAATATGAATTAAGGTTTCCTTTTGGATATCCGATTCCAACATCACCCTGAGCTACTCTCTCGCTTATATCCTCAATGGAAAAGTCGGTACCTGCCATAGCTTTGAATGATAGCCAGTCAGTGAACTTCCATCCTAAGTTCATATTACCTATCACCCTGTCCCTGTTCCTGGAGTTGGTATTATTGTAAAGGTTCCAGTATGGGTTGTTGTGGTAACTGTGGTTCCAGTTGAAGGGTAACCCTGTTACCGGGTCAATTTCTTTGTACCTGTCTTTCAGGGCTTGCATATCAACCTGGCGGCCGAACCACTGTGTAAGTGACTGCATCGGGTTACCGCCGTTATAGCCGTTCTCTGCAATGTTATCACTCTTATTGCTGATATAATTTGCAGAACCTCCTACAGTGATCTTGTCAGTAACAGCAAGTTCACCGTTGAGTGTAACACTGTTCTTTGTAAGGTCAGTATTAGGAAGAATCCCCTTTATTTTCTGGTTATTTAAAGAGAGACGGAAATTTGCTCCATCTTTGGCGCCAGCAACAGCAATGTTGGTTGTTTGCTTCACACCTGTTTCAAAGAAACTCTTGACATTGTCAGGATGTGCGATCCATGGAGTGGGTGTGCGGATGCCTGTTTCAGGATCATAAGGGCTGTCGAATTGAGGGATCAGTCTTCCGTCAAGTCGCGGGCCCCAGCTCTCATCAACACCGTCATTAACACCTCCGTAGGCGCCATCAACATACTCAAATGAATAGAGACCTGCATCCCAGTCATCAGCTGATCCCTGTCCATAAAGGTTCTGGAGTTTCGGAATTACAAGCGGGTTTTCAAACATTATGTTCTCTTCGATTGTTACGCCGAGACCCTGTCTGCCCATTGATTTACCGGATTTGGTTGTTATAAGAACAACACCGTTAACGGCTCTTGATCCATAGAGTGCAGCGGCGCTTGCACCTTTCAGAACGCTGATGTTCTCAACATCCGAAGGGTTGATATCACTGGAAGCGTTTCCATAGTCCATTCCACCATATGCACCGGCATCAGAAGTGTAGTTGTTGATCGGAACACCATCAACTATGAAGAGTGGCTGGTTGTTTCCACTGGCAGAGAGTGAGTTAACACCCCTGATAAGTATTCTTACACCTGATGCCACACCTCCGTCAGAGTTAGTGATCTGAACGCCTGATAATTTACCCTGGAAAGCGTTTACAATGTTTGAGACCTTCGTCTTCTCAATGCTCTCGCCTCCAAGGTCCTGCACTGAGTAACCTAACGCTTTTTTCTCGCGGGAGATACCAAGAGCAGTTACAACAACTTCGTCCAGACCAAGAAGGTCGGGCTCCATTACAACATCAATTACTGTGCGGCCACCTATTGAAACCTCCTGTTTCTTCATTCCGATATAGGTGAAGACAAGAACAGTTGCATTCTGTGGTGTGGTAAGTGAAAACTTACCATCAACTCCTGTAATGGTACCAACAGTGGTACCCGGAACAGAAACTGATACACCCGGAACTGCACCTTCTCCTTCAACTGAAGAGGTAACCGTACCTGTAATGACATTTGTTTGTGCAAAGGTGTAGCCACCTAAAAACACAAACAAAACAATCAGCAGAAATAGTTTCTTCATACAAATTAGTTTTAGGTTTTAATTTAATGCGTTAAAGATATTATTTAAGAATTGAATCTCCAAGATAAAAAAATAATAAATAACATATTTTATATTAAGCAAATAGGATGATAAAATCGGAAAAATATATTAAAAACTGATTCGTATACTGTCCGAAGATACTTCTATCTGGTTAGAATGAAAATATTCTTAACGGATCCATAACTGTTCATCCGGTCAGTTTCTGCTTCATCTGATCATAATTTCTGTGATACAGAACTATCGTCTCAATACCTTTAAGAAAATTTTCAACCGGGAAATTTTCATTGGGAGAGTGAATTGCATCCGATTCCAGACCAAAGCCAAGCAGAATAGATTTAATTCCCAGAACTTTTTCGAATGTTGAAACAATAGGAATACTTCCACCGCTGCGAACAGGAATCGGTTTCTTGTTTAAGACATCTTCAACAGCCAGTGAGGCAGACGAATATTCAGGAGTATCAAGAGGACTTACATAAGATTCCCCGCCATGGAGGTACTCAGCTTTAACTGCTACCCCTTCAGGGGCTAATGATATGAAATGCTTAATGAAAAGATCTGCAATTCTTTCAGCATTCTGATATGGTACAAGCCTCATCGAAATTTTAGCAAAGGCTTTTGACGGGAGTATGGTTTTTGCTCCCTCGCCTGTATAACCGCCCCAGATACCATTAATATCAAGCGTGGGCCTTATACCGATCCTTTCAAGATCAGAATAACCCTCCTCCCCCTGCAAATGAGTCACCCCGACAGACTGCATGAACTTATCCTTGTCATAAGGCCTTTTTGCCATTTCTGCACGTTCTTCAGGATTGCACTCCTTAACATCATCATAAAAGCCGGGAATTGTTACTCTTCCCCATTTATCCTTAAGTGAAGCTACCATATCACACAGTACATTACAGGGATTGACAACTGCTCCTCCATAAAGTCCAGAATGAAGATCGCGGTTCGGTCCTGTAACCTCAACCTGGACATACGAGAGCCCCCTCAGCCCGGAAGTGACAGATGGTGTATTGAGAGCTATCATTGTCGTGTCCGAAATAAGGATCACATCTGCGGCCAGCATCTCCTTATGATCGATGCAGAATTTTTCGAGGTTGACGGACCCTACCTCTTCCTCTCCTTCCACCATAAACTTTACATTACAGGGCAGATTCCCTGTCGTGCTCATAAAATGTTCGGAGCTCGGTGGCTGCTATGCAGAGCTCCTGATACATCTCCTTACCCAGTGCCCTGATAAGCGGTACTTTCAGGAATTCATACAGATAAGTTCCATCATCTGTTCCCGCTTCCCTGGCAGGCTTGCATATTGCCAGCTCCTGGTAGTTGACAGCCCTGAAATCAGAATAATATTTTATACGTGCCGGAAAAAGATGGCACGACAATGGCTTCCTGAAGCTGGTTTTGCCATCTTCAAAAGCCTTTTCAATACCGCACATCAGAATATTATTGATTATTACCGAATAGGCACACTCTTCATTTCCTATTAAAGGAGTTACATTATCATTCTCAAAATCTTTTACACTTTTCCCTTTAATCTCAATAGCTTCAATACCCTCTGCTCTCAGATAAGGCTTTACTGCGTCCCATACATCCTCGAGGGTATGTGTTTCATCAGCACTCAATGGGGCTCCTGAGTCACCATAGCGGCAGCAATTTCCAAAGCATGCGGGTAAATTACATCTGAATTTTTTCTCCATGATGTCGAAGCTGAATATGGTGTCGTCAATACGAAGCATGTCGATCACACCAGCACCTTCCCGGTCATTTCGTTCGGAATCTCCACTCCCATTATAGTAAGCAAAGTAGGAGCTACATCTGCCAGAATACCTTCCTTTATACTTTTATAATCATCGCTTATCAGAATGCTTGGAACAGGATTCAGTGAATGAGCCGTATTAGGGGAACCGTCTTCATTTACAGCCATATCGGCATTGCCATGATCAGCCATAACAAGAACATCATAGCCGTTTTCACGGGCTGACTTAATAACTGCTCCTGCACACTCATCAACTGTTTTTACAGCTTTCATAATTGCTCCATAAACCCCGGTATGCCCAACCATATCGCCATTGGCAAAATTCAGGCAGATAAAATCAAACTCCTTTGTTTCAATCGCCTTAATTACAGCATCTTTAACGCCAAAAGCGCTCATTTCGGGCTGCAGATCATAAGTTGCTACTTTTGGAGAGGGCACCATAATGCGCTCCTCATTAAGGAATTTATCCTCCCTGCCGCCTGAAAAGAAGAATGTGACATGAGCATACTTCTCTGTTTCGGCAATCCTCAGCTGTTTTTTCCCGGCAGCGGCAAGTATCTCTCCTATCGTATTGTCAGCATTCTCTTTAGGATAAATAATATGAAGACCTTTGAATGTTGCATCATAGGGTGTCATAGTACAATAGAACAGGGGAATGGTTTTCATTCCGAATTCAGGCATATCTTTCTGGGTAAGAACTTTTGTCAGTTCCTTGGCTCTGTCATTCCTGAAGTTAAAGAAGACAATTACATCACCTTCTTTCACGGTACCAACAGGTTTTCCATTTTCACCGGTTACCACAATGGCTTTCATAAACTCATCGGTAATACCGTTATCGTATGAATTCTGCATTCCCTGAATAATATCTTTCACAGGAGTACCTTTGCCACCTGTTATCAGATCATAAGCATCTTTTATACGTTCCCATCTCTTGTCCCTGTCCATGGCATAATACCTTCCGATGAAAGAGGCTACCTTCCCGTTTGATCTTTTAAGATGTTCGACAAGGCTCTTCATATATCCCACACCGCTCCGGGGATCAGTGTCGCGTCCATCGCCGAAAGCATGTATGAAGACATTTTTAAGCCCGTAATCCATTGTCATATCACTAAGGGAGTAGAGATGCTTGTCGAGTGAATGAACACCTCCATCGGACATAAGTCCCATAAAATGAACCTGTTTATTATTGTCACGGGCATAAGAAAAGGCATCGGTAAGAGTTTTATTCTTCTTTATCTCTCCGGTTTTACATTCTTTATTAATCTTCACGAGGTCCTGGTAGATTACCCTTCCTGCCCCGATATTCAGGTGGCCCACTTCAGAATTTCCCATCTGACCGTCGGGCAGTCCCACATCTTCGCCGGATGCATGAAGCCTTGAGTTTGGATAATTATTCTTATAGTATGTAAGGTTCGGAGTAGGGACCTGGCTTATCACATCAGTTTTCGATCCGTCGCCTATCCCCCATCCGTCGAGTATCATCAATAATGTCTTTTTGTTCTTCATTTTGTGCAATATGTAATAGATTACCTGTTTATTAAATCAAGGTGCAAATTTAGTTAAAATTCGGAAACAATTATTTAACTCAAATTAACGATGCCCGAATGGCAGTTAATTCCGTAAATGCAGGATTCGGGAAGACAGTCTTTATTTTTTAAGCAGGGCCGTCATCTTAAGAGTAGTACTATTAATACAGAGATCAGAAGAAGTTTCCCCTCCTTTTGAAGGAGGGGTGGCCGCAGCACATTGATAGTTAATGTATTGCAAAGACTGGTTGCGGCCGGGGTGGTTGATTGGTTTATCAGATAGATTTTTTCCTTATATTGATAACTTTGCTTATCTCACTTTTTAAATATTCAGGCTCCTGGAATACAATTCTGTTTTCAAACCTTAATACAGTGAATCCAAAGCCCTCCGGGTAGTTATCCCTGATTTCATCTTCCTGTATTTTATGATATTCACCATGGGAATCTCCGTCAAGTTCTATTATAAGTTTTTCTGAAGGACAACAGAAGTCAACAATGTAATAACCAATACTGTATTGTCTTCTGAATTTTCTTCCATCGAGTTTTCTTGATTTTAACATCTCCCAAAATGCTACCTCAGATGAAGTGGACCTGTTCCTGAGAGATGATCTGAAAGATTTAAGGCCTTTCCTGTTGAAGAGGGTTTTGTTTTTCCTGACTTCGAAGGTAACAAGAATCAGTAAATCAACCACCCCGGCCGGGAAATGAACCTTGTAAAGATCAGATAATAAGCGATCCCGGCCACCCCTCCTTCAAAAGGAGGGGAAACTTTTTCTAGTCTCCTTATTTACAATACTACTCTTAAGTTGACGGCAATGGGATCTCCGCCTTCCTTTTTAGCTTCCCGCTATTATCAGCTTTTTGAATCCGAAGTTACCGCTTTTTGAAGAGATCCTTATAAGATATATTCCATCCTTGAGCCCAAGATCATCAATTGTAAATTCCGTTTCTCCTGAACCGGCTTTATAGGTTCTGACAATTGCTCCGCTGTAATCATAGATAAAAATATCTGTATTCTTATCCAGAGTCTCGCCAAACCTTATTGTAAGCTGATGTTTGGCCGGGTTTGGATATAGAGCAAAATCGATGTTATTAAGAACGCCTGGTTTTTCAATCCCGACAGTTATTTTTGGCTTAAGCATTGAAGCTGCCTGGTATACCTCCTTGGTGACATTATTCTGTATAAAGGCAACCACTTCGATATCTGAGGAGTTAAGAGTTTTCTGTATAATCCAGGTCTGATCCTGCAGTGGTACTGCCACCCCTTTGGTCCACTTTGAACCAAGGTTAATGCCAGCAGCATCCGGTACAAATTTCCTGAATACATTCCTGAACAGTGTTTCTCCTGCAGCTCCAATATACTTGCTGTTTGTCTTCTCAATCACTGCCAGGTACATAGTAAGATTGGATAATGTTGTATCTTCAAGAGCAGTAATGTCTCCTCCAATAGTCAGCACACCTCCTGAAACAATCAATGAATCAAGCTTAATATCAAAAACGGGACTGATCAGGCTCCTTCTGATCACTTCATTCGGATCAATGGGTACCAGGACTCCTGCAACTTCATCCGTATAATCGAATATTGAAGCATACGATTTCTTTGTTCCACCATCAACAAACGAGTATGGTGCCTTCGTAAGTCCATAGAACAATATCCTCGCACTGACATCTCCAGGATTTTCAACATAGAATGAGTCAATTCCCGGGAAGTTGGTATGATACTGGATATTCACTATGTCCTTGTCATTAGCCAGGTCAATGGCGTTTATCATAGCCGTTGCATGGCTGCTTTTATTGGAAGAATTATTAGTGAAGTGTTCAATCAGAACGTTTCGTTTTCTATCACCAATGAAAATGTCATCAAATGCAACTCCTTCGTTTCCTACTCCAAAACCATCTGAGCCATAAGCGATCCTGAATTTGACATCCTTTTGGCCTGTCAGTGCATCAAGTGTATGCTTGGCCTCAATCCAGCCTGGAGACGTGGAAGTCCATCCTGTCTTATCACCACCGGGTCTGCCATTTATCTGTGCTGAATTAAACCAGTTAATACCATCACTCAATGTTCCGACATAATGCCATGACCATTCATCACCGATTTTGTACTGGATTGCTGCACCATCTCTGTTTTCATTGAATAATTTCAATAATCCGAGACTCACCATAGGTCGTTCAATTGCTGTAAAATCAAAACATGGTGATATTATAGATGAAGAATCAACCTGCTGATTCAGAACATCAAATTTTGTGAACCACGCCACCTGACCCGAAAGTGCCGAATTGATAATTGTACGGTCAGGAGTACCGAAGGTCCAGGTGTTAATTCCATTCTTGTTTCCTCCCTCGCTTTTTATCCAGCCTCCATTGCCAGCTTCAAAGTTCTCGAAATAGCCGTCAGCAGTGAGATGGATGTTCGGTCTTATGTAAACATCCCTCGTAACAGTATCATAGCAGTTCAGATATGCAGTTTTGACAATATACTGCACCGGCAAGTAACCAACCTGGTTCTTAGGATATTTTACCTGTGTTCCTGTTAATAAAGGTCCTCCGTCGTTGAAATTCCAGGTTCTGGAAGTGACAGGTGTAGTGGCAACAGTAGCATCAACAAGCTTAATAGAATCACCAGCCACAAAGCATTCATTCTGCCAGAAGAAATTGGCTACCGGCTTGATACCCAGATCAACTGTTTTATCTTTTTTCACAGTACAGCCATTGACAGTAGAAGCAGTAAGAGTTATAAGGTGCTGGCCTCCGGTTTTGAAAATATAAGCCGGGGTTTTCTTGCTGCTCAGATCTGTTCCACCGATATCGGAGAATGTCCAGAGCCATGACTTCACCGAATCTGCAGATGATGTATTGTTGATAAACCGTATACTGTCGGTCTTGTTCTCTATACAGATATCCTCCGGAACGAATGAAACAGCAGGGGCAGCATATATTCTAAACGGCACCCTGCCGGTTATTGAACAACCTGTTCTGATATTCAGATACGTATATGTAACAGCCGTATCGCCCAATGCTTTTGAAGGATTCAGGGATCCTGTTGTAACAGGACCGGTAAATGTCCCTCCTTTGGGCGTAGTGAACAACTCGAAAGGAGCATCATTGTTACAGAACTCATCTCCTGCAATAAGGTTCTTTATTTCAACAACACCCAGGGAGTCGACATTTACCGTAGCCGAGACATCGAATACTGTACCATAGAGGTCGTAGTAGGTAAATACGATATCGCAATCTCCCCTTCCGGCTGCTGCCGGGTCAAATACTGCTTTGGCAGTGACGGTATTGGTTATGCCTGCTCCTGAAAAGGATCCGTTCACCCATGGTTTAGATGAAGTGTAAGTCAAAGTGTCTTTCAGTCCGTCGTAGCAATACTGATTATTGGAGTTTATACCCAGAATTGAGCCGGAAGCAGCAGCCACTAAAAGATTGTCGGTCACAATAGAAAGGCAACCTTTGGCATCGGTGTAGGACAGGGCAAATTCAATATCGCCGAGTCCTGCAACTGCAGGGTCAAATACAAAGTCGTCGCCTGACTTATAAACACCTTTCCCTGAGAATGTTCCTTCCACAGGTGAGCCGCTCAGCACCAGGGGCGGCTCCTTAATGTTAATGGTTGTCCTGGTATTGAATATGCTGACAGGAGGAGATGCGTTAACGGTTACAGGCAGTGTTTCCGTTTTGATGCATCCGGAACTGTTTACCGTACTCACATGGGTATAACTTACGTTATAAGGAGTGGCTGACGGCGGCGCTTTAGAAGGATAGAAATCGGCAAGCAGACCATAATTTGAAAATGCATCTGCCGGCCCTGAGAATGAGAAGTTTCCGCTCCCGGTGGAATTTTCAACCAGCACCCTTAATGTTGCGGTGCCTTCATAATCACAGTAATTATCTTTAAGCCCGGTAATAACAACCTTCCCAATTGAATCAATAAAAACGCCATGGGATATTGAATAAGGTACTCCATCCCATGTATAGGAGAAAGTCAAAGTGTCATATCCGGCCCTGGCAGCAGCAATATTATACTGTGCAGTGGTAGTTCCGGGCGTCCATAAAATGCTGTTTTTCTTGTTTGTAAAGTTCAGAATAGTCACTACATCGAGCGGATCATCAGGAAGTCCGGTCACTGAAATATTATAAGTAGTATTACTGTAGCATTCAACTGAAGAAAGAGCGTTAATAGTCCCCCTGGCTTTCCTGATCACAGTGGATTTGTTTACCTCATCTATACAACCATTTATATCTGTTATCTTGTAAACAATGTTCTTAGGTCCTGTTCCGGCAAGATTCGGGAAGAGCGTATTTCCTGAAATGCCATCGCCGAGGAAGACACCTCCGTAAGGTATTGAAGCCACCATTGTAAATGGGTCACCTTCAACATTATAAGAAGGATTCAGGTTAAAGGAGGCATCAGGCATGGGATTTATTGTTACATTCTTTGTCAGAATATTGCTTTTACAGCCATTTGTCGATGTGTACTGATAAGTTACAGGATAAGTGACACCAGTGGTTCCCATATCGGGATGCACTTTTGCAATAAGCTGGGTCTTGTCGGTCAGGATATCTCCTGCCCAGGCAGCAGTTCCACCGGCAGGGTACAAACCGTAAACCTGAATATTCTGAACCGGATCTTCCACACAGTAAGCAGTTCTGAGATTGCTTATTTCTGTTATTGTTCCTACTTGTTCAACAAACAAAGTGGCCCTTAGCAGATATAAGTACCCTAATTCATCTAAGTAATACAAATAGAGGGTATTATTACCAACATTCAGGAAGGCCGGATCAATTGTCACGGACCAGGGAGTACTGCCCGAATAAGGATTGGGAGTCAGTATTTCAGTACCGGGAACAATAGCAGGCGGTGTAGCAACAGGAGTATTTATAAAGAAACCATAATAAGGTTCATACGGATAGGGATAGGCGCCCTCAGGTAAATTGTCGACTGTTATCATATCAGGTGCATCATCGTGACAATAGACAGGTTTAACTGAGCCGAATGCCGTGGTGGCATCAATCACAGTCAGATCCTTTGATGCCTGCTGGGAACAAGTATTGGATGTGTTTACTATTGTATATAAATAATTTACAGTATAGGGGCCACCGATTCCGGCATCCTTGGGAGAAAATATCCCATCTGTAACATGAGGGCCTGAGAATACTCCTCCTGAAGGATTTGCTGTAAGAGTTACAGATTCCACAGTCACTGTATAAGTCAGCTGGGTGAGGGTAATTCTTGCCAGCGGAGAACTGGTAGCTTTTGTCCCTGTTTTAACTGTTGCCACTGACTTTGGAGTAACGGCAAATGTTATTTCCTGAATACTTGCGACATCGTCTGCGGTAAGGATATATGTCATTCCTGTACCTATCTCAGTTGCTCCCCTGTACCATTTGCGTTCTGATGCACCTTCGGCCCTGGTAAAAGTATAAGTATATCTGGCTGTTAATGTCTCTCCCTCTGCCCTGACACCCTGAATGCAAACATCCGAGGCAACAGGTTTTGGAGATGAAGGACTGATAGGGACTTCTACAGTAGCAGCACTTAATACAATATTACCGGTTGTCGGATAACCTGTTGTCGAATGAGGAGTAACCTCAAATGTAATTGTATAACCTTCATCATCGGCAGTGAGAGTATAAGTTGGACCGGTAGCTCCTGCAATTGCCAGACCACCGGTTCTCAGCCATCTGAATGATGCATAAACTGTCGGATTATCTGCCGGATCAGGATCAGAAACACTATAGACTCCTGTAAGTGTGGAACCAACCTCAACTGTTCCTGAGATCGAAACACCGGATGCCACAGGCTGGGAATTGACCGGACCATAACCTGTTGTACTAACAACTTCAGCACCCGGCGTTGTACCTGAAGCTGCTTTAGGGATCACTGAGAACTTATAATACTTACCCTGATCAGCCAATCCTATCACTCTTGAAACACCGGTCTCACCGGTTGCGGTATAAGTCCCTCCCAATGTCGGTGAGGAATACCATTTAAATGTACTGCCGCTTTCAAGGTCATTTTCAGTATCTGAGTAGGTGTGGTGTCCGTTTAAAACCTGTCCTGCCTGAAGTAAGCCCGAAACACTAACAGAAGATGCTACAGGAGCAGAGTTCTCTACCGGTCCGACAAATGGTGATATTACCGGTGTTCCGATAAGTGTCCCGGTTGAGGCAACAGGAGTAACCTCAAAGCCTATGTATTTATTGATCATCAAAAGATGATCAATAGTATATGGCAATGCTGTTGCTCCTGATATTACAGACTTGTTAACCGTTCCGGTAACATCATCTGCTTTATACCATATGAAGGTTGAGGTACCCTCCGGATCATTGTCTGCATCAAAGTAGGTATAGGTACCATATACTGTCAGTCCCGACCGTGGATTACCGACTACGTTAACATTGGTGGCAGTGGGAGGATTATCGCCTATGGGTCCGACCCACGTGCTAAATACCTCATCGCGCAGCCCGGGCGAACCATCAGAGAGTTTGATTCCTGTTCTTATATAATTCCCTTTATCAGCCTGTACCAGGGTATAAGTTTTATCAGTAGCATATTTCATTGTGATCATGGTTCCGGTACCGGATGCCACTGAATTCCTGTACCAGCGGATCTCTGTCGAGGCAGGTACCTCATCAAAGCATACCCCCTTGTTATAATCATATGATGTAGTAACAGTTACCCCCTTTGTCAGCGTACCTGAGATCTGGACATTTGAGGGAGAGGGTTTGGGTTCGATGGTTACGGTAATAGTATAAGATGAACCTGCACAGGAGCCAGTAGTTGAAGTTGGAACGACAATGTATTCAACCGATCCTGAAGAAGATATACTTGGATTAACAAGTGTTTGATTAATTGTTGATCCTGATCCGGAGCTTGCTCCGGTTATGCTGCCGGTTATAGTTCCTATGGTCCAGGCAAATGTGCTGCTAATGTCCGCTGTCAAATTTATGCCAGTACTTGTACCAGTGCAAATAGACTTGGTATTAGATGTTGTTACCGAAGGCAAGGCATAAACAGTAACACTCTTTGTGGCTGAACATCCTCCTTTTGTATATGATATGGTTGCAGTCCCTGCCGATTCTCCTGTTACTACTCCTGCCAAAACTGTTGCTATAAGGTCATCTGAACTGCTCCATGTCCCTCCTGCCGTTGTACTGCTTAGGGTAATTGTTGATCCCTCACAGACGTCAGATAGACCTGTAAGTGCTGCTGGCGAAGGGTTAACAGTGACAGTTATTGTTAATGGTGAACCCGCACATGAACCTGTAGTGGAGCTTGGCGTGACAATATACTCAATGGAACCTGCTGTTGCATCGCTTGGATTTATAAGTGTCTGACTTATTGTTGATCCTGACCCTGCAATAGCTCCTGTTATACCGCCTGTATTAGTACCCAATGTCCAGGTAAATGTACTGCTTATATCTGCAGTCAGACTAATATTTGTGTTATCCCCTGAGCAAATCGTCTTTGTATCTGATGTTGTCATTACAGGTAGCGGATTCACTATTACTTCACCTGTTGCAGATGCTTTTGCAGTACAGGTAGATGAACTAACTGTGCAATAATAATATATTGTCCCGGCAGAAGAAGTGGGAGGATTATAACTTGCACTTGTTTCCCCGGTAATGATTGTCCCAGAGGTGTTGTCATCTACTGTGTTAGAATACCACTGAAAGGAATAAGGAGGCGTGCCTCCTCCTGGCGTAACAGTAAGCGTAACAGATCCTCCAACACATACTGATGTTGATGCTGTTGGCCCTGAAACAGTACAATCCTCAGCTGCAACCTTTCCTGCCACCATCAGCAGGCCCACTATCAATATAAAAACTTGTCTTTTCATCTTGCTTGCTTTTCAGAAGTTGATCTTTGCTTCACAAAATATCCGCTTCCTTAAAATCTGAATTTAAGTAAACTGATCATGGAATTGCTCTCATAACTGTTTTTGCCAACAGCATAAATATTACCTCCCTCATCTGAAATTACATCGTTAACTGCCTGGGAGCCGGTCCCTCCCGTAATGACACTTTTTCCTGAAATAAGGTTGCCTTCATTATCGGTAATAAAGATTATCATTCTGGTTGAGCTGCCTGACAATGACTGGCCCGCCATAACAAAAGAATTGGTTTTATATCCTGACACGGCATTTATCCTGAATGCCGTTGAGGCCGATGATTCAATCTCAATTTTTTGTTCTGTCAGGGGGGGTGCAAAAATATTTGCTGACATCCTCCATACATAACCCCTCTGGTCAGGTCCTTCATTTCCATAGGTGCCGGCAACAAGGTAACCATCGCTTAATACTTCTATGTCAGCTGCATATTCATCGCCGGTCTTTCCGATTATCCTGTGTTCAATGTCTTTTCCCTGCGAATTAACCCTGAGAAGCAGAATATTATTTCCATCCTGCTCCGCAGCAGGCTTGTCAGATCTGTCAGTTGTGCCAACGATAATATAGCCGCTGTTTATATCTTTCTTTATCGCAATTCCCTCGTCATTTCCCGGAAAACCAAATGAGCGCGGATCATCAATAAGTTCAAGACTGTTACTGATCCGCATCAGATAAACATCCTTTTTCCCGGCCTCATTCCCTGCTGATTCAATATCAGGAGCCCTGAATGCATCCGATACTCCGAGTATAAGAAAGCCATCGGATGTTTTTATTATATCAGTAGCATACTGATTTGCTGCATCGCCGGCAGTCTGATATATTTTCTGCAACAATGCAGATCCTCCGCCATCAGTCTTTACAATAAAAATATCTTTCAGAAGAGTTACCGTATCAATAACATACCCGACACAGACGATAGAACCATCATCAAGTTCAACAGCCTTTGTTCCTACAGCAGGCAGCTTGCCTCCAAAGCTTTTCTGCCAAACCACATTTCCGTCATCAGTGGTCTTAATGATTCCCATTTTCTGTCTCGAGGTTCTATCAATACGATTCGGGGAGGAACGACTTACCTCAGTTAACTGCCCGGCAATAACAAATCCATCACCTGCCCTTGCAACACCGTAGCCTATATCCTCAAGTGCATCGCCGTAGAACTTAAGCAAACTCTCATCGATATCCTTATTCTTTTCACAGGATGAAAGCAGGATCAGCATCAAAATAAAAAAATATTTCCTGGCCATAATCTACTCCTTTCTTTTTGATGTTTTGTAGAAGATCTGGGTATATCCGAGGGTGAAATTAGCCGCATTAAGATTAAAATCATCATCCACATAGTAATATGTATTACTCAGTTCGTCAGAACTGTGGTTATCGGATGGCAGTGATTCCCTTAGAACCTGATTAAAAATTCCAAAGTTTGACCTGGCTTCAGCAAACATATAACCGCCTCTTGTTTTGTATTTTATGCCTGCGCCTATCTGACCGAAAATATCGAGAAAGATCCGTGAGTCTTTCCTGTCAATATCAGAAGGTTTACGGGGTGTCCCGTTTATATCGGAAGGGTCAAACCTGGCATTAGCCCCGGAATTCCGAGTCAATGCAGGTCCCAATCCAAGTCGTCCGTACGGGGTGAGTTTACCAGGACTCTTTATGTTATATGTCGCTGAGACCGGTATTTCAATTCTGTTCTGTGTTTCCTTGTATGTGGTAGTCCCTGTCCCCAGGAAATCCTCAGTATTTGTAAAAGCCAGTTGTGAATACCCTATCTCAAGGTTCATCTCCAGTTTTTCCGACATCTTCATTTTTGCCTCAAGGGATCCGTAGAAGTTAACTGCCGGAGTGGAATATTCTCCTTCAGAAGGATAGCCTGTTGCTGACCTGTAGACAACAAATGTCATGAAGGGAAGATTCGTCCCTAAATGCAATGAGATCTGTACAATTGGTTTGACCAGAAAGGTATTGAAGAGATGCACAAAGCTGGAATGATCAGTAGGGCTGAGCTGGTATTCCGGATTTCTATTCAGAAAATAGAGCATGGCTGAATCAGCCTCTGACAGCCTGTCCTCAAACAGGTAAGTCTGAATAATAAGCTTGTAAGCAGCAAGGGATTCCTCGCGGTTAAACCCTGATTTCATACATTCGGAAAGCAAATCTGCCACCTGTTCAACCTGGCCCCTGTCAAAAAGAGTCTGGGCGGTTTGCAGTTTCTCAGCGCAGCTTCCCGACTCCTGGGGAAAAGCTGCAAGAGGAATAAAACCTGCGAACAGTATTAAAAAAAGATGGCGCCGAATCAGACACCGTAACCGGGTTTTCATCACAGATATCTTTATTTTATTGGATTTACCTGAATATTATAACTCTTATCTGCACATGTATTTTCCAGCGGTATGTCCCTTGCTACATAAATGTTCCATTCATCCTGAGTCATATTACGCGATATCAGAGTACATATATCTTTTACCATGTTTTCAACATGTGCAGGACGACTTATAAGATTCTCCCTGTCACTGTAGGATCCTGATAATATTATTTCTCCATCGGGACTGAACTGTATCACCATCACAAACCTTTCATAATCAGAAAAATTTATCGGAGGTTCCGTGAGGTCAGTGATATCTTTGATGTTGAATATCTTCAGTGAGTTATCATTACCTGCGGTTGCCATCTGCTTAAGCTTATTGTTAAACCGGATATCATTTACCTGGGCAGTATGGGCCTTAACTTCTGATATCTTTTTACGCATACTGATATCCCATAACTCAACAGTTCCGCTTACATCTCCTATAGCAAGAGTATTATTTCCGGGATTAAACCTTATTGCTTTAATATTTTTACCTGTTGTCGGAACCCTGAAGGTTTCAGATTTGTTTTCCTCGTTCCAGACCACAACTCCTCCGTTACTGTTAATTCCGGCAAGGAATTTCCCGTTGAATGAAACATCGATCGAAGTGATTGGCATGGTTCCGTCAGTGAGACTGGTATTTGTACGGGCAGAAAGATCCCATTTAAGTACTTTCCCGTCGAGTGATGCCGAATAAAGAGATTTCCCGTCAAATGAGAAAATAAGCGATTTAAGCTTCCCGGTGTGACCGGTCATTTCATATCCGGCACTACCTTTAAGTGAAACCATCTTTATAGCGGAATTGCTACTGCCCATAGCCAGCCATGAGGCGTCGGGACTAACACCAAGCACTTCAATGATATCAGTTCCTGAATAGACTATCTGCAGAGCCTGATCGGTGGCGTCGAGAGACCATTTGAGAACCTTGCCGTCATAACCTGAGGTGAAAAATTCTCTCTTCCCGGGAACAAATGCAATGCTTCTTATTCCACCTGTGTGGCCTTTAAACGATTTATAATTGACATTACCATACAGTTTTGCCACGTTATACAAACCGGCATATATATCAGCATCATTTTCAACTCCTCCATTATTCTTGTTGAAGATATAAGCCTGATAGGCGAGGATAGACTGCAGATCTTTCTGACCCTGTACCTGCAATGATTTGATCGACATTGACTTGCCAATTGACAGCATCCTTAAGCGAAGAGCGGCATTCTTTTGTTCTGTGGCAACTTTTGCATTCTCATCAGCACGTATCCTTGCAATCTTGGCAGAATCGGATTGTTCAATCGCAATATTTTGCTGCCTGATTGCTTCAGCAGCATTTCTCTCAGCCAGCGATCTCTGACTGTCAGCAATCTCCTTCTGCATACGTGCCTCTTCTTCATTCCTGATAGCAACTGTAGCATTTGAATCGGCAAGTGTTTTCTGTTCAATAGCAACCTCTGTTTGTGCGTCGGCTCTCGTTTTCTCCATCTCAGCCTCCACTCTTCTCTCTTCGGCAAGTACTGTCTGTCTGTCGGCAGCAATTTTCTGGACAAATGCAAAAAGCATGAATCCTACCGAGATGATAGCAGCTATTCCAAGTATCAGCGCAACAATCCGGGTTCTCCTCATCTGCCGTTTCTGAAGCCTGATCTTATTTTCCTCCTCTTCGAGATATTCCTTTTCGCTGGTGCGCAGATATACCATTGCCCGTTCAAAAGCGGGATTATACCTTTCAGCCCAGGCAAGAGTAGGCTTATGCTTGTCGCGCCAGTTTATTGCAAGCTGAAGGTCGGGTGGCCTCCAGAGGCTTGTCTTGCCCTGCTGGTACATGGCAGAAGCCTCTGACAGACGCAGGTACATCTGAACAGATGAAGCCTCGTCATCAACCCACTCTCTTAACCTGTCCCACAAACGCATAAGGCTCTCATGTGAAAGATCGATAATTGAGTCGTCGGACAGAGGGACATTCTGCCTTGGCGTTATAAATGATCTTGAAGTGATCCTGAATTTCTCTACTACCTCAAACAACTCTTCACTGGTACAGCCGGCAATGGATTTTATTGCAGTTACCTTTGAAGGATGCCTTAATCCCTTATTATCAGAACCTTTCTCTGTTATGGTTTTGAACATTACCTCACAAATCTCCCTGCCCCTCGGTGTAAGCTCTTCAAATGCTTCATTTGCGTGCAGCGACATTGCATCGCTCATTGTTCCAACAGAGTCGTAATCGGTTTTATCAATTTGCCTGCCGGGTTCATCAAGTACCTGCCAGCGATTCCATGTCCTCATCATGGCATGTTGTAAAACAGGCAGCTGATCTGTCCGGTCACCAATGTCTGCTAGCAGAATATTGACCAGACCGGGATCGATGCTTGCGCCGGCATAATTCACCGGCCCGACAATTGCTTCACGATAATTATCGGTTCCCATATGAGGGACCAGGTAGTTGCTGTTGTTTATAAGTTGTGTAAGACCTTGATAATGCGCACATTCACCGATAAAATCAGAGCGCATTGTAATTATTGTGAAAACATTAACAGAGGACTGACTTACGGAATTTACAATACAATCAACGAATTTTGAAGTTGTTGCATGAGAAGAATCGCTCTTACCGAGTGAGCTGTATCTGAATAATTCTTCGAACTGGTCAACTACCAGGAGTACTTTTCCTCCATGTTTTTCGATCAGTTTCCTTACTGCCTCTGTTATTCCATCGGAGGAAGAAAGTAATTCTTTAAGTATAGTTTCCCTGCTCCCGGCATTTCCGTCTGATATTACAGCAGATTCCGCCATCGCCTCAGCAAGATTACCATAGGGATCGCTTCCGGGTCTGAAAGAAATAATCGTCCACTCTGAGGTTACTTTCAGGTCAGGTTTTCTGACCCTTGGAAGAATTCCGCAATATATGAGAGATGATTTACCGCTTCCTGAAGCGCCAATTACCGTTACAAACCTGTTATTTAGCAGTTTTTCCAATACCTCACCGCTCTCTGTCTCACGGCCGAAGAAGAGATCGCTCTCTTCCGGAGCAAAAGGTCTCAATCCCGGAAAGGGATTGAATTTTTTGATTTCTGTTATCGGACCCATAATTTAATTTTTCCTTATGTAACTCTGATTCCAATGACCAGTATATCATCAACCTGTTCATTTTCACCTTTCCAGTCATTCAGCCTTTGCAATAATATCTCCTTCTGCTGAGCCATAGGCAGGGTATGTACTTCGAGCATGAGTTCCTGGAATCTCCTGAACATGAATTTCTTGTTATCAGGACCTCCAAACTGGTCAGGATAACCGTCAGAGAACAAATAAATACAATCTCCGTCAATAATATCTATTTCATTATTTGTAAAAGGTTTCACAACTGTACCTTCATATACTCCGATTGGGAACCTGTCACCTTTATAGGTTAAAGTTTCCCCGTTTCTTATAAGTATCATGGGATTATTGGCTCCCGCAAATTCAACTTTTTTTGCAGCGAAATCGAAAACACACAGTGCCATATCCATACCGTCTTTAATTGAACTGTCAGTTACGTTTTCATTAAGAGTTGCAATAACACCTGCATTAAGCTCATCCAATATGGAACCTGCTGTTTTTGCCTGCTTAACGCTTACTGCATAATTAAGCTGATTGAATCCGACAATCGACATAAATGCTCCCGGCACACCATGACCGGTGCAGTCAACGGCAGCAATCATGCATTGGCCATCACTGCAATGCATCCAGTAAAAATCTCCGCTCACAATGTCTTTCGGCAGATACAAAATGAAATAGTCCTTAAGATATGAATCTATATGGAGGTAGGAAGGCAGAATTGCGTTTTGTATCCTGCGGGCATAATAAATGCTGTCCATGATATGCTTTTTCTGCTCCTCTATCTCCTCTTTCTGTTTTTCGATCTTTAAGGTTCTCTCCTTAACTTTTTCTTCAAGCTCATAAGTATAACTTTCAAGCTGGGCAATCATCATATTAAACTTCTCTGAGAGTCTTGTAATTTCATTATTACCAGCTACTTCTGCCCGTTCATGGAGATCACCATTGGTTATTCTGTCAACATTCTCCACCAGTTTTATTATAGGACGGGTAATTACTTTGGTCTTGCGGTATATAACAGCAGTAAGAACCAGCATGGTCACTAAAAAGATAAACAAAAACCTGGTAGCTTCTACCCTGAAAAGAGCCATCTGAGCTGTTCTGTCTGAGATGATCCTAATTACTGAACCCTGATAAAAACTTGCGCCAACAACTTCATCGGCGGCAACCCTCTCCATATAAATGTAGTTGTAATGATACCATTTATCACCCTCCTGCTGCATTAACTCAATTGTGTCCTTTTCCTGAAAAGCATTCAAAAGTATATCATCCTGATTATTGACTTTCAAAACATTCTTATTCATGCTGAAAGGATAGTCTGCCATCAGGAAGAGTTCCAGATCAACTATTCCTTCAGTTTCATTCTTGAGCTCATTTTTCGTTTTTTCAATTTCCTGAACAATATTATCAACCTGTTTTGAATATGCTCCCAGTTCAATAATGTATCTCTTGTCTCGTGTTGGCTGGTATGTGTACTTTTTTGGCCTTTTTGTAACATCTTCTATTGCAAATCGTTCACCAAAAAACTCTCCGGATTTCTGAATATCCTGAAGATATTTTTTCATATTCTCTCCCAGGTTAAAGAGATTAAATCCAAGGTCCTTAGTGAAAGTTGTGTTTATGATTATCCCGTCAGAAGAAATCACATAGATGGCCTCAGTCATGGAATCCATTCCTATTTTTTTTGCAATTGCAGTCAGATCAGCTCTCTCAATACCAGCAGTATTTGTAAAATATTCATTCACCAGAATTGAACTTAGTCCTTTCAGCCTGTTATTTAATTGAACATCTATAAGGTTAACAGCAATATCCTGGAATTTAAGAATCTTCGTGACTTCGTTGGCAAGAAGTCTGTTTTTCTCATTTGTCCCGGAAACCAGTATTGACCTTGTACGATAAAAGTTTATACCTGCAAAAACAAGAAGTGCAAGCAGTGTGGGAATTGCTATATTAAAAATAAGCTGCCTGAATATGGTAGTCTTTCTTGAAGTCATCTAAAATATCTGCAATTCGTTACTCTTGATGTATCTGAAAATCTCAAATGAGCTGTCGGGATACTGATAATTAAAATCGTCTGCAGCAGATAATGAGAGGGTGTAATAGGATATATTACCGCTGAGCCCGGCATTAATATCCGCTTCACTGAGTTTTCCATCGTAAGAAACATAAACTCTGGCAGGGATTCCTGACGCTGAAAGAGTCCATATCAGAGTATTATCTGTCGCCTGTGATGAGAGTGATAAGAAATCCTTATGGTATTTCAATTGTGCAGCTACCGACAGAAGTTCATCTTCCGGCACGGAAGGAAAACAATTATGAAGGAAGAGGGTCCTTGCCAGAAGAAATTCCTCATCATCCATTTCTCCCTCTGCTATCTTTCCGAGTCGTTTTCTGTAAGATTCAGGAATCCTGTGCGAAATTGATCTGTAAAGCTCCCTTCCCGATTGTGAGATAATTCTTGCAGACTCTTCCTGTAGTATCTCCTCAGGACTGAACAGAAGAGCCACTACTGATTCAGCTATTGTTTCACCTTCGATTTCCATGATATTTCTCAGAACGCATGCTTTCGTCCAGATGCTCACAAGGTTATAATCACGGTTTATAATATCTTCTATCAGCTTATTGTATTCAGGAACCTCAACCGGGTAGAACTGGTAAAGGTTCTTAAGCTTTTCCTCATCAGGAACTGCATCAAGCAACATGATCAGCTTTTGCTTTATTGCCTCATCTATTACAATGTCAATCATTTCCAAAGCATAATTGACACTCTCAACCGTTTCGCTATCCAGGTTTTCCTTAATCTTTACAATTGAACTTCTGTCATATGTAACAGAAAGGATATCAAAAAGATAACTTCTCCATCGGACTATCTCAGTGTTTATAACTTTCAGAAGGATGGCATCATTGCTTCTCTCAATACTTTTCCTGGCTGAAAGATTCCATGTCATAATGCCAATTGTTTCAGATATAATCTGGTGGAGCTTGTCTTTCTCTTCATCATCAGGTTTAAAATCGATTTCAATAAGACATTTAAGAGCAGATTCCTTTAACACTCTTGAGTTTGACCAGAGCCGTGAAAAGAGAAAAATCCTGCTTTCCCTTGTTTTTATCTTTCCAAGGAGCCTTAGAATAGTTTTGCTTGTATTAAGATTCCCTGATGAAGCCAGATAGAACCTCTCGAGCTCACTGCCTGCTTCATTGCCAAAAGTCTTCAACACGGAAAATGCGTCAGTTTCCAGACCTCTTATGTTAAGACAGTCGCATACTTCCGGCAACATATCAGCAAGTCTGAATTTACCGATAATGAAAATCCCCAGCCGTTTGGCTTCAACAGAATTATCCCTGAGAAGCCTGAGAATCTCTGTTGTCTGTGGCAACCTGGAACCTGAAAGTACCTTTCTTGCCGAAACAATTTTATCACTTTCGGCCTTTCCATCAGAAACAACCTCTTCCAGTCTCTTCGCTATCTCAGCTGATAGACGGCGGTTTTCTTCATCAAGGCTTTCCATTGAGTTCAATTTCTTAAGCAAAGGTATCAGGCTTGAATCCCTGTTTGAAGTTGAATGATCTATAATTTTTCTGAAGTACCATGGGCTCATATTGGATTCGGCCGGAGAATAATCTCCTGATATAAGTCTGAAGTAATCATTCCGGAAAGCGTTTTCCGCAGCAAATCTGTTATCAGGGAACAATGATTTTATGCTATCTTCTGCTACTGTCTCTTCATCGCCTGTCTCAAGGGCTTTCCTTATCGATTTCCTGTATTCGTTATAGAGCATAATTGCAATAAATCCCCAGATGATAATAAAGATGAACAATACCCATGAAAAGTGAATGAGCTTAATGAAGCTCAGGACTCCCATTCCGGCAAGAATAAGTCCGGAGGATAAGGCAGCAATCTCATTCACGGTTCCATCCATGCCCGACTGTATCTCATATCTGATTTTTTCATCAATTGTCTGGTAAATTACCTTGAATGAGGGTGATTCTATGGAGTCTTTAAGAGCTTTGGAAAAGAGCCTGCTGAGTGCCAGGAGCAGGAAAAAGATAAGGAAGCCGCTGGCCGCTTCAGGTGTGAAACCCATTGTCATTCCTATTATAATAGCCATTGCTGTAAATCCGGCTACCAGTAACGGAGAAATTGCCAGGCATGTCCGGAGTCCATAATTCCTGATAAGGTATGAGAATACCAGCAGCTTCACGAGCAATGTGAAGATCATCATGCTGCCTGTAAATATTCCCAGGAATCTTGCAAGATCCTCCTCAGAAGGGTATTGCTCCCTGGTTACAGCCATGAAAGAATACTGGATAAAGAAGGCTGTTAATACAGAGAGAGCAACAAAGATCCCCATAATTCTGGTGTATTTGTCCTCGCGAAAGGCAGTCAGAACTGATCTTTTCTTTTCACTTTTTTCAGGTTTTTGTTCTTCTTTTCCTGTCACAAAACTGAACTTTGACCCGATAATTATCTGGACGACTGTTGCAATCATTACTGATAAAGCACTTATCAGCAATATATTATGTGATTCAAATTTAAAGGATAATAAAACCGGAATGGTGTAACAGCTGATTATGATGCCCACTACCAGCCCGGCATCAACGAGTCCGAAGAGTCTTTTTCCCTGACGGAGAGAAAAAAGACGACCTGCAGTACCCCAGAAACCAAGGGCAGCAAGAATATTAAGCGGCCCCAGCATTATAAACACCAGGAAGATCACCAACTTTGAAGGTGAGAAAATAATAGCAAGCCAGAGCAATAAACTAAATAATGTCACTATTGCCAGGTTGAGAATAGCAAAACTTCTGAATTTCATCCTGGTCTGTAACCCTGTGTAGAGTGCAGTAAGAATAATGCCGGCAACACCTGATACCACATATCCTTTGGCCATCATCTTCTCGTCAAATATTGAGAGGAAAAGTGAATGTGCACTGATATCGAAAGCTCCAAAAAAAATACCCAGGAAGACGGATTGAGTTAAAAGCATCGATACCATTGATTCCTCGCCGGATTCAATACCAAGCACAGAAAACAGCTTATCTCTCATTATTTCTCCGTTAGAACTTAATGAAGACTAAGGTAGCAAAATAATTAAGAAATGATCAGGAAACACCTGCTTTTTTGACCAATTGTGAATTTCAATAGACGAACCGGTTAACAAATTTCATCCCTTAAATCTGAAGTGCAATTTCACAATTGAATCAAGAAGTGAAATGTCAGGATTAAAACCGTCAATAATAAATTGGGATTTTTCATACCATTTTGCCCGTTCTGCAAGCTTATCTTCAATGAAATTCAAAAGATCTTCACCTGAAAGATTCCTGATCAGAGGTCTTTCATCTGAAGAACCTTTTAACCTGCCCGCAAGCTGACCGGGAGTCATTTTAAGGTATATGGTCAATCCGGTTTCGAGCATGTATTTCATGTTATCATCATAGCATGGTGTACCTCCTCCTGTTGCTATTACGGTATTTGAGTCTGTTGCCAGTGATCTGAGGATTTCTGCTTCCACTTTACGGAAATGCTCTTCTCCATGCAGGGAGAATATCTCAGGTATCTTCAATCCTGTATGTTCCTCAATTTTTTTATCCAGATCAACAAAGGACCACCTGAGCATTGATGCAAGCCTCCTGCCAGCAGTTGTTTTACCGCTGCCCATGAAACCAATAATATAGAGGATATGGTTGCTCGGCATTACAGTTCAAGCTTCATCTGGGCCGGATCATCATGTACCCCGGGTTGAGGCGGATCGTCATTTTCCTCTCTGCTTTCGACGGGTTGATTTATCTCCTTCTTAACCACCGGTTCAATCTCCTGGATATTGTCAACCATATAACTTGTAAGTCTCTTGCCTTTTGCTTTATAGCTCTTCACACCGATAAATTCGGCCACCTCAATGATCTCATTCTCCCTTGTTTTATGCTTTCCTCCGAAATGTATCTCGAGACGAGGATACTCAACTTCGGTAATGCTGATAAGCTTTGACTCAGTATCTTCATTTATGAAACACTGTGGCTTTTCTGATTCTTCAACCATAAACCGCTTGACGTAATAGAACTTCTGTTCAGCATCCCAGTATACAACTGAATATACCTTTCCGGGTCTGTATTTTTCGATCAGGAGGATATTATCTTCAAAATGGTTTGAAAGGTCAAAACCGGTAATTCTGAAAAATCCGTTCTTTGTTATTACCTGAATCTTGTCATCGGCACTGAACTCTCCCAGGAACAATCCTCTTCCGTCAACATTAAGTCTGAAAACAGAATCATCGAACCATATTTTTCTTCCGCCAAGTGTGGAAAGCCCTTTCTCCTTAAGAGCTATCTTATGAACAGCATTCCTGGTAAGGATATTACCCATTGATGATTTGCCCTTGATGTTCATCTGGCCAAAATCGAATTCAAAGAGAAGCTTTTTGAGCCGTGCCTTCGGTTTATGATGAACCTTGATCACCTCAGCTTCTCCATTTGGATTTACACTCAGATAAACAATCTTGGATCCGGGAGTTCCCCTTGTTAAATTATACTCCTTATCGCGTGTAAGCCCTGAAATGGCACATCTCTTTGCGAGCATAGGTCCATCCTTACCATCCTGATAGACAATATTATAGATAGTACGTTCATCGTTTTTAAGGAATACCTGGGCGTATAAGATATCGCTTCCGACGAAGACTTTATCCGCAACCTTTGTTATCAGATAACCTCCATCCTTCCTGATCACTATTATGTCATCTATATCCGAACAGTCGCAAATAAATTCATCCTTCTTCAGTCCTGTTCCCAGGAAACCCTCCTTGTAATTGATATAAAGCTTAGCATTATTTGCTACAACCTTTGTTGCTTCAATTGTATCAAAGCTCCTGATCTCTGTCCTGCGCTCCTTCCCCTTGCCGTATTTCTTCTTTATCTGCCTGAAATAATTGATTGTGAAAGGGATGATATTGCGAAGATGAGTCTTCACCTCTTCCAGCTCGGTTTCAATCCCTTTTATATGCTCATCTGCTTTTTTTACATCAAATCTGGAGATTCGTTTTATCTTGATCTCGGTGAGCTGGACAATGTCCTCCCTTGTTACCTCCCTGAGCAGCAGTTTTTTAAATGGATCAAGTCCCTGGTCAATTGCGGCAATCACACCTTCCCATGTCTCGCACTCCTCAATATCGTGATAAATCCTCTCTTCTATAAATATCTTTTCAAGAGATGACATATGCCATTCCTCCTGCAGTTCGGCCTTCCTGATCTCAAGTTCACTCCTGAGCAGTTCCACAGTTTTATCAGCCGAGTGCTTCAGAATGGAGCTGACTCCCATGAAAGAGGGTTTATCATCGACTATTACACATGTATTCGGGGAGATAGAATATTCGCAATCGGTAAGAGCATAAAGTGCATCAATTGTTTTATCGGGGGAAACACCAGGAACAAGATGTATTACAATCTCTACATCGGAAGAGGTATTGTCATCGATCTTTTTAATCTTGATCTTTCCCTTGTCATTGGCCTTTATAATTGATTCAATAAGGCTACTGGTAGTTTTACCGAAAGGTATCTCAGTAATTACAAGCGCTTTCTTATCAGCTTTTTCGATTTTTGCTCTTACTTTTATAGCTCCGCCACGTTGTCCGTCATTGTATTTTGATACATCTATCAGCCCTCCTGTGGGGAAATCGGGATAGAGAACAAACTCTTTCCCCTGCAGGTAATCAATTGATGCATCAATGAGTTCATTGAAATTATGAGGAAGGATTTTTGACGCCAGACCAACCGCGATCCCTTCACCACCCTGAGCCAGAAGAAGCGGAAATTTCACAGGGAGTGTTACAGGTTCCTTATTCCGGCCATCGTATGACAATTTCCACTCTGTTGTTTTATGATTAAAAACAACTTCCAGGGCAAATTTCGACAGTCTTGCTTCAATATATCTCGGAGCTGCTGCGCCATCGCCGGTCAGAAGGTTACCCCAGTTACCCTGAGCATCAACAAGAAGTTCTTTCTGTCCGAGCTGAACAAGAGCATCCCCTATTGAGGCATCTCCATGAGGGTGAAACTGCATGGTATGCCCTATGATGTTGGCCACTTTGTTATAGCGGCCATCATCCATTCTTTTCATTGAATGAAGGATGCGCCTCTGCACAGGTTTCAGGCCATCATTCAGGTGCGGTACAGCCCGTTCCAGTATTACATAGGAGGCATATTCAAGGAACCAGTCTTTATACATGCCTGACAAAGCAGTAACCGAATGAAGAGCCACCGGCCCTTCAGGCAAAGGTTCCCTGCCTTCTGTATCGTTTAATTCCAGTTCTTTGTCTTCCATATTAAACCCAGCCCTTTGTAAAGGAGTTATAACGTGATCTCTTCTTCGACCCTGTCATCCTCAATTACTAGGTTTTCTATTATAAAATCCTGTCTTTCAGGAGTATTCTTCCCCATATAAAATTCAAGATATCCGTTTATGGCATCTGTCTTTTTCATCCTGACAGGTTCAAGCCTCATATCTTTACCAATGAAATGCTTAAACTCGTCAGGTGATATTTCACCCAATCCCTTGAACCTGGTTATCTCCGGATTTGGTCCGAGAGCTTTAACTGCTTTTGTCCTTTCTTCAGGAGAATAGCAATATCTGGTCTCTTTTTTATTTCTTACCCTGAAAAGCGGTGTCTGCAGGATGTAAACATGTCCTTTTTTCACGAGATCAGGAAAGAACTGAAGAAAAAAAGTGAGCAGAAGCAGCCTGATATGCATGCCGTCAACATCAGCATCAGTGGCAATAACCACATTGTTATATCTCAGATTTTCAATTCCGTCTTCTATATTGAGAGCTGCCTGCAGGAGATTAAACTCCTCGTTCTCGTAAACAATCTTTTTTGTGAGTCCGAAGGAGTTTAAAGGTTTTCCCCTCAGGCTGAAAACCGCCTGTGTCTCTACATTTCTTGATTTTGTAATTGACCCGCTTGCAGAGTCTCCTTCCGTTATAAAAAGTGTTGAATCGAGTTTATTTACATCACTGGTATTATAATGTGTCCGGCAATCGCGGAGCTTCTTGTTGTGCAGGCTGACTTTTTTGGCCCTGTCCCTGGCCAGTTTCTGTATGGATGATATAGCCTTTCTCTCTTTCTCTGAATCCTGTATCTTCTTAAGGATTATTCTGGCAGTTTCCGGGTTTTTATGCAGATAATCATCTAACTGCTTCTTAATGAATTCTGTAATAAAATTCCTTACAGAAGGTCCTTCCGGCCCCATATCCTTTGAACCAAGCTTGGTTTTTGTCTGTGATTCAAAAATAGGTTCCTCGACCTTAATACTTATAGCTGCAATAATGGATGAGCGTATGTCAGCCGGGTCATAATCCTTTTTATAAAAATCTCTTATAGTTTTTACCAGAGCTTCCCTGAAAGCTATCAGGTGTGTACCTCCCTGTGTGGTATTCTGTCCGTTGACAAAGCTGTAGTAATCTTCTCCGTACTGCAGGCCATGTGTAAAGGCAATCTCGATATCCTCTCCACTGAGATGGATCAGCGGGTAGAGCCCCTCTTTGCTCATGTTCTCATTCAGCAGATCGGCCAGCCCATTGCGCGAAATAAACTTGTTGCCATTGAAATTAATAAGGAGTCCGGCGTTGAGGTATACGTAGTTTTTTATCATCGAGTCTACGTACTCCGATATGTAATAATAATTACCGAACATACCTTCATCAGGTTCAAAGACTACTTCAACACCATTCTCTTCATCTGAGTGCGCAAGCGGATACTCCTTCTTTGTCAGCCCGTTTTCAAACTCGATGGCCTTTACCTGTCCGTCGCGGAAAGATCGTATCACAAACCTGCTCGCAAGAGCATTAACAGCCTTTATCCCCACTCCGTTAAGCCCGACAGATTTTTTAAATGCCTTTGAATCGTATTTAGCGCCGGTATTCATCTTCGAGACGGCATCGAGCAATTTGCCCAGCGGTATCCCGCGCCCAAAATCACGCACTCTGACTTCCCTGCCTGTAATGGAAACATCAATTTTCTTTCCATTGCCCATCATGTATTCATCAACGGCATTATCCATCACCTCTTTGAGAAGGACGTACACCCCATCATCCTGCGAAGAGCCGTCTCCGAGCTTTCCAATGTACATACCCGGCCTCAGCCTGATATGCTCGCGCCACTCCAGGGTCTTAATATGTTCTTCAGAATAACCGACTGACATTTTGCAGAAATTTGCGCAAATATAAGCATTAGGATCAGGCGATTTACCCAATTTTTTCAACAGCCTGACTGAAATTAAGCACATCCCAGGCTGTAACCTTTAGATTTACAGCTGATTCAACCTGTTAAATGATTATTGAATAATCTTGATTTTGTTGATAAAAGAGAAGTGTTCAGCCTAAAATACCCATCTGTTTCATCAGCAGGGCAGCATTCATCTTATGAGTTATGCCATCGCGCAGCAAATAGTCAAAGCTGATTGTTTCGCCATCGATTTCCACTTCAAAACACTTGTTGATTATCTTTCCCTTATAGTCAGCCTTCATCTCTCATATAAACTTTCTGTTCCCATTTTCTTATAAAGTAACAGCCAATACCCTCATAACACTCCTGCTGCTGTAGTAATCAGCTCCTTTTGAATCGAAGTTCCAGGTCCACTCTTCTTTGTCTTTGAACGAAGGTATCGCGGCTAAAAGTGTGGATGTTTTGTTAACCTCACCTGATCTCTTTGTTATTATCTCTTCACAGTCAGTTATAAGCATTGATCTGTGCTTTGATATGAAATCAATATGCCTATTCTGTACAGTTTTCCGGAACCTGGACATCTCCTCCTCTCCTATACGGGCCTTTCTTTTTAAGTACCTGACAAGCATCGTTTCGAGCTGTGTAATAATATTTAGAGAAATGATCATCCCAGGATCACTTTCAGGTTTAAATTCAGGAATGATGATACCTTCAATCGAATCTGGTTTACTGAAAACAGAATAACTGTGTACTTTGTTCCACACCTCTTCAATTAACCCTCCTGTCAGATCGCTCTCTATAAGCTCAACATTGCTGATCTTTCCTGCCTGGCTTATTACCTCAGGAGGATGAATTATATCTATCAGGCATACTTTTCCTGTTTTCTCCAGTATCTCAGCAATCGGAAGTTCAAGGAGCCAGCCGCTACCAAGAACGGTCACCTTGTCAGGCTTATAAAGATCAACCGTCTTCATAATATAGTCTCTGCAATGTTTAAGATGACTGTCCCAACCCGATTCCTGGTTCAGATGACGGTAAATGAGACCATTCTGGTAGTCATAATAACCCATTCTGCTTAACAGACGCCGGTATGTAATACTGTGTGGCACTCTTTTGCTTACTTAGCTCTCATTTCATTCAGTTTCTCTTTCAGCATGGATGATACGCGTAATGCAAGTTCGTCAGGGTTATCGGTTCCGAACGACTCAGAAAGGATTGGATCAAGCACCCTGATATCAACATGATGCCCTGTACCGAAAATCAGTCCGTGTTTTGGAAGTATGCCTCCCGTACCGTCTATAACTATCGGTAGCAAAGGTACATTAGCCTGAATTGCAAGCTGGAAAGCTCCTCTTTTAAAAAAGCCTATTTCGTTATCCCTTGAACGGGTTCCTTCAGGGAAGAGCATTATTGAAATTCCGTTTTTAAGACACCTGTATGCTTTATCAAGCATTTCAATCTTACTCTCTTCATTGCCCCTGTCTACAGTTATATAGCCGGCCATCCACAGGTACCAGCCGAGAAAGGGAATTCTGTTGTTCTCAATTTTTGATATCCATTTACAACTGAACCTGAGACTGTTTATAAAAAGGATATCAAGAATTGACTGGTGATTGGATATTATTACATAAGTAGTGCCTGCGATAGCTTTGTCCCGGCCGGAAGTCTTTGCTGTCCATGCAGGCACTATTGCAGTGAATATCAGACTCTGGTAATTGAGGATCCAGTGTGTCACCCTTCTGTCTCTGTCGAAGGGCAGAACCAGCAGCCAGATAAGGAAGGTTATTGGAAAAAGAATAACAAGGTAAAAAATACCTACAAGCCATACTATGAGTGACTTAACAATATCCATATAACAAATTAATTGAAATTAAAACCATACTACATTTGAACCTCTGCTTCTCCCACGAACTCACCCCCCATCCCCCTCTCTGCTTCGCAAAGAGGGGGTGTAAGTAAATCTTGTTCCCCCTCTTTACGCAGTAGAGAGGGGGAATACAAGGGGGTGAGTATGTGGATTAAAAGAAGTCAAAGATATCCAGATCTGTTAAATTTTCTTTTCTAAAAACATCTTTAATATCATAAACCATATGGCGGCAACCAATTAGCTTTTCCGAAATAACTGCAAGTCTATTATTCCCTTCCAGAAAACTATCACATATAACTCCCTCTTTCACAGTCAATCTGCACACAACGCTATCTTCCTGATAATCAAATTGTTTAATAAATTGATATTCAGGGCCATAGGCCCAGTTCCATTCCCATGATCTGTACTTTGAGTCTGCCAGCACGGATATTCCGTTTAAGTCTCCATCAGGTATTCCACTTCTCTCAGCTCCGGGAATGGTATTCAGGAAGTAATTCATCATAATCTCCCTGAATTCAAAAACATCTTTAATCCCGGGAAAAAATCCATTCAGGTTTGAAACTGATGATGGATTCGATTCAACGGCCCTGGTCTTATAACAGGAAGTATCTTTTCGCAAAGAGCTTTTCAACATTTCCATAGAAGAGTTAAAGAGAAGGGTCCCATGGTGGATAACCCTGTTACGATGGACATGTTCGGCATTTCCTGAAATTTTTAATCCATTGACTTTCAGATCATTCTTACCTTCAAATTTAGCCTCAACACCCATGTATGACAGGAATTCTATAACAGGTTCTGTATATCTTCTGAAATCAACCTGCTTTCCCGGTTCACATTGTCTGATAAATGTGAAATTGAGATTTCCCATGTCGTGAAATACTGCTCCTCCGCCGGTAATTCTTCTGATCACGGGAATATTATGTTCCGTTACAAATTTTGTATCTATCTCGCGGTGGGGTGACTGATGCTTTCCGATAATAACCGATGGATTGTTTATTCCAAGAATGAGATATTCCTCTTTTTTGTTTTTAAGCAAAAGCTCTTCAACCGCAAGATTAAAGTAAGGGTCATGAGATTGAAGGGCTAAGCAGAACAGAGGCATGGCATGGAATGCAATTAATCAGAAAGATTAAAATACTCTTTATGGACAAGAATTTTGTAATCTGTATAACAATATAATTTATATATCCCCCATCCTATCAATGCCCCGAGCATTGATCCGCAGATCACATCACCCGGATAGTGAACTCCCAGATATATCCTGCTATACCCAACAACAGATGCCCATAATACAATTATTATTGTGAACCACCTCTTTCTTACGAACAGGAGGCTGAACAGGGCAACATAGAATGAATTTGTTGCATGGGATGATACAAAGCCATACATACCTCCGCACTCGCCCTTTACAAGATGTACCAGTCCTTCAAGTGCCGGCTCATGGCAGGGTCTTAACCTGTGAAATACATTCTTAAAGAGATGCACAGAGGTCTGATCAGCAAGAGTTATTCCAAGTATTATAAACAGTAGTATAATAAGGAATTTACGTTTGAATTTCACGCCAATGTAGATCATTATAGCCAGATAAAGAGGCGCCCAGATGAGCTTTCCGCTTATTGCATACATCACCTGATCGCAGAAGGGAGAGCTCATTGAATTCAGGAATAGCAGGAGCTGCTGGTCTAATCTCTCAATCATAACTTTTTCAATCAAAATTCATGACTTTCCATATCATATCCTTAAGGGTAACAATACCCTGGCCTGTGAGAGATGAAATGAAAACCCTTGGAAGGTCGGGAAGATCTTTCCTTATCTCATTCATCAGTTCCTCATCGAGCATGTCAGATTTTGTGATTGCCAGAAGACGCTTTTTATCAAGCAATTCAGGATTATACTCCCTGAGTTCGTTTATAAGTATCTCATATTCTTCACGGATGTTCTTACTGTCGGCCGGGACCATGAAGAGAAGCATTGAATTTCTTTCTATATGCCGCAGGAACCTGATACCAAGACCTTTGCCCTCATGAGCGCCTTCAATTATCCCGGGGATATCAGCCATAACAAATGATTTGTCATCCCTGTAGGCAACTATTCCAAGATTTGGTACGAGTGTGGTAAAAGCATAGTCGGCAATCTTGGGTTTTGCGGCGGATACTACTGAGAGAAGTGTTGATTTACCGGCATTTGGAAAGCCCACAAGTCCGACATCGGCCAGTATTTTAAGTTCCAGTATAAACTCCTTTTCAATTCCCGGTTCCCCCGGTTGTGCATATCGGGGTGCCTGGTGAGTTGCCGATTTAAAATGGGTATTCCCCTGGCCTCCCCGGCCTCCCATTGCCAGTATCTTCTTCTCTCCGTGAGTGGTAATTTCGAATATTACCTCTCCCGTATCAGCGTTTTTGGCAATTGTTCCCAGGGGAACCTGAACTATTACATCCTTGCCATCGGCACCTGTCGACTGCTGCTTTCCGCCATTACCTCCATTCTCAGCGAAAATATGCCTCTGGTATTTAAGATGTAACAGAGTCCACATCTGGTCATTCCCCTGGAGGATAATATGTCCGCCCCGTCCGCCATCGCCACCGTCGGGACCTCCTTTGGGCTCAAATTTCTCCCTGCGGAAGTGCGCCGATCCTGCTCCTCCTTTACCGGAACGGCAGTAGATCTTAATGTAATCAACAAAGTTTGAACCTGACATGGCTATTTTAATTCGAGACTTATTTTAATTGCTAAGCTGAGGGGGAGACGGGGTGAAGGGGTGAGGGGGTGATGGGGTGATGGGGTGATGAGTTCTCCCACTCTCCCACTCTATTTAACAATCTTCCCCATATGTTCCGCTAACCTGATGAATATATCATCAATACTTCCGACACCGTTAACCGGCTGATATAAGCCTTTTTTGCTGCAATACTCAATAATGGGTTCTGTCTTCTCCTTATAAACGTCAATCCTGTTTTCAATAACAGCAGGATCTTTGTCATCCGGCCTTCCAGACAGTTCAGCCCTGGCAACAAGCCTTTTTACCAGTTCATCATGCTCTACATCCAATACCAGCATGCTGTCGATCTTCATGCCCCGGTCATTAAGCATCTTCTCCAGGGCAACAGTCTGTGCAACTGTACGCGGAAATCCATCAAACAGGAATCCTGCTTTTCCTTTTGTGCTGTCGATCTTAACTGCGATCATCTCAATAACTACCTCATCAGGAACCAGTTCCCCTTTTGACATTATCTGGCTCATCTTTTTGCCAAGCTCTGTACCTGCTGTAATCTCAGCGCGAAGCATATCGCCTGTTGAAAGATGGAGAAGATTGAACTTCTCAGCCAGCCTGACCGACTGGGTTCCCTTGCCTGAGCCGGGAGGGCCAAAAATCAGAAAATTAACCATAGTTATTTTTTTAAATAGTATTTATTAAATATTCGGCCCGCAGTCCGGAGTCGCGACTCCGGAGTACGAAGTCCGGAGTCCGAAGTACTTCTCTTTTCTTATCTTTTGTCTTTTGTCTTTTGTCTTTTGTCTTTTGTCTTTTGTCTTTTGTCTTTTGTCTTTTGTCTTCCGACCCTAATCTATCAAAGTATAAACTGCCGGAAGATTACGACCATAACCATCATAATCAAGTCCATAACCGACAACGAAATCATTTGGTATCTCAAATCCAATGTAGTCAAGAGGAATATTGCTCATGTAAGCTCCCGGTTTAAAGAGAGCTGTTGCAATCTTTATTTCCAGGGCTTTCCTCATTACCAGTTCAGCCATAATCCTTTCGAGAGTATAACCAGTATCAACAATATCCTCTATTACAACAACTGTCTTATCCTTAATATCCTCATTCCAGCCAATAAGTTCCTTTATTGATCCCGATGATTTTGTTCCTTCATATGAAGCAAGCTTCACAAAAGAGATTTTTGCAGGGATCTCCAGCTTTCTGAAAAGGTCGGCTGCAAAAAGGAAAGCTCCGTTCAATATTCCAAGGAAGACCACATCCTTGCCTTTAAGGTCCTCATTCATCTGTAAGGCCATTTCACCAACCCTTTTCTGGATGGCATTTCCGGTGATCATCTCCCTGAAATTTTTGTCTAATATCCGGATTTCTTTCATGATGGCAGGTTTGAAATACAGCCGGTGCGAAAATATGAAAATTATACCTATTTTTGTCCTTCTCAGCATGTTAAATTAAATAAAATTAAATGGAACCGGTTGTCAGCATAATAATGGGCAGCACATCAGATCTGCCGGTAATGGAAAAAGCAGCGGAAATACTGAACACTTTCAGTATCCCTTTTGAGATAAATGCACTCTCGGCACACAGAACGCCTGAAGAGGTTGAAAAATTTGCAAAAGGTGCTTCCATGAGAGGGATAAAAGTGATAATTGCAGCAGCAGGAATGGCGGCTCACCTCCCGGGGGTGATTGCCTCCATGACCTCAGTACCTGTTATCGGGGTTCCGATCAAAGCTTCACTTGAAGGACTCGACTCCCTTCTGGCAATAGTTCAGATGCCTCCTGGAATACCGGTGGCCACAGTAGGGATAAATGCTGCCCAGAATGCGGGGATCCTGGCAGCTCAGATTATCGCAACAGGTGATGAAGCAGTTATGAAAGAGGTCGTAAAATACAAGGAATCTCTCAAAAAGAAGATTGTTCAGGCAAATGAAGAGCTGAAAGGTGTAAAGTACCAGTACAAGACTAATTAGCCACATCCAGCTTCAATATTTCCGCTCTAATTAAGTCTGAACTTATAGAGATTTACTGTCATCGGCTTAACCGCTATATAATCAGTTGATTTCCATTCTACTTTATTAATATCAACTTTCCTGGCCTGCCCCGGTTCATTATAAGACATCGGATCAGGATTGGTGACTTCATAACAGCTGTCAACTCCTTTTACCTTACCGTCAATTAATTTAAAATTAAAATCATGACTGATGCTGTCAGTGTTAATTACAGCGACTGTTAGAAGTTTCTTTGCACTATCCGTGGCAACAGATATGTCGAGAAGCCCTTTATATCCATCCGATTCAAGGGGTATCTGACCGAAGTGCTCACGGTATAACTTAAGTATTATACCCGTTGTTTCAAACTGCACATCTTTCTTTGTAGATTTTATTGCGCCGATAACATTTACTGTCTGTGCATAGTTGGCCATATAGTAGATATCGCTGTTGCGAAAATACTCATGAAATCCTGCGGCAACACCCAATCCATCCTTCCAGTGATATCTGCATCCGAGTTCTCCATATATATAATCACCGTACCAGTAGTTCCATTCATCCATAGCAATTCGTATGTCCTTTTCATTCAGCCCTGCAATCTCATGTCGATACTTTCTATGTTCATCTGCCACCCTTTTGATATTGTCTCTGATTTGTGCAGCATGAGCTTTTACATCAGGCAGGTCCTGGCAATAGATATGTTCACTGAGCAGATCCATGTGATCGCCTCCCTCAGCAAGCATCGTTTTGCTCCAATCCCCCACAGCTCCGACTCCAACCAGCTTGATTGACGGATCCGTTTTCCTCATGGCCTCAACCATGGAAATATGTTTTTTAACATATTCCGACAAAGGAATATGTCCCAGCTGCCAGTCGCCGTACATTTCATTGCCTACAGCCCAGAATTTAACTCCATAGGGATCATTGCGCCCGTTGCCGGCCCTTAGTTTTCCCATGGGCGTTGTAACTGCGCCGTTGATATATTCAACCTGCTGAGCTACCTCCTCCACTGTACCAAGCCCTGTATTTACTGCAATATAAGGCTCAGTGTCAAGAAGATAACAAAGATCCATGAATTCATGTATACCAACATCATTGTGTTCGATACCCGTCCATGCCGGATTCTTGCGCGGGGGTCTCCTGTCGCGGTCACCAATACCATCTCTCCAGTTGTACCCGCTTACAAAATTTCCTCCCGGCCATCTGTAAACAGGAGAGTTCAGTTCCTTCAGATATGACAGCACTTCCCTGTTAAAACCATTTATGTTGTCTGCGGGCATCAACGAAATGGTTCCTATACGTAAAGTTTCTGTACCTGTTGCTGTAATTATAATTGTTGCATCAGTCAATTCTTTTGCAGAAAAAAAAGAAAACAGATAGCTCTTATAATCAGATGGAATATCACCTATTTCAATTATATCTATCTCAGAAATGTCTCCGGAATAGATCCCAAGCTTCACTTTTGAACCCGGACCTGAAGATGAAAGAACAATATGGCCTGTATATTTCATCTCTTTTTTCAGATATAGCCCTTCCTGTGAGATCCCGGTTGGAACAGACGGTGAAAGTGAAATTTCAGGAGTATGCTGACCTGTAAAAGGCTTGATTTTTGTCATGCGTATTTTTCCTTCAGTTCCTGTCCTTTTCCATGGAGAGGCCGTAAGAATCCGGAATTCCCCTGCATTCCAGAATTCGTCTGTTTGAGTTCCCCATGGACTGTACTTATCTGTTACAGGATAGTAAAACTTACGATCCTCAAGCATCTCGGCCCAGATACCTCCGTAGATGCACCTTCCAAGGTGCTCAATGAACTGACCATAAATATATGGTGAGACAGGCTCCCTGGTCTGCGACATTTTGATATTCAGGGTTTCATCACTTTTGGGTCCTGAACAATAGTTCAGGGACAATAAAACTGAGATGGTAGAAACAATAAATATAATTTTTTTCATTGGAAGAAGATTTAGTCTGCCTGGTTAATAGGAAGTACAATATCTGAAATTATTCCGAAGCATCAAAAAAGTTTTATTGCAAGAAGTATTTTTCCTATCTTGGTATTAAATTTTTGAAACAGTTGATCTCGCTGCACAGGATATCTGTTTCTTTCTTTATTACTCTTATCTCTTTAACCTCCCCTGGAGCAGATCATTACCGTCTGCCGGCAGGAGCAGGCGAAGCAGGTACAGGCTATTCATGTATCATGAAGAACGGATTCTGGTCATCCTTTCATAACCAGGCTCTGCTAGCCGATAATCAATCATTCACTTTCGGTGTTAATTACCAGGACAGGTTTGGTATCAGTGAGCTCGGTACAAGGACTGCAGGAGTGATAATATCTTCCGGAAAAACTTCGCTCGGATTAATTTACTCTCACTTCGGATATGTGGATTACAGGAGGAATATGACAGGACTGGCATGCGGTCTGAAACTTTCAGAAAAACTGGCAGCAGGAGTCCAGGTGGATTATTTTGCTGAAATGGTTCCGGGAGAATATGAGGATGTCCATCTGGTTACAGGCGAGGCAGGGATAGTTTTCCATGCTACAGAAAATACGTTGATAGGAGTTCATCTGTTCAATCCCGTTCCGGGCTCTCTGACAAAAATCAGTATGCCTGCAACACTTCGCATCGGAGCCGGAACAAACCTTAATAATCTTCTGTTTGCAGGAGCAGAGACTGAAATGAGTTCCGGGAACGCAATTATCCTGAGAATGGGTTTTGAATACGAAGCGGCAAAAAAAATATGGTTACGGAGCGGATTCAGTACTGAGAACAATTCATTCAGTTTCGGCATCGGCTGCCTTGCAAAATTTATAAAAATCGATCTCGCCTTTTCAACCCACGAAAGACTTGGAATTACTTCATCTGCATCATTAATCTTTAAAATTCATTAAATACATTAACCGCAAAAACCAAATAATTAAGAACTTACACAGAGATCCACCGAGGTTCACATAGAGACGCAGTTGAATTTGAACAAACGAATGAAGAACAAACGAATGAAGAACAGCGAAGTTTTGAATTAAACCTAAATACTAAAATTGACTTAGAATGAAAGAGAAAGTTTTTAATCTTGAGGATCGTCTTATTGACTTTGCAGTTTCAGTAATAAATTTTGTTGAAAGCTTACCTGGAACAAAATCTGCTTTGCATCTTGGCGGGCAACTTCTGAGGTCTGGAACTTCACCTTCGCTTAACTATGGTGAAGCCAGAAGTGGAGAATCCAGGAACGATTTCATTCATAAAATGAAATTGTGCCTTAAGGAATTGCGTGAGTCATACAATTGCCTTAGAATACTCCATAGAGCAAGACTATGCCCATCTGAACAAAAAATTCAGGATCTGATTAAAGAGTGTAATGAACTCATATGCATTTTTGTAAAAAGCATTGTTACAGCACAGACAAAATAGTTCTGATTTCTGCATTCGTTGTTCTATTGTTCTTCCTTCAAAACAAGACTTATGAAACAGAATAATCTAATTATATGAAGTATAGAGTCTATTTTTTCTTCATAATTTTTTTCCCTGTATATTCATTTTCTCAGGAGACAAGGCTTTCGGAATCGATCATCAGCATTGCAGAGGAACTTGCAGCAGATGAATCCGATCCGGAGGCAATTTCTCTTTATATAGAGAAGCTTTTTGACCTGTTTGAAAACCCTGTCATGATCAATTCTGCCGATCAGGATGAGATTTCCCGGCTCTTCTTTCTCACCGATTTTCAGGTTAAAATCCTGTCCGGTTATATCAAATCCTCAGGGAAGATAATTTCAGTATATGAATTAGCCAATCTCCCCGGATTTGAAAAAGAAACAGCATTGATGATGATCCCATTTATCAGTCTCGGTGAAGTCCGTAAGGAGAATGCTTATCATTCCGCATGGAGAAACACATTAATAACAAATATTATATGGAAGCCTGAATATAAAGATTCATCCCTTCTGGGTTCACAGGTAAAAATATTAACAAAGTACAAATTCAGTGCTAACGGGTTTTCCGGAGGCATAACAGCTGAAAAAGATCAGGGGGAAGAGTTATTACAGGGGAATCCCCCTCTCCCTGACCTGCTGTCGGGTCATGTTGCCTGGAGCGGAAAGGGACTTATACGCCGGATCGTTATCGGCGATTACTCAGCCCGTTTCGGGCAGGGCACCAATATAAACACAAGTATCCATACCGGTCTGTCACTTCATGCTCCGGGTTATATGTCGGCCAGGAGTGAGATCAGGCCTTACACCTCCACTGACGAAAACAATTTCTTCAGGGGAGCCGGGGCTGAGTTCTCAATAAGTAACCTGTCGGCATCATTCTTTTATTCCAGAAACTCAATTGATGCCACACTTTCGACAGAACCAGACTCAGAATACATAAAGTCGTTCTATACCAGTGGACTGCATAACACATCATCATCACTGCTGAAAAAGGATGTTATCACAAATCTGGTTTATGGAATTAACCTTTCTTATAATCTAAGGAACCTCAGGATCGGAACAACATGGTCGGAGGAGAGGTTTTCCCTGCCTGTCAGACCGGACTTACATGATCCGGAAAAAATATTCGCTTTTGACGGTAACAGTAATTCTGTTTATTCAATATATTATAACAGCCTGATTAACAAGATACTTCTATATGGCGAATTCTCAGTTAACAATCTGATGAGGCATGCAGTATTACAGGGTCTGACGATAAGGCCCTCCGACAGGTTAAGTATAAATCTCTTCTTCAGGCATTATGATGAAGGATATTTCAGTTTTCATGGTAACGGACCAGGAGGCTCTTCAAATACAGGGACAGGGAAATCGATACTGGGAAATTTCATGTTTGAAGCAGCAAAACACCTCTTCATAAGCGGAGGATGCGAAGTACAGGAGTTCCCATGGCTCCGGTACCGGACCAGCTCACCTTCGTACAGAATAAAGAGGGCGATACGAATGCGCTTTGTCCCAAATGATAACCTGCTGATTGAGAGTTCATATTACTATAATATGACAACTGCTGACAGTGACGAAAAGAACCGGATACCAGAATTAAAAAATCTAACCACAAGGAGCCTTTCGACAACCTTCAGGTACTCCTTATCTGAAAATCTGACCATGGGTACACGTATATATTACAAGCTGGCAGAACAAAAAGATACCAGGGGTATGATACTTCTTCAGGAGATGAATTACAGATTCGGTAAGCTTCCGCTTACTTTATGGTTAAGGTATTGTTTGTTTAACACTGATGACTGGGATACAAGAATTTACACATATGAAAATGACCTGCTCTACAGTTACAGCATACCTGCATTATATGGCAGGGGAAGCAGGAGTTACCTGATGGCAGGCTGGAAATTATCCGATAAAGCAGATGTAAGGTTTAAATACGGGGTATTGTCAAAACTTCAGACAGGTAACATTTATGCTTACAGCGAAGAATTCAGGCTCCAGATTAGATTATTTATATAATATCGGGAGTTTTAATATCCTTGATATTCAGCTGCAGATTTCTGGCTCCCCTGAATTCATTCATTTCCAGCGAATAACAAACATCAAAAGGTTTGCCCGCTTTTATGTATTCAAAATGGTTTGCCTGACTGAAAGCTATGGCTGAGAAACTTTTCGGGCCTGCAGATTCCTGGCACAGGTCAAGTTTAAGGTGTTCACCGCTTGACCCTACCATTTTGCCTGAGCCTGTATCAAATACATTCCTTGAGACAAATATCGGAGACATATTATCCGGTCCAAATGGCTGGAACTGATTCATGACCTTAAAATACTCCTCTCCGATCTCTGAGAAAGAGAGTTCAGTATCAATAAAAATCCTTGGTACAAGCTGGTCCTCAGTTATTGTACTATTCACATGTTTTTCAAACCTCTCCATAAAGGGACGGATGTTCTCCTTCTTCATGGTTAGTCCGGCAGCAAACATATGGCCGCCGAAACTCTCGAGCAGGTCACTGCAGGCCTCAATGGCCTGGTAGAGATCATAGCCCTGCACTGACCTTGCCGATCCTGTGGCAAAACCGTTCGATTCAGTGAGGATAACAGTGGGTCTGTAATATGTCTCAATAAGTCTTGATGCAACAATTCCGATGACACCTTTCTTCCAATGGGGATTATACAATACAGTTGTCTTTGAATTTACTGTCCGCTGATCTTCAGCTATCATTCTCATAGCTTCAGTTGTGATAATCCGGTCAATATTACGCCTTTCAATGTTAAAATTGTTGATCTCCTTGCTTATTCCTGTAGCAAGCAAAGAATCGCTTGAGACAAGCAGGTCAACGGCTTTGCTGCCTGTCTCCATTCTTCCGGCAGCGTTTATTCTGGGTCCTATCTTGAAAACCACATCCTCAATTGAGAGTGCCCTGCTGACATCCGATTCACGTATTATCTCCTTCAGACCTGTACGGGGTGATTCGTTCAGCTGTTTCAGTCCAAACTGAGCCATAACCCTGTTCTCACCTGTAATAGGAACAATATCTGAGGCAATGCTTACAGCAACCAGGTCGAGATATTGATAAATTTTATCAAATGGAATACCATGCACCCTGGCATAAGCCTGGATAAGTTTAAATCCCACACCGCAACCTGAAAGCTCTTTGTACGGATAACTGCATAATGGTTGTTTTGGATCGAGTACCGCCAGGGCTTTAGGAATCTCATCACCGGGATAATGATGATCGCATATTATGACATCGAGCCCTTTTGTCCTTGCATATTTAACCTTTTCCACTGCCTTGATGCCACAGTCGAGAGTAATTACAACCTTGCAGTTATTCTGATATGCATAATCGAGTCCCTGGAATGATACTCCATATCCCTCCTTATATCTGTCCGGTATATAATATTCAACATTTGAATACTGCTCCCTGAGGAAAGAATACATAAGAGCCACTGCTGTGGTTCCGTCAACATCATAATCACCATAAACAAGTATCTTCTCGTTCTTCTTCACAGCGGTTGATATCCTGTCAACGGCAATATTCATATCCTTCATCAGGAAGGGATCATGCAGATAATCGAGACTTGGATTGAAAAAAGCCTTTGCCTCACCGGCACTTGTTATTCCCCTCTGTACCATAAGGTTGGCCAGCGATTCAGGTACTACAAGAGTAGCGGCCAGCTGTTTAACAACTGCAGGTTCACCCTTATCCTTAAGTACCCATCTCTTTTCCATGCTCTACTGATTAATAATCTCCAGGTCAAAAATATCTTCCAGGTATTTTTTCACCCTGTCTTTTACTGATTCAAAATTCTGTTTTACGCCGAGTTCTTTCTCAAGCGATGTTACCCCTTTATCTGTGAATCCGCAGGGATTTATATAATTAAAGTACTCAAGGTTGGTATTGACATTGAAAGCAAATCCGTGCATGGTGACATATCTGCTGGCTCTCACACCAATTGCACATATTTTTCTTGCTTTTCCGGCAATTCCCGGATCAAGCCAAACACCTGTCCCCCCCTCAAATCTTGAAGCAGTAAGTCCACTTTCTGCTATAGTCCTTATAATTGCTTCCTCAATCCGGTAAATATACTCTTTCAGACCGACATTTATTGCATCCAGGTCAAAAATAGGATAACCGACAATCTGCCCGGGCCCATGATATGTTATATCTCCACCCCTGTCAATCCTGTAAAACGATGCATCCTTTGCCTTCAACTGAATATAATCAAGCATGAGATTGTCTTCAGAACCGCTCTTCCCAAGCGTATATACGTGAGGATGTTCCACAAAAATCAACACTCCCGGCAATCGTTCTCCTCCCGGAACAATACCGGTATTGTCTGCTTTTTTACTGCATACAAGTTTATCAAAGATCTCTGTCTGATAATCCCAGATCTCTTTATAATCTCTGATTCCTAAATCCTTATATTCAACTTTATATTTCACCTTTTCAATAAAAATCTTTAATAAATCCGGTTCACAATGCCTTCACATGTTTTTCCGCATGATAGGAAGATCTCACAAGCGGACCGCTTTCCACAAACCGGAATCCTGTTTCAAGAGCTGCAATCCTGTACTCTTCGAACTTTTCCGGAGTGATATACTCCAC
>Ga0209319_1000578_pt1 | contig 43733 bp, 70 predicted proteins | sample RifGroE2_FD_184000 | JGI IMG/M metagenome (GOLD analysis project Ga0209319, IMG submission 184000) | Groundwater microbial communities from Rifle, Colorado - Groundwater E2 (SPAdes) (version 2) | ecosystem: Environmental > Aquatic > Deep subsurface > Groundwater | place: Rifle, Colorado, United...
TAGTTTCTGCGAAGCCATCTCTCCAAACTCATACATTGGCGAACTAGATAGTATTGTATGCTCGAATGATTTGGCGTGCCATATTATCTTCTTCATATTTACTCTCCTTTCTCTTTAAGGTTAGATAAGAATTTCTTATTATCATCTTCAAGATTAGATACCAACATTAAAAGCATATTTGCAAGATTCTCACCGTTCTTTGCTAGTTGAGGAGGATATGCAATTATTGCCATCTTAATTCCTCGGAGTATTTCTTCTCTCCCCTTTATCCTAGACTCTTCTATTTCTTTCTGGTTCATTACTCTAACCTTTAATAATTTAACTAACTATTCCATCCACCCTACACACTCATTTTCGCAAAAGGCGTGGATATGTCCATTAACACTATTTGCCATTCCATAACGAATCTTTCCTCCACAATAAGGACACTCTAATTCTCCAGATACATCTTTACCCTTCTTAATCTCTTCTCTATGTTTATCTAAAATCATTTTACGAACCACCCCTATCTTTTCTATTGTTTTATCTATTTCTTTCATCTCTATTCCTCCTTAAATTAAATTAAACCTTTCTAATCTTTAATTTTTTAACATCTACTCCTAACGCTTTCGCAACCTCGTCCATAGAGTATTCATTACTCTTAATGCTCAATTCCTTCTCAACGTCTATTCCACTTATCTCCAGGAATAGTTCATTGTTCCAATTAGGCAATGTTAATGTCTTTCTTCTATCCTCATCACTCGCATTTTTCCAACTCTTCCTGAATGCCTCTTGGTATTCATAGCTTCTTAAATAACCACCAGTTGTCTTGTATGTATCGTGTGCTACTTTCTCTTCATCTGTCATAGCCTCTTCTGGTATCCATTCTGTAATATCAAAGTAGAAATAATTAGGGAACTCTAAATCATCTCGTGCAATATCACAATCCATATTAAATATTCTTACTTTTGGTCTTACAGTGTTTAAGAATCCAGTATTCCCATCCCCAGTATTCCAATCCCCAGTATTCCCATACCCAGTATTCCCATTCCCAGTATTCCCATCCCCAGTATTCCCATTCCCAGTATTCCTATCCCCAGTATTCCCATACCCAGTATTCCAATCCCCAGTATTCCCATCCCCAGTATTCCAATACCCAGTATTCCTATCCCCAGTATTCCCATCCCCAGTATTCCTATTCCCAGTATTCCCATTCCCAGTATTCCCATCTTCTGATACTGTTTTGATAGTGTCTTTCTTTACATACTCAACGCCATCTATCACTATTTCGTTCTTCATATTAAATAAAATTATAAATTAAATAGCTAATCCTTAATAACTAACGGTGGAGTGCCCCGACATCATGAATGTCTACCGCTTACGGTGTGCACCCGCCTTCACTCCCCCGATAATCATTAAAAGAACTTTTAGTACACTATATGAGATACTCTGGGTAGGACTCCATCATAGTCAACGTACGATTGCGAATCTTCTTGTTGCTACAAATGTAATTTTCATCTACCTACTTGCTCGGTGTTAGGCGAATATTACAATACGCTTTTTCCTCCTTCTACAACCTGCCCGTGTAAATACAGTGCATTAAATCTGCCACCAAAGTACCTCATAAAATGTACTATTTAACTTTTTAAGAGCAACTAAAAGACTATTCCTTGTTCGCAGGTGGCTCGTGACCATCAACAAACAGGGGGCAGGCTTCTATGTACCACTCATATTTGACCTTACTCTACTATCAATCAAGGTCTTAATCTTGCTCTGAGAGTAATTAATTGTTCTATCCGCGTTCTCATATAAACCTCTTAATTTTCTTGCTTGATAATTAGCCTTAATCTCCATTTGTTTAATCTCATCACACTCTTTCTCTGCCATAGCCTTCGCCATTCCATCAGTAATCTTGTCTCCATTCTTTAACTCTATATACTTATCTCTAACGCTCGATTTATATTCTTCGCTTAATGCCTCTGCTTTAGTATAAGCATAGTCTTTTAAGTCCCCTAGATTAAACAAGAGGCTTGAGAGTATCATCATAGAATCTGTTACCTTATCCATCTGCCAACTCTCCACAGGAGTATCTTCAAAGTATTTTTTAATGTGCAAAATCTTCTCTACAATAGGCATTCCCTCAATACCTTTTTGTATATTATCTATATCACTCATAATTTCCATACTGTTTATCATACTTAGTATATTATCAGTTTATATTCTTTTTGTCAATATCCAAATAGACTTGTAGTAATGAATTGTCCTTCTTGAGTGCATTAAATCTTGTTCTGAATTCGTCTGACAGTTCCTCTAGTTCTGGCACGGAGAGCTTATCAAGCAGATTAGAAATCTTCTCTTTTTCTTCAAAGTCTTCCAGGCCATATCTCTTTATATACCAGATATGGTATGCGGGGTAATTTCCATCTCTTCCCCCATATATAGAGCTTTTGTTGCAGTCTTCACATTGTCCATTTACCAGGCGAGTGTCAAAGAGTATTGATTCGTTTCTTCCGCCAATGCAATGTCCTGCTTGGGTATGTTTGAACTCATACCTCACACCACAGCTAACACAATAACACTGGTCTGGTTCTCCTGTCGTGAATAGACAATCTCTCAAACGAATATATTTGCTAAACCAGTCCCAAGTTCTTTTCTTAACTGTAGTCTTCTTTGGGGCTTTGATTTTTGGTATTTTCATTGCTGATAGTTCGTAATATTAAATCCTGATTTTCTTTAACCCAATCCATTATCTTCTTATCAAACTCGACTTCTTCTATTACATAGTCGCCATCGTTCTTAAAAATAATAACGGCGAGTTTCCCTTTCCAATCTGTTGCATTTGCATATAGAGTTAGTTGCCACTTCGTATGCTTAATCTTTTGGTTGTTTCTTTTGTAGGGCTTTTCGTCGTAAGCACCAAAAGTCTTCCAATCTGCCAACATCTCCTCGCCAGTTGCCTTATTTCTAACTAATCCATCATATCTACCTGCATAATTCAATTCTTCGCAGATTACTTCTTGTTCCGTGTTTACTAATTCCCAATCTTCTAAAAACTTATTCATTCCCATGGAGAGGTTGTCCTCTAACTTGTCCATCTGCGGGGCTGATAGCCACTCCAATCTGCGATATACGTTGTCGAGGTACTCTGACACCTTGCTACCTAAAATACGGCTTGTATTGGTTATGACTTGCGGGTCTTTGCCTACTCTTTGACACCAATTCTCAAAAGCCACCCTGTTGAATGGGTCTTTAAGTTCAATGAGAGAAGTAACTGATAGATATTTGTCGTAATATATCCTCATTCTAAAGGAATTAGAACTAAAATTATTACTATTGCTATTAATGTTCCCATGTTAAAATGGGAGTTCGTCTTCTAGTTCTTCCTCTTGTGTCAAAGTCTTAGCTGGTTCTAATGCCTTTTTACTAAAATCTAGGGCGTCCTTGACCTCTACGGTCTTCGCAACGCCATTCCATAGTTCCTTTCGTGGTGTAACTATTCCAAGCTTTTCTTCCACGACCTTTAACCTGTTGTCAAACTCCTTAAAGTCTAGTTCTAACGCTTTTCTGCCACCCTCTTTAGGGGGAAGTTCAAGGTTAAAGTATTTCCTTCCATTGCTTTCTTTCACAACAATTTTTCCCGTCATAGACATACCGTCAACCCAGCCATTTGTATTGTCAAAATAATCAAAGTAGGTTACTCTGCCCCGAAAATCTGGGTCATTAATAGTTCGTGGGTTAAAATCTAAATTTACTTTCACATAAGGAAGTTTCTTTTCTTTCGATAATAACGGGTTACCATTAATATCTTTATAATCCTTATATATTTTGTCTATCGTAACATTGTTTAACTCGTATTCTGTATTCATACTATTTATTGTTTAACTTAGTTAACTCATCATACTCCTTCTCGAGCGTTCCTATTCTTTTATTGTCCCTCTCTATATCCTCGTCTCTCCAGTCTGTCTCTTTAACGGCCCACTTGGCATATACGAGTTTTTCTCCTTTATTCCACCCTCGTAATTTTGATTTAAGCTTCTCAGACAAAATGAAATTGGTTGTGTCATCTATAGACGGTCGCCCTAAATGTTTCACCACAAAACCTTGATACCTTTCTAAAAGGTCTTCCTTACTCATTCAATTTTTCTTTTAATAATTTAATGTCTATCTTTTCTAATATTTCTTTTGATTCGCTCTCTTTACATGGAATGAAATTGGTTCCTATGCTACAACTGTTACCGAGAGAAGGGTAAATAATTAATCCATTATCTGTTTTTATAGATATTATTTTTCTCATATTATTTACTTTCCTTTAATAACTTATTTTCTTTTCTTAAATCAATAATCATTTCCTTGGCCTTTGCCATTTTTGAGGCGTATTCTGCCTCAATTTCAATTCTTAACTTATCAATATCAGGGTTTCTAGTGTTCTTTAACGCCTCAATCCCCAATTTTATTTCTTCCCCTCCCTCCATTAACATCTCCTTTATATCGGCCACGAGTTCTTTGATTACCTTTCGTGTCTCTAACCTTACTTCGTCCTTGTCAAGACTATCTCCCCCTATTGTATAGCTTAGGAATTCTGAAGCCTTCTCCTTTGAGAAAGTATCTTTTGAAAGGGGAATATCATACCCCAATGTGACCTTTATCTCCTCATATCTATTTTGTATTTCCATTTTGTCCTCCGTGTCAAATATTAATATATATCCATTTCATCAGCACATCTATTGCAGATATGCCCTGTTCCATAATCAATGGAAACAGCATCATTCTCATCGACTATGATTCCACATCTATAACATTGCACGGTTTTGATATCGTCCTCATCATCAAAAAGGATAGGTGGCGTGTCTATGTCCTCACACTCTATGTCCGACCATATACCGTCCTCCCACTTTCCGACGCCACTTCTAACTCCATTTTCATCAAATCCCTCTGGAATATTGTTGTTGTTCATTTGCAGTTTTTATATTAAATTAAATAGCTAATCCTTAATAACTAACACCAACCTAGCACAATACTGTTCCTGTATTATGCCAAGTGAACTAGGTAATTACTCCTAGTTGAGAAGTTGGGCACCGCCTGTATCTCCGCTTCGGTCTTCTCATGGACTCTCAATTCCACATTGCTCGTAAGCTAACGAGGTGCGTACAGATTGGTGTCAATCATTAAAAGAACTCCCTACTCCACAAAATTGGTTTCATAACCAGTTTCAGTCATAAATCTATCACACTCCATCTTAGCCATATATTTGACGATAGAGTTTACACCTAAAATTATAATTGCAATGGAGGCACATACAGCAACAATAAAATTCCAAAAATCGTTCATTCTTCTACTTAATAAAATTATTTACAGTTGCTACTGCTCCAATGGAATTATGATTCTCACTAGCAGTACGGCATTGCATAACTCAAGCCCACAACCTGTCCTCAACCGTGGGCAAACATATTTCATAGTGGTACGGGCTAGAATCCGTCTTGGTTTACCATAGCCACTACACAAGCGTGTAATGGGTACTCTATCCTGTTTTCTACTCTAAACTAACCACTACTAATCAAATACATTGGTCGGGGTGCTACCCTATATAGTCAGTATAGTTTAACTTTTAGTGCGTATTACAGATGGTGTTGACCAGTATCTCCCATATCAGCAACAAACACTTTCACCCCAGTCAATATATTTGATTTTATTGTGTGAACAGGGCTTCTATACGGCATAACTGACGAGCAGTATCGTTTTTCCGATATTTCTACCCTGTTCATTTCCTAAGTTAAAGAGCTACATTACCTTCCCTATCTTACAATTGCATTATAGCATTTCATTGACATTGTTACAATAAAGCAATAATAAATTACTATATACTAAAATCATCTTCTATCTTGTCGCTTGGGTATATATGTATTTTTATCCCGTCAAATTCCCATTCAAAGTCCTCTCCTTCTGATAGCTCCTCTACCTCGCTATCATCGAAAGCAACCTGCATTTTATAATCATCTAAAAACACTAGAGTTTTTGAAAGGGCTTTCATGTATCCACGCCAGTACATGAGGTCGTATTCTGTTGCCTTGGGTTGTAACTCTGCGAACTTCATTTCCTTTTCAATTAGTTTTTTCATAGTCTTATTTGATTAGTTTAATATTTGTATGCAGGAAATGGCTTATCCTGTTCGTCGAGTCTAAAATCCCACACATCTAACATCTCCTCTAACGACATTTTTAAGATTGCCTCTCTATCTTGGCCTTCGATATCGTATTCGATATAGCTCAACATGTCGGTTCTAACAGCGTCGCGACTTGTGTAGTTGTATCCCGTGTCCGTGTATTCTCCCACTTGTTTATCAAAGACTGCGTAGTATTTCATAGTATTATATTTATATATTAGATTAAGCATTTATAAACTCAATGGCACTTTGTATTGTCTTGAAAGCTAGGTTGTACCCTTCGAATTTTTCGTCCCCATTCATTACAGTTTTCGCGTATATGTCGTAGTGGTCGTTCGTATATCTCGAATGTCTTACTTGGTAAACCGTGTAGCATATAGGCGAATTCTGTTTTTTCAATTCATAAAATACTCTCATAATTAGTATTGATTTAAATTATATTAAGCTAAGCAATAGACCCGCCAATGCAAATAATCCGTAGAAAAATATGCACAAGCCGAGTACTGCCACAATAAACCCGACTACACCCATTCTGCAACTCTCCCTATCTGCTTTCATGTTGTTTCCTATTGTGTTTATGCCTGTAGCACCACTCATTCCAGTAGCTCCATTCATTCCGTTGTCGCCTATCGTTGTGGCTTCATATAGTCTATGTAAAAGACTTCCTCTGTTTATCTTCATAGTCTTAATGTAACAATTTAATTACCAATCTATTTCCCATGTCATACACTGCCATATATTTCTTTTTGGGTAAATATGTCCTAGGGTCTATTTTCAATCTCATATATTATTTCAATATAAGCTTAGATAAGTCCCCACCCGATATCATTGCTTCATCATTTGTTAAATCTACCATGATTAGAACTCCGCCAATTAGCTCTGCTAATTTCCCTGGATTCATACCATTAAGTTTAATTGTATTCATAGCTATAAATATAAAAACTTAAGTACATATTGAGGTAGTATCGGGTAGGGCGTTATCCCTAAAAAGGTGCCGTTTATCCTGCTACCCTTTACTATCTTACTATAAATAGTATATAGCTTTGTTAGATAATTGTCAAGTGATATGTATGTACTACTAATATGTTCTAGTGTTATGTTATAGGTATATTTCCCGCCGATTTGCCTTGCTATATGAGGTGCAATCATACCCATATAGTTATATCGTACGTTAGAGGGGTTGTTAGGGCTTCGCCTAATGTTGATATATCGGGCTTTGTTGAATAGGTTGTGCTGCTACTCGCCGATTAGTACCCTGCTACATATTAGCCTACTCTTACATATGAGGACATATAGCGTATACAACCAACAGGCTTTCAGGGTGTAAATCCTGCTCGTTTACTATTCCCGCCGAGTTTACCCCGCTCCCTGTTTATCTACTAACAATCATTATAGAGAGTTGTAGTGTGTTCGTTACCATAGGTTGTACAGGTTACCAGTTGTATATCATCTTACGAATCCGCCGAATAGTTCCTTAAACCGCCACAATTAGCCAATAAACGGCTCTAGAGATACTAGAATAAGCCCGAATATATACCCTGCTTACTGATACGAGTTAGCATAAAGTATAGTACCCGCCTACCAGGTGGCCCGCCCCGCCTGTAGGTGACCAATAGGGGGTAGGGGTGGAACTCATAGGAGGTAGGGGGCCTGAAAATGACGGTGTAGTAAAAGAAAGAAGGGGGTACCCCTCACTCCCAAATATATGGAAAGGTAGAAACGCACAAAGGTAGCCCCAGATAGCTGCAGTAAGTTTGATTTAGTCGTGCTTAGTTGGTATAATAGGGCAATAAAATAAGTAGGAGAGGAGATGAAGAACACTATTCGGGTTAAAAGGCTTGTTAGCGAGACAAAAATAACCTGTGACTTGTGTGGAAAGCATGGTGGTTCGTTGCAACTGCTTTATGATAGTTATGGATATGGTTCAGATGTTTATTCGGTTGAGCTGTGCGATGAATGTATCAAAAAGGTTCTTTTTGGTGCATTATACGACGCCGATATACAGATATATAAAGAGGAAATTATCGAGGGTGATGGTTTTGGCAGAGAGCCTATGATGAGAGATGATATAGTTAAGTTAATTCGAGAGACAAAATGAAGAAAGTAATGTTGACTGTACCAGAAGATATTTATGAGTTACTGGTGAGGGCTAGTGGGGAGAGTATGAGGCCTATTGCGACGGAGGCGTTGTATAGAATAAAGGAGGGGTTAGAGGTTCCTGTGGAGTTAGGTGGTGAGAAGAGGATAACAATAACAATCCTGGATAGTGTCTATGAGATGCTTGAGAAGGACAGGGGTACGAATTCTCGAAGTGCTTGGATACAGTATCTGATTTTGGTAGGTGGTAAGGAAGAGATAGTGGGACCTAAGAGGGGGTTGGCGGAGATACAGGACAACCGTTCAAAGAGGGCACAGTTGTATAAGGAAGTAGGTACCATCCCAGATGAAAATAATGAAAAAACGAAGGGTACACAACCTATTGAGGACTATTCAGAGATAATTGAAGAGATAAACAAGGTCAATGGGGAGGGGTATAATGTGGAACCTAGTGATACTCAGAGGATAAAGGAGATGTGTAAGGAGAAGGGTGTCCAGTATAACAACTATAAGAAGACACTAGATAAAAAGGTTAATGGGGAGTGGGTGGTTGTGGCGAGAATATGAGAACACCCCATACCTCAACATACCAGGGCAAAATGGTGGGGGTTAAGCTAAGAAGTGGGGAGGTGATTAAGGGGAAGTTCTACGGTAAAAAACGGGATTATATTTTACTGGGTTTGAGTGTTGAGGATAGGGTTAAGATTTTGAAAAAGGACATGGCTACATTTATGATTATAAAAGGAGAACAATGATAATTATACTTTTGGTGATTTGTGGAGTGAGTGCTTTGCTGGGCGTTCCATTCTGGACAGCCCTGCTTATCATATTCATAGCGATATTTATTTTAGGGACCATTGAGGGTATACGAAGCCAATGAGAAGATACACCATAACAATTGACGCACAGTTTGGAAATGAATCTCAAGAGGAAAAGGGTATTGGAATGCTTAAAATCATGCTAAATGCTTGGGCTATTCACACCCACAACGCCCATAAGGGAAATATGGTTAAATACTCCATGAAAGATAAGGGGCTCAAAAAGGAGCTCAGGGTAAAGGACGAGAAGGGGTACCATACACTGTAATTAAAAAGTGATATAATGTGCCATGGGATGTAAGAGAAAAGGTAAGAAAAAATAATTTAGCTACTGCCAAGATGCTAACCCAGTGGAGATACAAAATTCAAAAATCGTTTGCCAGACAAGGTGAAGATATCTTCGACGGAGAAGAGTTGCAGAGAATCATTCACACAAAACCACGCCCAAAAAGATTGTTTCTTTACAAACCCTCAAAGAAAAAGGTAGACTATGTAGATTATACAGGAGAAACTCCGCTTGGAGAAATGGAGATAGGTTTTTTCACCTGTAAGTTAGAGTTGTTAGGGTATATTAAATTCGTTGGTAGAAGAATTTGCAATGAATGAACAATTAACTAAAAAGATTGACGCCTACAAGACAAGTGCAGGACTTTCAAAGTGGGACGACAAAAGTATTTCACGCGAATGTAAAAGATTACAGGACAAACTTAGCATTGTCCGTATTGAGCCCAAGGAATATAAAATGCTCCGTAAGATTGCCGAAGGACTGAAGGTTGAAGAGAAGGTGGATTTGAGTGCCGCTGCAAGATGGGCAGGATACCCTGAGTGGAAGGTCAAACATCCAGAGACTATGATTCTAAGAAACATTCCTAACTCTCTGTTTAATGAGTTGGTTGGGATTAACAGAAATGAAATTGAAATGGAGCTGGTTAAAGTTATGAAACAAGACGAGAATCTAGCAGCCAAGAACAAGGCTATTGAAATGGGACTTCGAGTTACAGGAATGATGGAACCAGAGAAGGGAAATCAAGTCAATATAATAAATGGTGGAATAGGAGTAGCAGATTAATGGGAAAGAAAAGAACCTATACAATAACGGAAGCCGTTAGAAACCCAAGTCATTTTACTAAGGATGTTCCATTTGACATTACAAATAACGGACAGATAGTGGCAACAGTTATAAGTCCAAAGGGTGCCAACTGGTATGTGTGCGAGAATTGTGGTGAGAATACCCAGAATATTATTGATTACCAGGACGATAAACTAGAGTGGCATAAGTTAATATTATGTGATAAGTGTGGTGAAGAATTACTATAAGTAAAAATATAAATGGAAAATCATACAATAAGTACAGATGACCTAAAGATTTCTTTTGATGGCAAGGTTGTTTACGACCCACTGCCACAACAGAGGAAGTTTCACTTGTCTCCTAAAAAATACAGATTACTAGGAGGAGCTGTAGGTGGAGGTAAAACTGCAGCACTGAAAGCTGAGGCTATAATGAGAAGCTGTAAATATGATTTTCCTTTGACTGGTGCAATATTTAGAAGAAGTTTCCCAGAGCTGGAATCAACTGTCATTAGGGGAATGTTGGATATGTTACCAAGCTGGTTTTATAAGTATAATCAAAGCTCCCACACAATGACACTTAAGAATGGAAGTATCATAGAGTTTTGTTATGCAGAGAGTGACGCAGACGTTATTCGATATCAGTCCCGAGAGTGGGATTGGCTAGGCCTTGATGAAATGACCCACTTCTCAGAATATCAATTTTCATATCTAGGTTCTCGTGTAAGAACCACTAAGCCGATAAACACAAAAATATTCGGTGGTACCAATCCAGGGGGAAGAGGACATAATTGGGTTAAAGAAAGATTTATTACTAAGTCCTGTAGTAATCCAGCATATAATTCTCAAGAATATGATTTTATACCTGCTGGTATTAGAGACAATCCTTACTTGATGACTAACAACCCAGATTACATTAGTCAGCTTGAGATGTTGCCCGAACTAGAAAGAAAGGCGCTATTAGAAGGGGATTGGAACTTGTTTGCAGGAATGTTTTTCACAGAGTGGGACCCTACTCGACATATTGTAGACGACTTTGAAGTACCAGAAGAATGGAGACTTATTTTAGGTTGGGATGATGGAACTAGGGAGTGGAGGTCAGTACACTTATACGCAGTTGATAACGACCAGAGGGTTTGGTGTGTTTGGGAATACTACCAAAAAGAAGAAGACCTCGGTGTCGCTGCAGAGAATATAAAAAGACAGCTTCAAGATTTAGGATACTGGGATAGGATTTATAAGTTGGTGGTAGACCCCTCAATGAAGCGAACTGACAGCCAAACTGGATTATCAAGTACTTCCGTATTAGAGGGTTTGGGATATGGGTTTAAGATTGGTGAAGTTGAGTTGGGAAATAATGATAGGGTAGAGGGCTGGAGAATAATGAAGAGTTACTTGTCACACAAACCCTACGAGGAGCCAATGATGAAATACTTCAGGAGTTGTGATAATATAATTAGAACTATACCGCAATTGATATACTATCAATCAAGGTCTGGTAATGTGAGTAAGAAGGAAGACTTAGATAGTTCGCAAGAGGACCATTGTGTCGACGAAAATCGCTATACACTGGTCTCTTTAGATAGACTTCCATCGAGATTTGAAAGCAGTAATTCCTTTAAGGTTAAGAAGAGGGATTATCGCCCAAGGTCTGGTTATAAATAATTTTATTAAGTAGTAGCATGAATAAATTCTATGTTAGTCTGGCCGACAACTATAAGAGAACCGAACCGTTTATGACGGATTGGGACTACGAGTTGATTGGTGATGTGTTTAGGACCGAGTTCGATGTTTATTTCTCAGAGCAAGAGAAACTTGCAAATGCAGGTGGTGGTAAGACAAGACAGTTGTTCAAGGGTGAGTATGTTAAGAAGTTTATGGTTACAAAGAGAATCAATATGGTGGATGACCCAAGTAACGGAAATTTGAAGTCCGTGTTTGTTCTAAAACCAGGAGAAAAGAAACTTATTGACGAAAGAGCAAAGGGAAGTTTAGCACCAAGATTTGAATATAAGACAAAGATAAAAGAGGATGGAACTGAAACACAACCAGAAGGATTTATGAAATTTGAACCACTTCCAGGCAATCAGACCGACGTTCAAAGAGACAGTAAAACTTTGCAAGTTACAGGAAATGATATATCATATTTTGAAGAAGAGAAGGAAGTTGATGCTGAACCTATAGTTGTTGAAGCTAAGGCAGAAGTATTTACTTGCCCTAAGTGTGAAAAAGGGTTTGATAGTGCAAAGAAACTGAATGGACATAAAATGAGTTGTAAAGCATAATATGGGAAACATAATGATAGGAAATCCTATTTCTACGGATAACATTCCAAATGCATTTTGGCCTTGGTTTAATGACCTAGGCGAGAAGTATGACCTATGTACAATGGAAGTAAAGGGTGGAGACATTCAGGTTGTAAGAGTAAAAGTATTTGTAGACGGCCCAAAGGCTGTTAAAAACTTAAAGTATGGCAAAATAACCTCTGATAGTTCGGGAGAATTCTTAGAGAGAACATTCATTCCTAGATATAGTAGAGAACGGGACGAAATTATTTTGGAACAATAATCTAAAAATATAAAAGAATGGAACAATCACTTCCAAAGAGACGTTATACACTCGAAGAGTCTGGACCAATCGAGAAAGTTAGGTCGGCCTTTGTATCTTCGAGAAATGCAAGGCAGAATAATTCATATCATGCAGAGAAGAATTGGAATGATGTCTGGGATACGCAAGAAAAGATAGACATTGGGTATAGCGAATTACCTGCAGCAGATGAGTTTGAATCAGATGTTAAATCTCCAATGACCTCGGGAAGAATTGAGTCTACTATGCAGAAGCTAAAGAGGCTTAATGTGCAGTATGTTGTTAGACCAGACGATTCAAGAGAGCCAAGAGATAAGAGAAAGGCTAGAGTAATACAGGAACTATTAAACAACCTATTCCAGAGAAGAAAATTCAAAGCCAGGTTAATGACTTGGTGGAAAGACTGCTTAACACACGGTTCTGCATTTATGCACGTTTACTATTTGAGAAAGAAAAGAACTGTACAAATGCCAAAGGTTGATGTTAAGAGCATGACACAGGAGGAGAAGGTGAAGTTAACCAATAAAGAAAAGGTATATAAGGAGGAAGTTATTTATGATTATGACGACATTGCTTTTGAACCAGTCAAGAGGCAAGAAATATACGAAGACCCCTCGGCGAGAAGTATGCACGGCACGAGTTACGAAGCACAGTGGATTATTAGAAGAATGTTGCCCTCTGTAGAACAGTTCAAAGCTATGTTTAGTGCAGACCCAGAAGCTAAGAATGTTAATAAAGTAAGACCAGTTTCGTCTTATGTTGGAGAGGATGTAGAGTTCTTCGAACCACCTAAAGATGTTACAAATACAAACTGTGTTGAACTACTACACTACTACAACAAGGCTGATGATAGATATATAGTAGTAGCAAACGACATCTTAATTAAGGATGTTCCACTTCCATACAGACACAAACAGTTACCATTCGTTAAGATTGACGCTTACGAAGTTTTGCACCAGTTTAACGGAATGGGTATTCCAGACAAGCTCAAGAACGTACAGTCCGAGGAGGAAATACTCAAAAATCTTGTTTATGATAGGTTACATATAACAGCAAATCCTATAATAAAGGTGAAGAAGTCCATTTACGGGGAATTCAGTAAGGCATACCAAACAGCACAACCTGGACTTATGGTCCCAGTAAATAATCAGGACGATGTACAGTCACTTGATTATCCAGCTATGAACTTTGATATGTTTAGAGGAATAGATATGCTTGATAGAGATGCAGTTATAGCAACACAAATTGACCCAACTCAAATGGGCGTGAACCAGAAGTATGTATCTGCAACAACAAGTATGTTCACCAAAGAGCAGGCAGACGCTTTCATAGCTTCTTTGATAGACACTTGGACAGAACCTTTGATTATTGCAGGTGAGATGTGTATCTCCTTAATGAGCCAGTTTTACACCATTCCTAGAGTCGAGGCCGCAGGGAAGACCGCTAAGAACAAGAATATGAGACTGCTTGATATTGAGATAAATCCAAACACACTAGAGGTCAGAGAAAAGAGGGGAAAATACTCGTACCTAGAGATTAAACCAGAATTCTTCAATATTAATGGAGACTGGGAAGTTGAAATATCTCCAGAGAGTGTTGAGTTACAGAGTCGGGCAATAGAGATGCAGAAGGCACAAACAGCCTTGGCACAGTACGCACCATTTATGATAGACCCTAACGACCCAAAGAGTAAGATGTCAAATCCTATGGGATGGGTTGATGGCCCTAAACTCCTTGAATGGAGTATGGAAGTTCAGAGTATACCAAAGGAGATTATGGCAGTATTGACAGAAGACGAGGACATTTCTACCGAGAGGGCTGAGTTACAGGGTAAAAAACTACAGGCTGGAGAAGTAGTTCCAGGAATCGCAGGAGAACCAGAAGCTCATATATGGGTTCACGTGGAACAAATGAGAATATTAAACGGTAAGAAGAAGAACATTGAGAAGCAATTTGAGGACTTTCCACCAGAGGTTATGGAACTTGCTATGCAGACTCCAGAAGCCGAGGAAATGAAGAAACTAGACGGTATATTACAGTTATACGTTGAGCATTTAATGGCAGACACGGCACCAAAGGTAATGGATGCACCAGGGGTAATGAAGGATAGTCAACCAGAACCAGCAGCACAAGCGTCAGTACCAATGCCTCCTGGATTAACACCAGCAGGTGGAGCACAACCTCCAATGCCAGCAGCAGGAAACCAACAGTCAGGAATGACACCAGAAGAGAGTAGCCCAAGTGGAATGGGAAGACCACCAATGGCAATGCAGTAAATAAATTAAGTAGTAGTAAACTATGGAAGTAAGGACAATGGGCCTTAAAAAGGTTCCTATACAGGAGCTCACAGGAGACCAGCTAGATGCGTTGGTGTTATTTGGGAAGACAGAAGCTTTCGCAATTCTTAAAGAGTTGGCAGAGAAGGAAAAGTATCACAGGTATCAAGAGGAATTTCTTAATGCTCCTAATATGGAGTCTATAAACTATCTCAGAGGAATCAATACTGGAATTGACTTTATAATGGACAGAGTAGAGGTGGCAAAGGAAGAACTGTTAAACAGAGGGGATAAGAGTGAAGAGACAGAGAGTGATGAAGTTGACAAAGGCGATAAATTAAAATAATATGATTTTATAGTATGGATAAGAAACAAGAAGCAAAATTCGAAGAGATTTATGTGAAATTCATAAAGAAATGCTTGAAGGATAACATAATGCCAAGCCCTGTAATAGTATACGGGCCACAGGGAATATTCCCTAAGATTGATTTTACAACAGTGACCGATGAGATAAAGACCGAGATACTTAGCTCTTTAGATAAGAAGTAGTAAATAAATTTTTTATAAAAACAAAGATGGACGAAGAGAATAAAGTGGTTCAAACCACAACCTCTCCTACACCTGAGACGGAACCTATAGTTCCTGAGGTAGAGGAGAATGTTGAAGGAAGCGATACCGATACCCAGCCAACCAGCGAGGCTGACGTAGTACAAGAGGAATCTGGTGAGGAGACAGTCGATACGCCTGTTTCTAATTGGGAAAATGATAAGAAGGCGATGTCAGGGAAAATAAGTAGTTTGGAGAAAGAACGAAATGAGTATCAACAAAAGGCGAGATTGCTAGAGGCACTTGATAGTGCAGCTGCAAACGACCCTGAGTTTATGAGGATAGCAAACAAGAAGTTAGTAGAACAAGGATTGCTTGACGAGTCAGTGTTACAGGAATTTGAGCAGACAGTGCCCCAGAAAACTGACGGTACAACCCAAAACCCTGCAATATTATGGGCTCAGCAACAAATGCAGAACGAAAAGAATAAAAGAGAGGAGTTTTTCAAAAGTTTTGAGGAACGACACTCTGACCTAACAGAAGGTAGTCCTGAAATAGTCCGAGCAAACCGAAATGCAATTGGTGCAGCGGCAGCGAGAATTATGGCAAAGGACAATGTTTCTGAAGGGGATGCTTACGAACATGCATACAAACTTATAATGAACCCAAATCAATTAATTGAGGACGGTAAGTTACAGGGGATTGCACAAGCACAATCTGGTTTACCTTCTGAAGGAGCGGCCTCGGGCGGAGTAGCGAAGTCTTCGGGTGGAGTAATATTAACACCTGAACAAAAAGATGTAGCAAAACGTTTTGGCATGACAGAAGAAAAATATGCACAAAGTTTAGAGGAGTAATCTTCTAATATTTTAATTTTGACAATTTAATATCATGTACGGAGCAAGAGTAATCAAATCCCTTTCGGGACAAGATAGAGTCCACATGGAATTTAACGCTGCAGGAACATTCGCTGCAGGTGATTTCGTAATGTTGGATGGTTCCACAGGTGAAGTAGTAGTAGCTACTGCAGGTTCAAGTATTTTAGGTGTAGCTTTAGAAGCTGCAACAAACGCAAGCACAAAAGTTATGGTTGATATCACACCAGGAATGGTTGTTTTGATGGATAACGATAACGACACTGAGACATTCGCAGCAACACATGTTGGAGAATGGGGAGATTTTATTGGTGCAACTGGTGCAATGCAGATTAACTCAAACACATTGAGTTCTACAAAAGCACAGTTACAATGTTTAGAATATAACCCACAAGGTTATGGACTAGATTCAGATACAAGCATTGGTTTGTTCTATGTTGCTGAGAGACAGATTTGTGAGCAAGCAGCAGCGTAGTTTTAGTAGTATTTTTAATTTTAGTAGTTTTAAGTTATGGCAAACAGTTTAGTACCAGTAGCACCAGTAACAGTTGCTGCAAATTCAAAACTCATTGACCCAGGGATAAAAGCCGTTTTAGCGGATAGTTATTCTGTGCTGGATGAAAAACTGATGAAGATTTTCAAGACAGTAGATATGAGGACATTGAGTGAAGAGTTCGCAGGATACGCTGGTTTGGGAAGCATTCCTATAGTTAATGAACTAGGAGAATTCAGTGAAGATGCAATAATGCATACTTATGATACGACATTGACCGCATTCAAATATGGGGAACTTTTATCAATTTCTTATGAATTGTTAGAGGACGACCTAAGTGGTGCAGTTGAAAAAGCAAAGTATGGGACAAGAGCATTGGTAAGAAAAGCAGAAGCTATTGGAGCAAGTGTATTCAACAACGGGTTCAATACATCCTATACTTCATATGGAGATGCAAAGCCTCTATTCTCAGTATCTCACACGAGAGCTGATGGTGGAGCAGCACAAAGTAACGCAAGTGCTACAGGAATCACTCTTACAGAGGATAACCTGGAGACAGCTATTTTAGCTATGAGAAGTCAGTTAGATGATAGAGGAAACTTAATCTCTATAGTTCCTGACACATTGTTAGTACCTCCTGCATTGGAGAAAGAAGCTCTTATTATAACTAAGAGTTCTAATAGAAGTGGTACCGCAAACAATGACGCAAATGTAAACAACATGAGAGAATATACTGGTGGACAACTAAAGGTAGTCGTTTGGGACTTCTTAGGTGCAGCCGCTGGTGGTTCTGACACAGCATGGTTCTTACTTTCAAGCACAGACAACCAAATCAAGTGGGGTTGGAGAAGAAAACCATCTGTAAAGAAGCTCGAAGAGGCAGTTGGAGCAAAGAATGAAACAGCTTACTGGAAGATGTCATTCAGAGCAGCCTTTGGATGGTTGGATTTCAGAGGAGCTTGGGGGAGCAAAGGAGATGGAGCAACTTACGCAAGTTAGTTTTGATTTAGCTCTTTAATTTCTGATAATAATCAGACGAGTGGTGGGCGTAACCCACTCGTTAACAATCCGTTGGACACGTTACGATAAGACGTGGTAAATATTAGGATTAATTTTAGGAAACAAACAAAATGGGAGTAACAAATTTTGATATTGTGAAAGCTAGCCAATTCTTGGGAGCAACACAATTCTTTACGTTCGGAAATGTATGGTATGTAGACTATACAAATGGTAGTGATGGAAATTCGGGAAAGTCCCCAATTGAAGCATTTAAGACCATTCAAAAAGCACATGACATGGCAACTACAAACAACCATGATGTGATTTATTTGAGTGCTTATGCAGCTCACACACCAACTTCAATGATTACTATAACTAAAAACAGATTGCACTTTGTTGCAGCTGACTTTAGACCAGGTAGTATTGGAATGGGTGCAAGATGTAGAGTAGCTATGGGAGACAGTACTGTCGCAGCAGATATTGCTTTAATGCAAAATACTGGTGTAGGCAACACATTCTCTGGTATCAAATTCGATAGTTCAAGCACAGTTGCAGCATCTTTGTATGCAGTAACTGAGGGCGGAGAATATTCAGTTTATGAGGGATGTGAATTCTATAAGTCTTCAGACTTAGATGAAACGGCAGCGGCAGAAGTCGCAAATAATGGAGATTCAGCACAGTGGGTAAACTGTACATTTGGTTCTAGCGCAAACATAATTGCTGACAATAAAATCAGGCCAAATATGTTAGTTTCTGGTGGAATAATCTCAGGCAAAAAGTGTAGAGATAATGTAATCCAGAATTGTCTATTCTTATCCAAATCTGCTGGAACAGAGCATGTGGATATTTATGGAGCAAATGCAACCGATGTTGAGAGAATGTTACTTGTCAAAAATAGTACATTCATGAGTAATGCCTTGGGTGCAGCAACTCCGGCTCATGCAGTTGGATTTGGCGCAGCTCAAACAGAAGGTTCAGTCCTATTACAGGATTGTGCATCTGTAGACCATACAGTTATGGCACAGGCAGCAGTCGGAATATATGTAGCGGGAGCGGTCCCAACATTCGCAACTACGGGAGTAGCAGTGGCTTCTTAATAGAAGACTGTTCTCAGTTAGAGGAGGGGGTAGAAATACCCTCTTTTCTTTTATTGTAATTTTTGAATTAATCTTGTACTATAAATGAAGTATATAAATTAATATTTTGTCGTATGGGTAATCTTTGGGAAAAAATAAAGGTGCTCGATGATGTAACAGCAACAACTACGTCAACAGCGATTTCTATCGCAGGAGCTAAAAAAGTTATTCTTGTCTATAAAAGAGCAGACCACAATGAAGGAAAAACAGTATTTTCAGCACAGGTTTCTTTAGATGGCGTCAATTACATCACTTATAACAAGTGGATTAGTAACGTAGCAAATACAAATGCTCAGACACTTACTAGGGTTGCAAGTGTAGATACTGGAACAGCGAATGCCACTGGACTCTTAACAATGTCTCCAGAGGACGGCTTCTTAGACATTAAAGTCACTGCAACAGAAACGACCGATGGAACTCATAGTGCTTGGTTGTATATAGAATACTAATATAATTTAAGAATCCTCAAGTAGAAGTAGGTAGTAGGTATAACATTAAAACATGGCTTATAATTGGCTAAAAACTTCTAATAATGCTAGAACTTCTCTTTTAACTGGGATTAGTGCTACTGATACTTCAGTTGTTGTCGCTTCTGGTGATGGTAGTTTACTTCCTCAAACTGGCAGATTTAGAATAACCATTTGGGGGTCTGAATACTCAACACCGAAAGAAGATGCAAACATGGAGATTTTAGAAGTCTCCTCTATTTCCTCGGATACGATGACAGTAAGTGATAGGGCAGTGGAATCAACAACTGCAGTCGTTCACGCTATAGGTAGTAATGTTGCTTTGCTTGTTACATCAGGGTATATAGATGAAATGCAAAATTACATTGAAACTTATGCTATAGCTGTCACAGGTGCAACTGGTGTGACAGGACCTACTGGTATAACTGGAGGTACGGGTATTGGACATACAGGAGTGACGGGCGCTACAGGTGTAACAGGTTCTACAGGTTCGCAAGGAGACACAGGTATTCAGGGTGATACTGGTATAGGCAACACGGGAGTAACAGGTGCCACTGGGCCAAGTGGAAACACTGGTATTCAGGGTTCACAAGGAGACACTGGTGTACAAGGTGATGCAGGAGCAGACTCCACAGTTGCAGGTCCCAAAGGAGATACTGGAACACAAGGAAATACAGGTATCACTGGGTCAACAGGAGTAGGTTCTACTGGTATTACTGGAGCCACAGGTGTCACAGGAGCAACAGGCGCTGGTACTACAGGAGCTACGGGTATCACAGGAAGTACAGGCGCAACAGGTGCCACAGGAATACAAGGTTCTACTGGTGTTGGTAATACGGGAGTTACAGGTGCGACTGGAGCTGTAGGGGCGACAGGAGTAACAGGTTCTACTGGAACACAAGGAGACACTGGAGTTGGAGCAACTGGAATAACTGGCTCAACAGGCTCGCAGGGAAGTACAGGTATTCAAGGAAGTACTGGTATAACAGGGGCTACAGGAGCGGATAGTACAGTAGTAGGTCCAAAGGGAGACACAGGAACACATGGCGACACAGGCATACAAGGTAATACTGGAATAACGGGTGATACGGGGATACAAGGGGATACAGGTGTAACTGGTTCTGCAGGAATAACAGGTTCGACAGGTACTACTGGAGCTACTGGTACCGCTGGAAATACTGGCGTTACTGGAAATACGGGGGTCGGAACTACAGGAGCCACAGGTACGCAAGGAACTCAGGGAAATACGGGAATTACTGGAAGTACAGGAGTTACAGGAGCAACTGGGGTTGGCATAACTGGAGACACAGGTATTACAGGTTCTTCTGGTACGATTGGAGCTACTGGTGTCACTGGTGCTACTGGAGTTGGGACAACTGGTTCAACAGGTATTACTGGAGCTACTGGAATAGGTACTACAGGAGCGACAGGTGTAACAGGGAGTACAGGGATTGGAACAGTGGGGGCAACGGGTATACAAGGAGCCTCTGGCAATACGGGTGTAACTGGAGCAACTGGTACACAAGGAAATCAAGGTAATACTGGTGTTACTGGTGGTGTCGGTGCAACTGGTATAACTGGAGCTACAGGAACCCAAGGTGATACTGGAGTGGGTATAACCGATGGTTGGACAGCAGCAGGGGAGACCTGGACATATAGTGCTGTAGATGACCCAACGGGAGTGTTCACAGTTACAGGAGATGTTACAGGTAAATACTGTGACGGAATCAAAATAAAATTAACTAATGGCGGAAATACAATCTATGGAATAATAAGCAAGACACCAACCTATTCTAATCCAAATACTACAATTACCTTTTTACACGAGATTGACCCTGGTACAAACGGGGCCTCGGCACTTCTTGCTAATAGTGCGATAACAAACCCATATTATTCAACAGCAAAAGCACCATTTGGGTTTCCACACGAACCCAATAAGTGGACGATGGTGACAACAGACACTACAAGCACAACACAGGCAACACCATCAGCGAATACTTTGTATAATCTTGGTAGTGTTGCCCTTACTGTTCCGATTGGTTCATGGAGACTAGGCTTTTATCACTTATTTGGGATACAAGATACCAGTGCTACAACCGTATCGGGTATAACTACTCTTTCAACTGCAAACAACTCTGAATCGGACACCGATTTTTCAGCATATGTAGCATATATTGGTCCTACAGGGAGTATTACCTTGAGAAATCACGCACACAGAGAGAAAGGCATATCGCTTACTTCAAAAACAGTTTACTATTTGAATTCTTCGCAAGCTAGTGCAAATGCGGAAAATCTTTACTCTTATGGGGCTATTAAGCCAACAAGGATATATGCAGAGTGTACATTACTTTAGCAAATGAAATATGAGTATTACATACCCAACTACAATTGACAACATAACAAATCCAACAAGCACAGACACGATGGCAAGTCCAAGTCACTCTGGACAGCACAGTGATATAAACGATGCTGTAGAAGCCCTAGAAACCAAGGTGGGGGTAAATAGTAGTGCTGACACTGACTCTCTTGATTATAAACTTTCAAATGCTTCTTCAAATAACCCTGGGCATAAACATACCCTTGCTGATAGTGCTACTGATGTTACCGCCACAAAAGACGAATTAAATTTGTTAGACGGGATGACGGCAATAGATACAGACTTATCTTCTGTAGCTGCTACGGACACGACACTTCCGAGTGCTAAGGCTGTGAAAGGATATGTGGACGGTCTAGTATATATTTGGGAGGACGAATGGGCTACTTCTACCGATTATACCGTAAATGATGCCGTTAGGAATTCAACGGCTACCATAAAAGGTGCTTACATTTGTTTAATTGCACACACCTCTGGAACCTTCGCCACAGATTTGGCTGCGGGAAAATGGGGTTTGTTTGTACAAGATGGAGACATAACAACAACAACAGCCAAATGCAGAGCGTATCTCAATTCAACACAGGCTAATCTCACTGGGAATGAGGATATACTTATAAATCTCGATGCCGAAACTTATGACCCAGGTTCTAATTTTGATACTACGAGCCACCTGTTCACTGCCCCTATTACAGGTTATTACCAAGTATCGGCTAGCGTTGGGTGTTCTACACTTGCAGATGCTAAGGTTTATCAGATATTTACAAAAGTAAATGGTGCTGATTATTCATTCTCGATGGTGCATTCTGGAAGTACAGGAGCTATGAGAATTAACCTCGCAGATATAGTCTACATGGTATCAGGGCAAACTTTAGGACTATATTTTAGAACCACAGACACAGCAGGAGCTGTAGACTTAATAGCTACGTCAACAAGTACTCGACTGGCAATTCATTTATTAAGTACATAATATGTATTACTACAATACACCAGTAATAGACAGTTTGGTTTCTGTTGACCACACCTCCGAGGCTTGCCTAATCACAAAAGAGAATGGAAACGTTATACACTTCTATAGATATGCAGCTGGGGAAGGTGGGGGACATACTGGAAACACGGGAAGAATATACAGGAGAGAATTTGATGTTACTACCGAGACATGGGGAGTACCTGCGGAGTTTTATAATAGTGATTTTGACGACAGAAATGTAAATGGTGGAAAATTGGCTAATGGGAGAATAGTCCTATTTATCTGGATACATGATTATACAGCCCCTGCCATAAAAACAGGGATAACCTTTTACAGTGATGACGATGGGGATACATGGAGCGACCCAGTGGATATTGTTTCCTCTCTTACTGACCCTGTGGCTTACGGAAATATAATAGCCGTTCCTACAAAAGGGTTTATGAAAGGTTTCTTTGATGAGGCTACAAGTTATAGACTGTCTGTACAATTTAGCACGGACGGGGCTACATGGGGAGATGAAGTGATTGTCGGGGACTATACCGTTGGCCACGAATACAATTTAAGCGAACCGAGTTATTCATATATTGGAGATGGTAAGATAATCTGCATTTGCAGAGACCAAAACTATACTACCTATGGAGCAAACTATTACCAGATTACAAGTGATGATTATGGTGCAACCTGGGGGGTGCCAGTCAAAACAAACATTATTGCCCCCTATTTTGCACCTGCACCAACTACTTTTATGCACGATGGAAAACTCATTGTGATTGGAGTTGATAGAAAGAGTTATTACACAACAGCAGGGTATACAATAAGTGAGGAGGGTCTCTGGATTTATGAAGGCGACCCCGATACAGTATTCACCTCTCCGACTTCGTACACTCACAAGTTGTTCATAAATAGACCTATTACGGACTCAGACTTGACAGTTTATGGCTACCAAAATTACGCAAAGTTAACAGATAATAGATACTTAATTGTGTTCACGGACAGGTACACAGATGCTACTAACGAAAATGCTAACTTCTATCAGTTTTATTTGGATATATACGACAATATAACGGTAATAGGGGAGAAGACGGCATTACCCACATACAGGTACTAATGTGATATAATAGACTATGTCAAGTAAGAAGGGACAAGAATGGAAGAAGGCTCAAGAATTTGAAAAAAACTGGTGGAATAATTGTGCAAACACCGTAGGCGAAGACCTGAAACAAATGGAACTTGCCAAATACCTCGGACTAAAAGTCGTTCCCAATGCTTATACTCAATACAGAATACCTCTTAACGGACAGACTATTTTAGATATAGGTGGTGGACCAAGTTCAATACTCCTCAAGTGCGAGAATGTCAAAGGTATAGTGATAGACCCTTGTGACTACCCTAGCTGGGTTATAGGGCGTTATAACGAATGTAAAATAGGGTATATCAAAGACAAGGGAGAGAATATTAAAGATTTATTTGAAGGTGGTATGTTTGAGGAAGTCTGGATTTATAACTGCTTGCAACACACACAGGACCCAAAGAAGATAATTAGAAATGCACAAAAGGTAGGTAAAATTATACGATTATTTGAATGGATAGGAACTGGAACAAATGAAGGACATCCACACGAATTTACACAGAAAATATTAGAAGAATGGCTACACGGAGAAGGAAAGGTAGTTAATTTAAGTGCAAACGGATTATATGGACAGGCCTTATGTGGAATTTTTTTAGGAGACTCATATGGAAAATAGAGATGAAAGGGGGAGATTTATAAAGGGAAATCTGGTTAATTTCAAGAACGGTAGACGTATGGTCAGAGGATATGTTTTAATTTATTCACCTAATCACCCTAATAAGGATACGAATAGCTGTTGCCCAGAACACCATCTTGTGATGGAGAAATCCATATTCAAGGAAGGGAATTCTATGAGGATGAAGACAGAGATTAGAACGGAAACAATATCTAAATTAAGAGAAGCTGGTTTGTCGTTTAGAGAAATAGGGAGAAGGGTCGGTTTGACCCACTCTAACGTTGCGAACCGATTAAATAATTATGGGAAATAAAGCAATACAATTACCAATGATACCAAGGCAAAAAGACCACTACCGAGTCCATATTGTGGGTTTATCACATTTACCAGTATCAAGAGAGTATATGGGCTGTGCATTTACGCAAAAAAAATATAAGATGGCCCAGATGTTAATGGACCTAGGACACGAAGTCTATGTTTATGGAGCTGAGGGTGGAGATGTACCTTGTACAGAATACATAGTTACCCATACATTAAAAGACATTAGAGATACATGGGGAGACGGAGATAATAGATTTGATATAGGGTATGACTGGAAGTCCACAATGTTTAGGCACGACATTAATAAAGAGAAGACAGAGTGTACTAAGAAGTTCTACAAGAACGCTATTGAGGAAATAAATAAGAGGAAACAACCAGACGATTTCCTGATGATTATGCAAGGATACTTTAACAAGGAGATTGCAGATGCTACAGACCTATTCCTAACAATGGAACCAGGTATAGGTTATAGAGGCAGTGTTTCCAATCTAGCGAGCGGAAAGACAGTTTGGAGAGGATTTGAGAGTAGTTATATAATGAATGTTACTTACGGAAAGGAAGACCCAAGCGAGAGTAGGAATGGTGCTTATTATGACAGGGTATTCCCTAATTACTTTGATGACAAGGACTTCAAGTTTGAAGATAAAAAGGATGACTACTACTTCTTCATAGGTAGACTTATACATAGAAAGGGAGTGGCCACAGCTATTGAGGCAACTAGAGCAATTGGTAAGAAGTTAATTATAGCAGGGCAAATGGATGATAATGAAAAGATTAACATGAACTATCCACACGTTGAGTATATAGGATATGTGGGGCCAGAGAAGAGAACAGAGTTAATGAGTAAGGCAAAGGCCTGTTTCATTCCTACATGGTACTTAGAACCATTCGGAGGTACGAACGTAGAGTCCCAATTGTGTGGTACTCCCGTGCTGACAACGGACTTTGGGGCGTTCCTAGACACTGTAGAAGACGGAATAACAGGATTCAGATGTCATACATTAAACGATTTTATAGAGGGAGCTAAACTTGTGGATAAACTAGACCCTTATGTGATTAGAGCTAGAGCTGAGAGATACTTAATGAGTAATATGCAATGGAAGCTCGAGGATTGGATGAGAGAGTTATATCAAGTGTACTTGTCCACACTAGACCCTAAGTATGGAGGTTGGGGATATATAAATGTATAATAAATCATGGCAACAGTCACAGACTTCGACGGCAGTCAAAACTCAGTAGTCGATTATAATTCGGTTGGTATTCCCGAAGATTCAAACGTGAATGTTTTTGAGTTTGGTAATTTAATACTTGCAGATGTACTTCCGAGTATATTATGGGCAATAACCTACGTTTACGATTTTTCTGGAAGCCTATCAACAGCCGTAGACTACGACGGAAATTTATTATCAGTCACAGACAGTTCTTTAGACAATTCCTTTACGTATGACTATAATGATACTTATGATGATACAACAACTAATTATGATGGATACCCGCTACAGGGGTTTGTAATAGACATTAATGGTTCTTAAATGTACAATATACGTATAAGTTAATATGCTAAATAAATGCAATATTCAGATATTAAAAAGCAAACAGCATCAAATCTTGGTTACGTAGATTCAGCTGGTGCAATACTTGCTTCAAAGGATGTTTCCGAAACCGACATAGGAAATTGGGTTAATTCAAGGTATATAGACGACTTATTCTCGACACTGTCAAGTCAATATCCTGAGGACTTTCACCGAAAGGGAACTCTCAATTTCTATAAGACTACTGGAACAGTTAGTGCCGCATCGGCTACTACAACCCTGGTAGCTACGGGAAACATATTCAACAACGGAATGGTGGGAGATAGTGTGTATAATTCAACTGATGAGGAGTTGGCTGTGATTACTGCATACACTTCTGCAACAACTGTAACACTAGATACTACTATAGATGATGATTGGGATGGTGACACTATATACATATTAGGTCATGAGTTTGGACTTGGTGGAAACGCAGTTGATTTGAGAGGAACAACAGAGGTTGCGATTAAATACCATTCTGACGACACTGACTATATTACATGCACTAAGATAAACGAGCCAAAAGAGAGCGACAAGAATGACTACCATGGTTATTATGAAGGCTCACCAGTTTGGTACCCTACGACAGTGAGTATTTCTGGTGTACCTACAACTGCTATAGGAGTATTGCCAGAAGCAAACGAAAACGTAGCTAACGGTATTCTGATTAAATACACAGAGCAGCCTGAGGCATTGAGTGCAGACGTAGATGTGCCAAGACTACCACTTGGAAGTCATAGTACGATAGTATTTGGTGCGACGGCAGATGGAATGAGAAAACTAATGAGACTAGATGAGGCAGACAGGTTTGAGCAACTATACCAAGCAAGAAAAATGGAAATGATAACGAGCTATTTATTAACTAGGGGCGCAGGGATTCCTAGGGTAAGACCCAGCAGAAGACTGCGAAGAATGATTGATAGGGACTAATGAATATGAACATAACGCCAAAAGTATTTTGGTATCAAAACCTAAGTGGTGGAATGAACCAATCCACGGACAATAGACTTCTTGAGAACAACGAGTCTCCCCTATTAAAAAACATCATCTTAGATAGAATAGGAAACTGGTCTAGTAGAAAAGGAACTGACTTACTAGGCAGTGTTACAGTGGGGAGCGATAGAGTCTGGGGGCTTGGTACTTATGATAAGTCAGACGGAACGCATACATTTTATAGAGTAGTCAATAGAGATTTGGAAGAGTTCAATGGAACTGATACTTGGTCTGTAGAAGACACCGATGAATGGACTGCAAGTAAAAAAGTTAATATGGTGAACTTCTTAGATAGAATGTATCTAGGTTGTGAAGATGGAACTACGCCGCTTTCCTATACTACGGGCGGAGCAATTACGGACATTGTACCTACTATAGGAGGACATCATCTAGCAGTAAACAAGGCTATCTTAGCCGTTGGTGGAAACAATATTCAACCAAATACCATATTCTTTAGCAAACCAAATACCGACACTTTTTATGATGCAACTGGAACTTGCGCTGCAAATGCAGATGTAGCAGGTGCAAACACAGTAACTACGACTGCTGCAATATTTGAAGCATATCACGAAGGGGCGGCTTACCTGTATAATTCCACAGAGGGTGTTTTAAGATTTATTACAGGATTTACAAGTGGAACTGTTGTAACTACTGATGGAAGCACTTCTACATGGGACAACGACACGGTTTACGTTTTAATAGACTACTTTACTCAAGATAATAAATGTACTGGTATAACTTCTTTTAACGAGAGGTTTATTAGTTTTGATGAGGATAATATGTATCAATGGGACCCTGCGTCAACATGGTCCAATAAAATGCCAGGGTTTGGATGTGTAAACGAAAGGACTATCCAAGAGGTTAATGGAAATCTAATATGGGTCGACAGAGAGGCTGTTTATCTGTATGACGGCTCAAATAGACCAATGGATATTTCTAAAAAAATAAAAGACGCTGTGGACGGATTTGGATTGTTTGACCTAATTAACCCTACAAACTTTGGACAACTAGCGGCTGGTTCATTTGACGGAAAATACTATTTGTCAGTTGGAGACCTATCCACACTATCAGGAGCACCAGCGAGTGCTTTGACAAATGTAGAGTTTGTATTTGATATGACATCAGGGGTGTGGACTATGAATAGTCGAGACGATGAGCCTGTAGTATATTCTACATATACCAACACGAGTGGGTCTAAGGATTTATATTACGGAGAGAAGACTAATCTCGCAGTGTATAAAATGAATATAGGAACTACCGATGACGATAGTGCTGGAGCGGCTGGAGTAATATCAGTTGAAGGAAGAACTCAAGAATACTCATTTAGTGACCCTACAATCGAATATAGGGTGTCAGCGTTCTACGTGAAATACAAGGCTGGCGGAGATGTGACAATTACCTATTCAAAGAACGGTGGTAGCTATAGTGCATTAACCACGCTCTCATCCTCGACTACAACTACGGTAGAAAAGATACTCCCAAGAACAGAATGTCAGGGATTCACACACTCACTGAAATTTACAAGCTCGTCTACAATGATGATTGAGGCTATAGGGTTCTTAGCAACTCCAGTAAGTTTTGGTAAGGTAGGAATGTAATGGAAATAATAACCGATGTAAAAACAATTACAGAGGCAGGATTTGATGTATATCTAGTTAGGTCTATATTGCCAGAGGGAGGGATGAGTATATCGTCGGCTGGAAATTTTACTGATGCGAGCAGCTTGGTTGGAGGAATAATTGGAAGTGAAGGAATAATGTATTTAGGTAGTAAACAAATAAAACTCGACGGTAAGAACAGAAGGATTATAATTTATGACGGTGTAAACAGCAGGGTAAATTTAGGGCAACTCTAAAATGACAAAGTGGGGACTTAATTCCAGTAGAAGAGGATTCTCGGTTGATACTGCGAGCGATAAACAGCTTTCTTTTTCTAGTGAATGGCCACTCTTACCTATCGAAGCAGAGGGTGAACAGACTGCAACTTGCGGTGCGGCGCCAGAGAATATTACTCTATACACCCATAACCTTGGATACGCACCAGTATTTTTAATAGACAGGCTAAGCGGCACTCCGTTTTATCCACTCCAGGCATTTTGTGATGAAACTAAAATATGGGTAAGTACCTACCCAGGGGACGACTTTGTTTTAAGATGGAAGGTGTTTAGGAGGGCGATAAAAACAACCTATTCAGCCCCCAACATAAACGTCCAAGACGCAACAGTTGGGCTAGACGATGATTATGGGGTATTTGTATCGCTTCCTGGTAAAAGTACTGATTCTACAGATAAAAGGGATTTCGCGATAAGAAGCGATGTTAGACAGCTTATGATTGCCCAAAGTGGGTATACAGCAGAGAATACGAGTGGTGTAACCGTGACCCATAACCTTGGATACGAACCAATGTATCTGGCATATGTACAAGGATACAACGATGATTTTTCTGCTTTTCAAGAGAACAGATTTAGACTAGCATCTGAGGCTGACGACCTGTATCTGACTGCAGACGACACAACATTTGAGATGGTATTTTATGGTCTACCTTGGCCGCAAATAGCATATATATTATTTAAAGATACCTTAATAGCTAATGGGTAAGATTTCGGTAGAAACAGATAGTGTCTTTAGAGTGTCGCTCCCAGGATACGATGTCGAAACGGCAACCCCAGAGCAGTGCTCCATTCATAGTGGATTCGACTACCCGAAAATTGAGGAACATCTGGAGGGATATAATATAGTTACCATGGCAAGCAGTATCCCCGCTGGTGATAATACGGTATTAACAATAGACCACAGCTACGGATACGTTCCGTCATGGCTAGTCTTTTTAGACGACATTGACGACAATCTTACCACTAATTTTGCAAGGCTCCCATTCACGGAGGCGCTGCCTATTGACTGGTATTTTAAGGTAGAAATGAGTACTACACAAATGAAGATAGTTCTGCATTATGATGACTTGGGCGGAGTTGGGAACATGACGTCAGTAGATTATCCGACTATCCCTGGGAAGAGGTTTGCTTTTAAATGGCAGTGTTGGGTTAACGACTAGACTTGATTTAATTTTTAATGTACTATAATAAAAACAATCTAGCAGTAGGAACAAGATTCTCTTAGATTATAATAATAAACCATGGCTCAACTCTGGCAGGAAATCGCTAATGTCCCAGGACTTACAGGTTCTTGGAAGGAAAGACTAGCACAGTATTATAAACAGCTTACAGGAAAGAACTACAGAGGGACCCTTGATGAAGGCCTATATATGTTAGACCAAATCAAAAAGGGTAACTATGCACAACCACAGACAACGCCAGCGTCAACACCAGCTAGCACTGACCTAGCTACAGGATATGCACAGACAGGTGTTACGGCAGGTCAAAATGCTTCAGCAACACCACAGTTTGAAAGTGTAATGCCATTTTATGATGCATGGGGAAGAATGTTGCCACAAGCTACCGATGCTGCAAACTCACAAATAAATCCAGAATCAGTTAGAAATTTTAACAGTCAGTATAATGATTATATGAGTGGAATGACATCAGCAGGTGGACAGAGATTTGGAAGAGCATTGGGTGGGGTGGGAGATTTGAAGGCAAGTGCAGAAAGAGACAGGCAGGGCCAGTTACAGGATTGGTTAAACCAATATCAGCAAGGGTATAAGGAAATATTCTATAATCCATCAAGAGACGCATGGAATAGTGCAATCACACAGGGCTCTACACCAGACCAAACATTAAAAGAAATCCCTACATGGGATAAGGCATACCAAACACTTAGCAACCAGTATCAAGGAGGGTCTGTAAATAACGCCTCTCCTTTTTATGGATAATTTATTAAAAGATTAAAATGGCAAACTTAGATGCGTTAGGACAACAATTAGCAAGTACAGAAGCACAGTTAGGACAGTATACTGCTAACTTACCTTCTGAAATTCAAACACAGATTCAAAACGCATATACACCTGCACTTCAAAATTCTCTCAATACTACCAAACAACAGATGGGAGACTATCTTGGTAGATACTTTGATACTACAAGCATGGGACCTGGCATGGCAGGAACTACAGCTATGGATTTAAGTCCTACACAGAAACTAGGTGTAATGGGAAGAGAACTAGGGACTATGTCTGGAGAACTACAGGCTACTCAGAGATTCTCTGATTATCTTGGTGGACAAATGAACGACTTGGTAGCCAAGGGCCAACAGGCTGCCCAAATGGGACAACAGAATTTAGCTGACCAGTATAATAGAAAAGCACAAGAATATTCATGGGCATTACAACAAAGTGAGGCTGAAAAAGATAGGGCAGCTGCAGCCGCTAACGCAAGAGCAAGTTCAAGTGGATTATCAGAAGAACAGATTGCAGCTATATTGGGAGGGCAGAATAATGCAAAGAATAACATAACAAGTACAATATCAAATATAGTTGCAGAGAGACAGAATGGAACAATAAGTAATAACGATTTCAATAGCGCATATAATGAGATAATGAACTATGCTAAACAAAATCAATTAGGGATTAATGAAGAAGGATTATGGCAGGCGCTAGGAAACACATCTGCAAATGGGCAAACTGTGCCTTTATTTATAAACTAGAAAAACTATGAGTTTGTTAATGGATTTGTTAAAAGGAATAGTTCAGTATACACCTGGAAGCCAGGCTGTTAGAGATACTATTCAAAATGTAAAAGACGTAGGATTGGCCAATAAAGTTAAGAGAGTTGAAGCACCAAACTTCACTACACAACAACTTTCGGCAATGGGAAACTCAAAAAACTTCTACAATAATCCACAAGTTGCCTCATTTTTGGGCAATCTGTCAAAGTCGAATACTGCAAATACGCAGTTACAAAGTGAATTACAAAATCCTACTGCAAATGCCTCGTTCAATAAATTATTTGGTGTAAGTCCAATTGAACAACAAAGACAAGCAGGTTCTCAATTATATGGAATAACACCAGAAAAACCAAGAGGAACATTTATATCTCCAACTGCTGGTAGAGATTATATCGAAGGAATTAGCATGGTTTTAGGTGGGCTGGGTGGTAAGGCACTTGCTGGAACAACAGGGTTTGGTGGAGTTGCGTCAAGAGCCGCAACTCAAGGGTTATCTAGTGCAGGGCAAAGTTATGGAGAATCAAATCCTCAAAACGCATTAGCTTCTACATTAATCGGTGGAGGGTTAGGCACGGTTCTTTCTGTAGGCAGTGATTTACTGGGTTCAATGAAAGGACTAAAGAAGACAGGGACTAAGTTGCAAGCATATAATACAGGACAGACAGAGGCAGGAATGACAACCAAAGAGATGTCTAATACATTGAAAGACAATGCAAGAATTCTCGGATTAAAGAAGACTTCACAACTACCAAACTCTGCACAGGGCCTTATGGATTTAGCAAAGAATAAGTCAGTACCACTAATTGAATTAAGACAAAATATCTTAGATACAATTCCAGAGACAGAAGTTCCAAACATTACAAAGAGTGCACTACAAAAGATAGAAGATTTAATAGATGCAAGTGGAATGGCAGAATCTCTCAGGGGTTCAGAAGCATATAATAATATAATCAATGCTGTAACAAAATCAAAGTCCGCAAGTAGTCTACAAAAGTATGCCTCTACCTATGGGAAAGATGCTTTTATGAAAGGTGTTGATATGGCGTCCGATACTGCTAGAAATATGTATAAAATTGGAAACAGTGCTATTGTGAGTTCACTTGGAGAAGCAGTCCCAAACAGTGCTTCAAATGTACTTATCGGTGCCGCAATCAAAAAGAATCCATTACTCGGAGAATACCTCGGAAAGGCTGGTACTCCACTTAAAGCAACTCAAACACTTCTTGCAGACACCATGGCTATTGGTGGAGATAAAGCTGTAGAAGATATGGCTGTAGCAGGATTGACCCCTGCAAATATTCCAGTGTTAAACAGAATGTTACCAACTCAACAGGAACCACTTCAAAAACTTGGTAGTGTAACTGGGAAACTATTCCAAGGATTAGGAAAAACAGCGGGAGATATAGAGCCAGTCGCAAGAGGATTAATAACACCCACATCAGTTGGAGTACCACAATTGTTCACTAATCCTGTCGTGAGTTCTGAACAGGCATCACAAGGTGTACAAAATAACCAAGGACTTGGAGCTGGACAACAAAGTAGTAATGCTGATTTCTTGAATATGGTAAAGAATTCGTTGAGTGGAACATCATCGATAGGTGTCTCCAGTGAAAATGCTCAAAAGGCACAATTAATAGATGCTTTGGTGCTAAGTGGACAACTATCAACAGCACAAGCAAATTATATGAAAGATTCCCTAGGAATTGTGTCGGCTGAACAGACTGCATCTCAGCAAATTGCAGAGGGAAAGAAGAAGGTTGTTCTTAGTAGCTTAACAAAGTTGAAAGATACATTAGATAGCGGAGGAACAGGTATTCTAGCATTACAGGATATTCCAGCACAAGGGGGAAACTCGTTGGCACAAAAATACAAACTATATGGAAAAAATATTTGGGATAGTATTGCAAGAAACAGAACTGGTGCTGCAATTAACAAAGCTGAGGAAGAGTTCTACAAAACGTTCATACCTGATATGTGGGACACCGCCGAAAATAGAACTGCAAAGCTCGACGAATTGGCGAGTATCCTTTCAAACGGTGACGTTGAGGACTACCTAGGAATAAAGGATATAAAATAATTTTGAAATTTAGATTATGCGTGATACATTATGGAGAACCAGATTAAAATAGCAAAACTACAGACGCAAATGGAACAAGTAAAAGAGGAGATATACCAGACCAGAACGGAAATGAAGGAGGGGTTTAGTGATGTTGGCAATCAAATTACGGGTATCTTCGACAAGCTTGATTGTTATGTTACAAAGGAAACCTATAATAAAGACATTGGGGAACTTAATAATAAGCTTGGTAAACAGAGTGGAAACTGGGATTGGATTGTGAAGACAATAATGGCTGTTGTAATCGGTGCATTACTCACATTAGTTTTGAAGTAAAACACCATGCCTTCACTGGCGGACATATACAACGAGGTAAAAGACTACATTGCACCCGCTGGAGGACAGGGATTATTTGAGGCATTTAAGACAAACGCCAGCGATAGGAAAAAAAAGAGAGAAGATAGACTCTATGGGTTTCATCAGTATGACCAACCAGTACTTACTAATCACGGATATGTAAATGACACTCAGTCAATGGACTATATGATGGACATGGCCAAACAAGAGAGGGCGGCAAGCATGCAGCCACAGGCACAACAATCCCTAACACAGCAATATACTGCACCAGTAGAAACACCTATTCTCCAAGAACCAGTAGTTCAACCACAGATACTTGGGGCACAAAGTAAGAAAGCACCAACCTATAGCGAGGAACAAAAGAGGAAGGCAATTAATAAATTCACAACCAATGCTTCTCGTGTTGACCCAAATCTTCCATTTAGAAGTACTCCTGAGAAAGCAAAAGAAAATGCAAACTATATTAACCAATATCTAAATGAAGTATTTAACAAGGCACCTCAGTATGGACTAGACCCAATGATGATTACAGCTATCGCTGCGCAAGAGAGTGGGTGGGGTGGACAGAGATACGGAAACAACCTCGTAGGATACGGTGTGTTTGAATCGGGACAGAATCTAGATACAGACCATTCTGAAAAGGCAATTCCAGAGGCTGTTGATGCATTGTTGCAGAAAATATCCACCGATTGGGGAGGACAATATCAGGGCAAGACTACACCTGAAGGGTTTGTTGAAAGTAAATATAAATGGAATGTGCATCCTTCATGGGTACAAAATGTTGGTATAATAAGAAATTCACTTAACTAATTATAGGATTATTAACAAAAACTCAATTTTAGCATATAATACCAATTATGAAATTTACTGACCCAACAGGGAATGGCAGGATAGTAATAACACAAACATATCACGGTGAAACTCACAAACTTCCCGACACTCAATGTGCCATTGATATTAGAATGAGCGCTAACGAAATTTTTCATTCAGCAACAGATGGGGTGGTGGAGGGGTTGTGGCCAGATTATATTTCAATAATCCCAACAGATTCAAAATTCAGAACATTATACGTCCATACCGATAGGCACATCGTCAAAAAGGGGCAGGCAGTTAAGGCGGGCCAGAAACTCGGACAAATGGCACCGATTGCAAACCCCCATTTGCACTTTGGAATGAAATGGACGGATATGCACCAACCTGCGCCGAGGCTAATGGATTATTTTGATAGAACATTAGACATAACCACTGACTTTATTAAATATCCCGACATTGCTAAAGAGTGGTTTGTCGACAAGAAACTCAATAGGTCATTATTCCAAGATTTACAATATGGTCCTGTGGTGCCACCAGTTGACCCACGAATTGCAGAGTTAGAAAATCAGGTAGCTAACCTCCAGGTACAGAACAGTGAGCTTAGCAATGAACTAAAACTCTCACACGAGCAAATTGTGAGCCTTGTATCAAACGCAGAACAATCAGAAAAAGAATATCAAGAATTATCTGATAGATATGGTACACTAATGATAGAAAAGAAGACTGCAGTAAATGACAAGGAAGAAGCAATTCGAATATTAATGGCCTTGAAGTCTAGCAAATTCTTTTGGGTGCTGGAGCTGTTGGAGAAACTGTTTCCTAAGAAGAAATAAGATTCCTTAAATTATTAGGAATGTATTTATTATACATTTGAGAGTCCGAGATACATTTACAAATATACGTAAGAATAAAAGAAAAGTTATGGATATACTAAACACAGTTATAACAGTAGGAATGGTTACTTGTACTGTTGGTATTGTTTTAGTATTGGTTGGTTCGTTAATTAAATTAATTGTGGAACAGATTTAATATGGCAGAAGACAAGAGAATAGTAGTAAATGTCCCTGAATGGTTTGACAAAAACTACCCCCAATATAAAACAATACTATGGGGAATGGGTAGAGCATTTGTAGCTTCTTTTTTGGCTACATTAGTTCCTATGCTACAGACTATAACCGAAGAAACATTCAGTTCGTGGTATAACATGAGAGTATTTTTATTGCCTACTTTAATCGCCTCTATAACGGCTGGAATAGTTGGGCTTGGAAAATTCTTGAGAAGTTATTTTGAAGAATCGAGTGCCATACAGAAGATACCTGTTTAATTTAGAGACATCTTAATCTAATACCGATAATCTGTTGAATTATACTAAGAACTGCTCGTATAATGTAACAAGAAAAAGAATTTCACTAACAAGGTTGTAGGGCGTATGCCTTGTTTTTTGCTACATAAATTCTATTGTTACAGTCATGGAAACAGTAAGTTTAGAAAGAGAGGTGGTTAAGCAGAGAAATAAGATAGACTTGCTAGAACAAGAGAATAGTGATTTGAGAAGGGATTTAGTTGAACGTATAGTATTTAATAAACTAATGTTAGACAGCAAGGTAGACCTATATAGTAAAGACAGGGATACGAACGCAAGAATTGATAAGGTTGAAAAAAGGTTAGTGGATTTAGAGGAGAAGAAAGAAACTAAGTTCAGTATATTTAAGAATGCCTAGATATCGGGATGGTGAGAGTATGAAAGACTTGTTAATGGAATTATTGGACGAGTATCCCGCCCTCAGAAAAGACGAGAAGAAGTTGGTGTGGTGTGCGTGGGTTAAGTTGGGTTATGCAGATGAGTATTCAATGTCATACAAAGACTATTTAGAGGCCCCCCTTGAATCTACAATATTAAGGCAGAAACGAAGGTTATTCAGAGATTGTCCTCAATATAAGTTTAGTGAAGAAAAGTATGCCCCAACAAGAAGGTTTAATCGTCAATAGTAGTGGAGATTTTAAGAGTAAAGAGCAGATAATCTATGATGGTATGGAAAAGGCACCATTAGAATATAAAGAAGACCCATACAAAGAAGTTACGTTTGATACCATGGTAGCAGAAATGATTCGCAGAAGAGACGCAAGGAGAGAAATAGAAGGGATTCCAAGCCAGATAGAATTGGCAATACAGACAGATACCCCAATTATTATAGGACTGTTTGGAGACCAGCACATGACTGGAAAAGAGGTTGATTATGAGATGTTAAGAAGAGATGTACACTTCATCGCAGAGAATCCAAAGTGTTATACGATACTCGGTGGAGACGTGGTGGATGGAGCTGCATTCAATCCAGCACAAGACGATAAGATAGCCTCATTTACAGAAGAGAGTGCCATGGCTATTAAGATGTTTGATATGCTTGGCGAGGGAAGTATTATTGCAGCTTTGAGTGGGGACCATGACATGTGGGCAGAGAAGGGTGGGCCGACATTATATCAGACATTTAGGGAGAGATATCACACACCATTGATGCGAGGGTCTAGTGTTATCAAGCTGAGAGTTGGTGAGATAGATTATAAGATAGTTTGTGCTCATCAGTTACCTGGGTCTTCGATGTATAATAAGAGCCATAGTGAGAATCGAGAGAGTAAATTTGGAAGACAGGGAGCAGATATTTACGCAGGGTTCCATACACACTGTAAGGCACTTGCACAACAACCAGTGGATATAGCTGGAGAATCTACGATAATGCAAACCTATGTCGCAGGTGGGCCATATAAGCTAGCCGATTCATACTCTGCTAAAAAAGGGTATGGTAAGAAGGAGCAAAGTAACGAGGCAACTGTAGGAGCCGTATGGTTAGTCCTACACCCGTTCAGAAGAGAGGTAGAGGCCTTCTGGAGCATGGAGAGTGCCAAGGAGAGGATAGAACCATACTTAACTGGGAAACTGAAATCTATTAAGTCTGTTGAACCTATAGAAATAATTAAGGAGATAGCACAATGACATACGAAAACTTTGAGAAGTATATACAGTTTGTAAAATATAGAAGAGAATTTCTTCATGGACTTGAGAACCTAATGGGTGATTACTTTGGTTCGTGGATTAGTTTAGAAGGTGAATATGAGGAGAAGTATCTTGATTTGTTAAAAGATGTATTTAATGACAAAGAGGATTGGATATCATATTGGGTCTACGAGTTAGACTTTGGGAAGGAAGCGAAAAAGGATACTATCACCGATAATGGGAAAAATATCCCTATTAAAACAATTAAAGATTTATACAATCTAATCAATGAAAAAAATAACTAGAACTCGCTGCTTGATATTTAGTAGGGTCGTAGGATACCTATCAGCTACTGACTTCTGGAATCCAGCCATGAAGCAGATGTTTATGGATAGGAAGTTCTTTAAGATGCCTAATTAAGGCCTGATAGTGGTGAGTACTCCGCAAATACCCATCACAACCAGTACTTAAATAGTCAGTAATTAGTCGTATAATAGTCGAATCAGATATGGAGTATAATATACTATGTAACTGAAATGCACCCAATTTGTCGGATGACTTATGATGGGTGGCTCTTAAAAATTTAATACACCAGTATAGATACGCCGAAGTGGGTTTTATAACCCGATATGGAGTGCAGGTTTAAGTATCTGTTATACAACCAAAAAACGAGTAGTAGCCCTATAAATCTGAAAGTAACGGGAAGACTCTGAAGCCGTGGCTAGGTTGGCTGGTGTATTGAGCTTTTAAGCTCGTTCATTAACAGGAGGTACTACAATGGTAGAATCAATATGCAATTTCTGTGGTAAATTCAGAAAAACCTACGCTTGTAGGTCTGTTGGTGTGGATTATGAATATCACGCCTGTCATAAGTGTATCCGTACACTTCCATTTCAACTTGTTCCCATGGAGGAATATCATGAAGATGAAGCCGAAAGCGAACAAGAAGTGGAGGGACATAGACTACCGATACCTGACAGAACTACAGTCATACGAGGGTTTAAGCCCGAAAGAACTAGACATAGCAATGCACGGAATCTTATTTGAGGGAAAACGATACCCGTTATGTTATGTTTTCTGGGTAGATACACGCAAATACCGAAAGGTATTAATCACCCTAACAGGTGAGACTGGAACGCTTATAGGAGATAACATCATTCCTAATCCGTCTCAGTACGTTGTAACTATTCATAGGGGGATAGTAAGGATAGATGGTAGTAACAGAATTACAGATTTAGCTTTTAGCGTATTGAAAGGTGTGTAGTGCCTATTGAGGGGGTAGAAATGTGTATACTGGAGCTAATGCTTCGTAACAGACACAACCCCCTCTTTAGTTTATTGTGGATAACTTTGTGGATAACTTATTAATTTATGTGGATAACCTGTGGATACATATTACAAGACATTGCGCAGGTTAAAATAAGGAGTATATTTATATTAATGATACGCCCGATATCAAAAGTTTAATGTAGTTGATAGGTTCCTCGTTGGTTCTGGGCAGTTCCCAACAGCCTGTCAATTACATCAAGCCGTTGAGCTTGGGCGTGCGTAGGTACCCTATTAATCTACGAACAACACGAGTGACCTGGGGTCGCTAGGGAATAGGTGCAGAAGGCTTGAGAGTGTATCTTAATGAAAACACCGAGTAAACTACTGTATGGGTAATGGGAGAGGGTTAACAGCTGTTAGTTTTTGATTTTGCTCTTTGTTCTGATACTTCTTATAGTCTTTTTTTTCGTTCTACTCCTTTGAGAGGGGGGAACCTATAGGAGGGGGGAGAGGGAAAGCCTCCACCGCAATCCAGTTAACCTTACTTGTCGTTTAACATGAAGGTAGTTCCATTTGGTGAATGTGTTAGAGAGAGAATAGAAATCAGCCGAGAATATGGTTTGATTGAATGTATTTCTGGCTTTTGGAGATTAACCGACAAATGTAAACGAAACTATGACTCCGAGAGTTACTTTGCTTATTTACGAGGAAGTTCAGAAACTCCAAAACGATTGATAAAAGAAGAAACGCCGACAGGAATAGTTCTGAACAAGCGAGATAACAGGGAAGTATTGATAGAGTCTATACTGGTCTTATAGTTCGTATATACCCAAACCTAGTTACGAAATCGTCTTTATTTATGAGATATAGTTCTGCTCTGCCACCGTCACCCCCTCTTGTGGTATAAAAACAATCTCTATTACTATCTATATAAACCCTTAGGTCTTGTGTTCTTATACGAGAATATACAACCTGTCCTTGATAATGGAATATGTGTACCCATGCCATAGCTTTAGTTCCATCTATTCCAGAGGGTTTCCCGTTGCACCTGAATTCTATTCCAACATTGTTGGTCTCTTTAGAGAGCCTGTCATACTTGACTTCTAGGGTGTATCCGTCTTTGGAGATTAAATCATAGTCCTTAAAGAGTCCTTCCGTTGCTGTAAGAATTCCGAACTCCAGGGAAAGCTCCTCAATGATATAGTTTTGTGCCCTAACTCCTAGGTTTAGGTCCTCTTGAAAAGAGTTTATTAGTGAATTTGTGTAAAATATCTGACACCCTTGCCTGTGAAATATGATATTTTTTGGCTAGGGATGTTTGTGTCTTACCATTTTTATAATCTTCTCTTATCTGGTCGTCTCTCTTATTTTTAGCCTCTATAGAGCTGTCGTATTCAGTGTTTCTTAAAAGCTCTCTGACGGCATAATATGAGAGGTGTAGCTTTCTTGATATTTTAGTTGTAGACATACCACCGTCTCTTAATTCTTTAATCTCGGATATTCTTGGAGAGTAATCTCGTTTAATCAATCTTTTGGTCTTTGCTTCTCGTAGGGCGTTAGATACCTCCTTATAATCTGGCATTCTTCTTAGTTTCTGATATATATTCTCTCTGGTTGTATTGCTCTTTCTGGCTATTTCTGAAACAGGTACGCTGCTCAAATAATCGTTCACCATGTCCTCTGTGGTATACTTGTTTGATTTGTCTGCCATTAAGACTTGTGCCTTAGAGAATCTTATTCTGTCTTCTTCCATGCTTTTGCTCTGTTAATTTAATTCCATTCTTGAGTTTAATATCGTCTTCATAGAGTTCAAACTCCATCGAATTCGCTTTCCTGATTGCTCCAGAGAGTGTCCTATACTCACCTATTAGCTTCAAACTATTTTCGTCAAGAATATCAGTAAGGTAGCACACCTGGAACTTATTTTTTACTGGTTTTATTAATATTCCGTTATTCATTTTGTTTACTTCTAAACTTAATTACTCTCCTTACTTAATAATCTCTCTATTTTCTCTTTGGTATCTTTATAAATCCCCCAGTCTTTTCCTGCTACAACTTCAAAGGCTGTTAGAAGTGTACTTATAAATTCTAGTTCCTCTGGTGTAAACTGTTCTCTTTCCTTTAGTAATCCCTCAATAAAATCTATTAACCCTTTCATGCTCTTTCTATAACCTAATATTGTCGTGTTCTCTGTGTCAGAGAAGTACCTTATTAGTGTTACCCTCCAGTCTTCCCTTTCAATCTTCTTCCAATCCTCATTAGCTTTCTCTGGTTTCAACAACTCACTCAATGAAGATAATCCATTTTTGTTAAGATGTTCGTGCAATTCTTCATCACCTTTTAACCCTGTATCAACACCATAAGCCTTCTCTATCTTTTTTATCATATTGTTAGCTTTTTTAACCCTAGTCTTCCTCTCTGGTTGCTCTTGGGAATTCAATCGGTCTTGATTATATGCTTCTACTAATTCGTTTATCTTATCTACTATCTCAACACACCTATCTAATAATAATATTTCACCAATTTGGAAATCTTCTTCTCCTAGTCTTTTTAACTTCTCAATCTTATCCATCTTTTTATCTTAATAAATTAAATAGAGCCGTGTCGGGTCAATGAACGGCTAGATTTCTACACCACCGATTCTTATTTTTCCATCACCATCCCCTTCGAGGGATTCCTCACTATCATATATATGTTGTACACGATAACCATGTGTAAAGAACGAATCATCAGAAGAAGAATGAGATTTTGTATCAATCGTGCTAATAGTCGTAAGTCCAATGACAAGAATAAAAGCCATTACATATATCATCCATTCTTTCATTTCCCCTCTCCTTTACTTAACTAATTTATATACGATTAAAATTCCAAATTCATTTTGATTTATAACGACAAACTCCTGTATATTATTTTTATTAAGAAATTTTACTAGTTTCTGCGAAGCCATCTCTCCAAACTCATACATTGGCGAACTAGATAGTATTGTATGCTCGAATGATTTGGCGTGCCATATTATCTTCTTCATATTTACTCTCCTTTCTCTTTAAGGTTAGATATTATCTTGTTAAATGTCCTCTCGGATAGTAGTTGGGATATAAAATCTAATACTAATCCCTCCCTTTCATCTTCCGACACCAAACCCTGTTGTAGGTTTATATCAAAATCACCATTTAGTTTCCTATATCTTTCTCTCCACTCCTCTTGCTTCTCTGATTCAACTAATGGTTCTGTATTTAATTCTTTTAACTCCCCTTTCTTCCCTCTAAATATAACATCCTCATTATGTTCAACCTTTTCCAACTCTGATTTAAAATCTATATTCTTTGCTACTACTCCCCCTTGCTTCTCTGGTTCTGTTGAACAGGTTGTTGTGCTTGTAGGAAAGTCTCCTATATAGGTTGTTGTTGATTCTGGTATTACAGTTCCCTCTGGATTAGAGTTTACATATTCTTTCCCCTCTGGTTGCTCACTTTGTTGACATCTTTTCTCTTTAGGCAACAAGCTATCCTCTTTTGTTGACATCTCTGGTTGCTCTTGGGAATTCAATCGGTCTTGATTATATGCTTCTACTAATTCGTTTATCTTATCTACTATCTCAACACACCTATCTAATAATAATATTTCACCAATTTGGAAATCTTCTTCTCCTAGTCTTTTTAACTTCTCAATCTTATCCATCTTTTTATCTTAATAAATTAAATAGAGCCGTGTCGGGTCAATGAACGGCTAGATTTCTACACCACCGATTCTTATTTTTCCATCACCATCCCCTTCGAGGGATTCCTCACTATCATATATATGTTGTACACGATAACCATGTGTAAAGAACGAATCATCAGAAGAAGAATGAGATTTTGTATCAATCGTGCTAATAGTCGTAAGTCCAATGACAAGAATAAAAGCCATTACATATATCATCCATTCTTTCATTTCCCCTCTCCTTTACTTAACTAATTTATATACGATTAAAATTCCAAATTCATTTTGATTTATAACGACAAACTCCTGTATATTATTTTTATTAAGAAATTTTACTAGTTTCTGCGAAGCCATCTCTCCAAACTCATACATTGGCGAACTAGATAGTATTGTATGCTCGAATGATTTGGCGTGCCATATTATCTTCTTCATATTTACTCTCCTTTCTCTTTAAGGTTAGATA